>ERZ773188.23-NODE-23-length-154382-cov-7.137883_pt1 | contig 154382 bp, 163 predicted proteins | sample MGYA00581011_ERZ773188 | MGnify/ENA primary metagenome ERZ773188 (study PRJEB29015, sample SAMEA2737798) | human gut metagenome | biome: human gut; feature: human-associated habitat; material: faeces | place: China | collected 2012 ...
TTTAACTCGATTTTATATAATTGCATTTGCTAATGCAATTATTCAGTAGACATTATTTAGATTCTTTTTTGTTAAGAAATTTTAAAAATACCTCTGCAATTTCGGGGTCAAACTGCGTGCCGCTGTTTCTGCGCAGCTCTTCCTCTATCTCTTCCTTTGAAAGCTTGCTGCGGTACACGCGGTTGCTGCTCATAGCGTCGTAAGAGTCTGCCACGCATATTATTCTTCCTATCAAGGGTATGTCCTTGCTCTTTTTACCTGTGGGGTATCCGCCGCCGTTTTGGTGAATTTCCACCGTGCCGCACCAAGTGTTGTTTATGTAGCAGGGTTCGGTAATATTAAGTCTCAGGCTCCAGTCGCTTAAAACCGTCGCGGAACCGTTTGTAACCGAAAGCTCGTAAATAATGCCGTAAGCAGGGCAAGCAGCAAAATTGAAAGAACAATACCGCCTATCCTTATCCGTTTTTTAATCCTTGATTTTATATCCATTATTTAATTTCCTTTATGATATTACGGATATTCCTATGCCAAGCGCGTCTGCGCCCACATGACAGGAGATGCTTATAGGCAATGCGTCAAGCCCTATTTCAAAATCGGGGAAACGGTTTGCTACCGCCTGCCGCCAGTCTTCGCCGTTTTTTCTGTTGCCCGAAAACGCCACGCGTATTTGCACTTTTTTACCTGCAAACCTTGTTTTTAAATCGTTTTCAATGCCGTCAAGCATAGCGTCAGCGGCGCTTTTCATACCGCGTACCTTTTTGTATGCGTCAAGCTTGCCGCCCTGTATCTGCAAAACCGGCTTTATACCGAGCAGTGTGCCTATTGCCGCGCCCGCGGCTGTTACTCTGCCGCTTTTTTTAAGGTGTTCAAGCGTGTTTACCGCTACATATATGCTTTGCATATCGGCGCTGCGGTTTAAATCTTCGGTTATTTCGGCGGCGGAAAGCCCGCTTTCGGCAAGGCGGAGCGCCCGAAACACATCGGAATAAAGCGTTACCGAAATACGGCGTGAATCTGCAACAAACACCCTGCCGTTATATTCTTCGGATAAAGCTGCTGCGGTGCTGTAAGTGCCGCTTAATCCGCTTGACATAGGAATATAAACAAGCTCGTTATATTCCTTAAGTATTTCGTCCCACATATCGGTAAGCGCCGCCGGCGAGGGCTGAGATGTAGAAACCTCTGCTCCGCCGTTTAATTTTTCAAAAAAATCCTCATACCGCATATCAACATACTCGGTATACTCCTTACCGTCTGCAAAAAACGGCATTTTTAACAGAAAAATTCCGTTTTTTTCTGCAATGTCGGGCGTTATACCGCTGTTAGTATCGGTCATAATTGCTGCTTTTTCCATAACCTGCCTCCGAAAATATTAGCTTTGTTAAGTATAACACATAATTACGCATTGTCAATAACCGTGTTTTCTTGACAATCGGCTTTTTTCGGGTTAAAATATAATACGGTTTTAAAATTGTTTTCGGAGGTTTTGGCTGTGTCGGTAAAAATTTCACCGTCGATTTTAACGGCGGATTTTCTTGAGCTTGAAAAAGATATTAAAAAGCTTGAGGCGGCGGGTACGGATATGCTGCATTTGGACGTAATGGACGGTATTTTCGTGCCTAATATTTCATTCGGCGTTCCGGTTATTAAATCGGTAAAAAAGCATACGTCCCTGCCGCTTGACGTTCATCTTATGATAGACCGTCCGCATAGGTACATAAAGCAGTTTGCCGAGGTTTCGGATATTTTGGGCTTTCATTACGAAGCGGGCAGCAATGTAGAGGAAACGTTAAAGGAAATAAGAAATTCGGGCTGCAGGGCTTGTCTTACAATTAAGCCGTGCACAGAGCCCGAAGAAATATTTTCCTATTTACCGCTTTGCGATATGGTGCTTGTAATGTCGGTTGAACCGGGCTTCGGTGGTCAGAAATTTATGCCTATGGCGCTTGATAAGCTTAAAAAGCTTAAGGCGGAAATCTTAAGGCAGGGTCTTAACGTTATGCTTGAGGTAGACGGCGGCATAAACGCCCAAACAGCGCCGCAGGCGGTAAAAGCGGGAGCAGACGTGCTTGTTGCGGGCAGCTTTGTTTTCTCGTCTGACGATATGAAGGCTACCGTGGCTGAAATTAAGGCTCTTTAGAAAACGCGCGTCCCAAAACCGATACTGCGTTATCCTTAATTAAAAGCTCGCCGTGCTCTTCGGTGTAAGCGCTTTTTAAAACCGAGCTGTCAAGCGAAACGCAGTATTCGTTCATAAAAAAAAGATCCGCGCTGTTTTCACATAAAAGAATAAGCCTGTAAATTCCCGAAATACGGTAAAGGCTGCTATTTCCTTTTGGCTTTCGGCTTAAGTAAAGCCGCGCCGCACCGTCGGCTAAGTCGTGAAAATCGACAAAATCAAGGCAATAATACGTTTTTTCGGTTTTCTGTCTTCGGTTTTCGGTTTGGGAAACGGTTATTACACAGCCCGATTTTTCACGCGCTCTTATTTCAACCAACAGGTCGTCTGATAATTCTTCGGCATAGTCGGATAAGCTTTCCTTTAAAATAAGGGCTACCGTCAGCCGCGTGCTGCCGCTCATATCGGTAATTCTTTTATAAGAGCCGAAAAAAGCGATAACCTCGCTGTCTGACAAAGCAATTTTAATTTTATTGCGGTCTGCCTTATAAACCGTCATACCGATACCTCCGGTTATTTTTTCTTTTTTGGGGATAATAACTGTGGGTGAGCAAAATTGAAGAACAGCAGCAGGGTATTTTTAAAATCGATGCTTTATACGGCGTCGGCTATAATATTATTGGTAATAGGATATTTTTCCGCCGGATATTTTTTCGGCTGAACGGAGGTAAAAATGAGTTATATTGAACTTAAAAGCGGTACCGATATAAGAGGCGTTGCAAGCGACCTCGGCGGTAAAACGGTAAATCTTACCGAACAGGCGGTGTACGACATAACCGCCGCGTTTATAGTGTGGTACATAAATAAATATGAAAAAAATTCGGCTGAAATGAATGTGGCTGTCGGTCATGATTCGCGCATTACGGGTAAAAAAATAGCAAAAAAGGTTAAAGAAGCGCTTATAAATGCGGGCGTTTCGGTTATAGACTGCGGCCTTGCCTCAACCCCCGCTATGTTTATGACAACGGTTGACCTTAAAGCGGACGCGGCAATTCAGATCACCGCAAGCCACCACCCGTTTGACAGGAACGGTCTTAAATTTTTCACACCTGAGGGCGGTCTTGATTCGTCCGATATTACCGAAATTGTAAAGCTTGCCGATAACGGCGAGGAAATTATCTGCAACCGCGCGGGCGTTACAATGCTTTACGATTATATGAGTAAATACGCCGCAAGGCTTCGCAAAATGATATGCGACGCCGCGGGTAAATCCGAAGAAGAAAAACCGCTTAAGGGCTACAAAATAGTTGTAGACGCAGGAAACGGCGCTGGCGGCTTTTACGCTACCGAAGTACTTGAAAAGCTTGGAGCCGATATTACGGGCAGCCAGTTTTTAGAACCGGACGGTATGTTCCCGAACCATATACCGAACCCCGAAAATAAACAGGCTATGGAAAGCATATGCGAGGCTGTTAAGAAAAATCACGCCGACCTCGGAATAATTTTTGATACCGACGTTGACCGTGCCGGCTGCGTTGGGGCAGACGGCGAGGAAATAAACAGAAACCGCCTTATAGCTTTGGCGGCTTATATGGTATCGGGCGATAAGGGCGGCGTTACCGTTGTAACCGATTCGGTAACAAGCGACGGGCTGCACGAATACCTTGAAAACACCTTGGGCGATACTCATTACCGTTACCGCAGGGGCTATAAAAACGTTATAAACAAGGCACAGGAGCTTTGCCAAAAGGGTATCGACTGCCCGCTTGCAATAGAAACATCGGGTCACGCGGCGTTAAGAGAAAATTATTTTCTTGACGACGGCGCCTACCTTGTAACCAAAATAGTAATAGAGTTAGCGCGCGGCAAGGATATAGAGAAGATATTAAAGCCCCTTAAAGCCCCTGTCGAGGAAAAGGAATGCCGCTTTAATATTTTGTGCGACGATTTTAAGGCTTACGGTAATACGGTAATAGACGAGCTTACAAAATACGCCGAAAGCCGCCCCGACTATAAAATAGCAAGCGATAACAGGGAAGGGGTGCGCATTTCCACCGAAAACGGATTTTTCCTGCTGAGATTAAGCGTTCACGATCCGGTTATGCCAATGAATTTTGAAAGTAATGTAAAGGGCGGAATTAAAAAGGATATAGACGGTATAAGAGGGTTTTTTGAAAGATTTAAGGAGCTTGATATATCCTCTCTTTAAAGTTAAAACGGGAGCCGGGACTTATAGGTTTCGGCTCCCGTTTTTTAAATTCAGGTATTATCCTTTGCGCAGCATCCGCAGCCTGAACCGTCAATATCGCAGGGACGGGGCGGGAAAAAGTCGTCGGTAGGAAACTTGATTTTTCTGAAGGTGTCGCAGGGCTGGTCTGTTGAGTCGTCGCACTGCTTTTCGGGAATACAAAAATCGTATACAAGTATCAGCATTTGCACGTTTCTGATCAGTTGAACTATGGTGAAAAGACCGAGTGTTACGTATACCGCAGGATTACCGTTTTGTAAATCGGTTACAACATTGCCGCCGATACAGTCGCAAATACATTTCGGTATGCAGCAGTTGCAATCGTAGCAGTCGCGTATTTCACCTATTCTTGCAGAAAGCGGAACAGGATCCACCGCCTGAACTACGCATTTCGGCATATTAGAGCTTCTGCGTGAACGCGTATCACAGTCGTTTTCCTCGCGCATAATGCTTGAAAATACCTTTACGTTGCCGTCGCTGCCGAAGAGTATAACCTTTTTGGTGTATGAGGTTATACCGTTTATGCAGTGCGGACAGCTGTGCGGCGCGGTATAAACATCAACGCCTACAAGGAAGAAGAAGGTAATGTCGCACGAATAAAAGCCCTTGTTGAAATTTACAGGCTCAACGTCTATAAAAACGTTAAGTACCTCGGCCGAGCGCAGGCGCACGCTTAGTGCATTGTTAACAATCGCCTGATCCTCAGGCAGGAAGAAACAGCGCAGGTCTTCAAGACAATCGCGGTCGCAGCAGGAATCGTAAACTCTGCCGGCGTCTACGCAAACCGCTTCTTTAAAGCTGCCGCCTTCGGGTGAGCAGCCGTTTTTTAAGTCTGCCATACAAAAAGCCTCCCGTAGAATAAATTGAAGCTTTATACTTCAATAATATCATATGTAACGGGGCTTAATACGTGAAAAGAACGTGTTTTTTAATTTTTAATATCAAAAATAACAAACGAGAAAACAAGAGAAAACAAGAGAAAACGTAAGAAAATAAGAGATTTCACTTATTAAATTAAAATTTTGAAAAATTTGTGTTGACAAGACCTGTCGGTTGTGGTAATATAATAAAGCTGTTTAATTAAACTAATTTTTTTGGAGGTTTTGAATTATGTCAACATTTATGGCAAAACCTGCTGAAATTCAGCGTAAATGGTATATAATCGACGCTGCTGACAGACCGCTCGGCCGCACCGCTGCAAAGGTTGCGGATATTCTTCGCGGTAAGTTAAAGCCGGAGTTTACACCACACGTTGATTGCGGTGACCATGTTGTCGTTATAAACGCTGATAAGGCAGTTTTAACAGGTAAAAAACTTGAAAAGAAGTATTATCGCCGTCACACCGGTTTTATCGGCGGTCTTAAGGAAGTTAAGTATTCTTCCCTTATGAAGACCCGTCCTGAACTTGCTATGGAGCTTGCCGTTAAGGGAATGGTACCGGATACCACTATCGGCCGCAAGGCTCTTACCAGGCTTCACGTTTACAGCGGTACTGAGTATGCTCAGGTTGCTCAGAAGCCCGAAAAGCTTGAATTTTAAGAAGGGAGACAGAAACAATGTTTGAAGCAAAGCCTTATTTTTACGGCACCGGCAGAAGAAAAAGTTCTGTTGCCCGTGTTCGTCTTTATGCAGGTACAGGCAAGGTAACCGTTAACGACAGAGATATAGACGATTACTTCGGTCTTGAAACCTTAAAGCTTATCGTTCGTCAGCCGCTTACCCTTACAGGTACAGCTGATAAGTACGATGTTGTATGCCGCGTTGCAGGCGGCGGAGTTACAGGTCAGGCAGGCGCTATCCGTCACGGTATTTCACGTGCGCTTCTCCAGTCTGACGCAGAGCTTCGTTCCGAGCTTAAAAAGGCCGGCTTCCTCACACGCGATCCGCGTATGAAGGAAAGAAAGAAATACGGTCTCAAGGGCGCTCGCCGCGCACCGCAGTTCAGCAAACGCTGATTGCCCGATTTTCATATCAAAACCCCGAAAATTCGTTTTTCGGGGTTTATTTTTTTATTTGTTTGCTATTTTTAATTCCTTGTGTTATAATAGGAATTAAGGTGATAAATATGATGATTTCAACAAAGGGAAGATATGCCCTCCGCGTTATGGCCGATCTCGCCGCACATAATGACGGCTATATCTCGCTTTCGGATATTGCCAAAAGGCAGGAGGTCTCGCTTAAATATCTTGAAGCAATAATTGCTTCGCTTAATAAAGCCGGATTTGTGGAAAGTCTGCGCGGTAAAAGCGGCGGCTACAAGCTTAGCCGCCTGCCAGAAGAATACAACCTTCGCGAAATATTAGAGGCGACCGAGGGGGAGATAGTTCCCGTAAACTGCGCCTGCCTTACCGAGGGGGGAGACTGCAAACGCGCAGAGCTTTGCCTTACAATGCCCGTGTGGCAAAAGCTTGATAAAATAATATGCGATTATCTTGAAAGCGTAACCTTAAAGGATATTTTGCAGGAAAAAATATAAATTCCTATTGACTTTATAGGAATTATATGTTAATATAATATCAAGGAAAAACAAAGGACGTGATTTAATGAAGGTTTACGCAGATAACGCCGCCACAACAAGGGTAAGCGATACTGCTTTTAATGCAATGCTTCCGTATTTTAAAGAGCAATACGGTAATCCCTCAAGCTTATATACGGTAGGGCAAAAAGCACAGGAGGCGCTTTACTCCGCAAGGGAAGCAATGGCAAAATACCTTAATTGCGATATTAAGGAGATAACCTTTACATCGGGCGGCAGCGAAGCGGATAATCAGGCTATACTTACAGGTGCGTACTTAGGCGAGAAAAAGGGCAAAAAGCATATAATTTCCTCTGCCTTTGAGCATCACGCGGTACTGCACACATTAAAAAAGCTTGAAAGCCAGGGCTTTGAAATTACGCTTTTACCTGTTCACAGCGACGGATTTGTGCGTGTTGACGAGCTTGAAGCCGCAATTCGCCCCGATACCGCGCTTGTAACAATAATGTACGCCAATAACGAAATAGGCACGGTTCAGCCTGTTGCCGAAATAGGCAGGGTATGTCGTGAAAAGGGCGTACTGTTCCATACCGACGCGGTACAGGCGGCAGGGCATATTAAAATTGATGTTAAGGCGGAAAATATAGATATGCTCTCGCTTTCGGCACATAAATTTCACGGTCCCAAGGGAATAGGAATGCTGTACGCCAAAAAGGGCATTAACCTGTATACGCTTATCGAGGGCGGCGCACAGGAACGCGGCAAGCGCGCCGGAACCGAAAACGTTCCTGCTATAATGGGTATGGCGGCGGCTTTTAAAGAGGCTAACGAAAATATTGATAAAAATTTTGGCTATGTAAAATCGCTGCGCGATAAGCTGGCGCAGGGGCTTTCGAAAATACCGCACTCAAAGATAAACGGCGATATAAGCAAGGGCCTTGCAGGTACGCTTAATATGTGCTTTGAGGGTATTGAGGGCGAGTCTCTTCTCTTACTGCTTGACGACAGGGGAATAAGCGCGTCCTCAGGCTCGGCATGCACATCGGGCTCGCTTGATCCGAGCCACGTGCTGTTGGCGCTCGGTCTTCCGCACGAGGTGGCGCACGGATCGCTCAGAATATCGCTTAGCGAATACAACACCGAGGAAGAGGTAGAGCATATATTGAAAAACGTTCCGGAGGTTGTGGCTTATCTGCGCTCAATGTCTCCGGTGTGGAAGGATTTAGAAGAAGGGAAGAAGCAGTATGTTATACAGTGAAAAGGTAATGGATCATTTCAGAAATCCGAGAAATCTCGGCACCATTGAAAATGCCGACGCAGTGGGCGAGGTCGGAAATGCAAAATGCGGCGATATTATGAAGATGTATCTTAAAATAGATAACGGTATTATTACCGACGTTAAATTTAACACTTTCGGCTGTGGATCGGCTATTGCCACAAGCTCGATGGCTACCGAAATGATAAAGGGTAAGCCGATTGAAGAGGCGCTTAAGCTTTCCAATAAGGCTGTTGTGGAGGCGCTTGACGGCCTTCCGGCACATAAAATACACTGTTCGGTTTTGGCTGAAGAGGCGGTTAAGGCGGCGCTGTTTGACTATTACAGCAAGCACCCCGAACTTGCAAAGCCCGAAGGACTGCCCGATTGCGCGCAATGCTCAGGCGGTTGCTGTTCGTGCAGTTGACCGAATAATTTAACGGTATACCGAATAAAACAAATCCGGGCGGCTTGCCATAAAGCCGCTCGGATTTGTTTTATTTTGGTGCCGGAAGCGGGGGTCGAACCCGCACGGTGTCGCCACCACTGGATTTTGAGTTATTTGCTTCATACGGAATACAAACGAACTCAAACCCCTATGGAGGTCGTCAACGGACACCTAAAAGCCCGCAATTACTAATTATTTTGAAACTGATGTGTTAAAAAGCTCCGTTTCGTCTGCCATTTCCGCATTTCTCAATTTTGACGGGAATTTTGGATTTTGGAGGGACATCGGAGGGATGTAACCCCAAAACGGGGCACAACAGCACACGCAATAGATTTATAAATCGCAAACATATTATAGCGTATTTCTCTGCCATTGACAACATATTTTCAAAAAAAGAGGTATCGCTATGAAATCACGCGCACATTATGAAAAACTGTTTTCTTCTTTTCCCGATGTTGTAACCCTCCCCGAATTTCAATCAATGCTCGGAGGTATCGGTGACAGTACCGCCCGAAAAATAATGAGGGCAAACAAAGTTAAACACTTCTATATAAGAAGTACATACATGATTCCAAAAGCCTGTGTGATCGATTATGTATTGAGCGAGGATTATGCAAAATACAGCAAGACACTCAAAGCAAGGGTCTGAACTGCAAGCCGTTTGAGAAATCAAGCGGTTTTTTCATTTCCGTACATAGCCGTCTGCTTCGCCGCAGGCGGCTAAATCTATGTAAAGGAGGAAACCCCAAAATGGCGAACTGTAAAGTAATAGCGGTGACGAACCAAAAAGGCGGCGTGGGTAAAACCACAACAACCGCAAGTCTCGGTATCGGTCTGGCGCAGGAAAACAAACGGGTACTACTGATCGACGCGGACGCGCAGGCTTCTCTGACGCTCTCCCTCGGTTATGCCAAACCCGACGAGTTGCCCGTTACCCTGACGGACATTATGCAGAGTGTAATCGACGACACGCCGATTCCCGACGGACACGGTATTTTGCACCACGGCGAGGGCGTTGACCTGCTCCCGGCAAACATTACCCTATCGGGTATGGAAATCCGGCTCATAAACGCTATGAACCGTGAACGGGCGCTGCGGACATATCTGGGTGAGGTCAAACCTCACTACGACTATATCCTCATTGACTGTATGCCGTCGCTCGGTATTATGCCGCTGAACTCACTGGCGGCAGCGGACAGCGTTATCATACCGTCGCAGCCGTCGTTTCTCTCGGCAAAGGGTCTGGATTTGCTTATGCACTCCATTTCACAGGTCAAGCGGCAGATCAATCCCAAGCTGAAAATCGACGGGATTCTTTTTACGATGGTAGACAGCCGAACCAACGAGGCAAAGGAAATCATTGCTTCTCTGCGCGCCCACTACGGTGAGAAAATCCGTGTGTTTGGGGCGGAAATACCCTTTTCCGTGAGAGCCGCCGAAACCAGCGGCAGGGGCAAGAGTATCTACGCCCACGACAAAAACGGCAAGGTGGCTGCTGCCTATCACGCGTTGACAAAGGAGGTGTTGGAGATTGAGCGTAAAAACGAGAGATTTAGGAATGACGCCGTTAGATGATTTGTTTTCTACCGACGAAAGCCGAGCCGAATCACAGTTTGAAAAGGTCGTGACGCTGAACCCCGCTGAAATCTCCGACTTTCCGAATCATCCGTTTAAGGTCAAACAGGATGACGCTATGGCTGAAATGGTCGAGAGCGTCCGAAAATACGGTGTGTTAGTTCCGGCTCTTGTCCGACCGAAAGAGAACGGCGGCTATGAAATGGTCGCAGGTCACAGGCGAAAGTTTGCGGCTGCTCTGGCTGAGCTGACGGAGATTCCATGTATCGTCCGCAACCTATCTGACGATGAAGCTACCATTATTATGGTAGACAGTAATCTTCAAAGGGAAACGATCTTACCGTCCGAAAAAGCATTTGCCTATAAAATGAAGCTGGAAGCTATGAAAAGGCAGGGTCAGAGGACGGATTTAACTTCTTCTCCATTGGATAATAAGTTAAGTGGAACAACATCTGCTCAACAGTTAAGTCAGAAAAGTGGAGACAGCCAACCGCAGATTTATCGCTTTATCCGCTTGACCGAACTGATCCCGCCTGTCCTGCAAATGGTGGATGACGGAAAGATTGCTTTCCGTCCTGCCGTGGAGCTGTCCTATCTTTCCAAAGACCAGCAGCAATCTCTGCACGACACAATGGAATGTGAGGACTGCACCCCGTCTTTGGCGCAAGCTATTAAAATGAAAGAGTTCAGCAAGGACGGCAGACTGACCGACGAGGTGATTCTCTCCATCATGCAGGAGGAAAAGCCAAATCAGAAAGAACAATTCAAAATGCCGAAAGAGCGTATCAGCAAATATTTTGCACCGGGGACGCCCGCGCAGAAGATCGAAGATACCATTGTTAAGGCGTTGGAAATGTACCGAAAGCGTGAACGGCAAAGAGATATGGAACGACGATAAAATTTTCCTAACAAGGGGTATCTATACCCTAAAATAAGGCAAGGTGCGGCGGTGTTCGCTTGTTCCCCCTCTCCACACCTCTCCCCCTCAAAAACTACCTGCACTACCCGAAAAAAGAGATGTCTATGGGGCTGTCAATTCACACCTTTGCAGCAGAACGCAAAAATCCGTACAATGAAGCTGCAAAGGAGGTCTTGCGATATGAAAAAAGCAATACAATTCATGCTATTGGCAGCGCTTGTCGTTTCTGTATCGGGATGTGCGAATACAAATCATCCGCAGGCAATACGGGAAAGTTCGGATATAGAGGCATTGAGAAGCGAGATTGACGAAAACGCTGTGCCAAAGGAAACGCTAACCGATTCTTTTTCGGAAAGTAAAACGAGTTCCGACGATAGCGTTATTGATGTTAAGGCGGAAACGGAATCGTCACAGGCAGAAACGCCGCAGCCTACCGCAGAACAAAGCCCTGCGCTGGGGATACAATCGCCGCAGACAGTCGTTTCAAACGATACGCCGAAACCCGAATCGTCGAAAGCCGTTGAGCCTACCACTGAACCAAAGCCAACGCCAACGCAGCAGCCAACACAGCAACAGGCAGAAGAAAAACCAACGCCGGAACCTGCACTGACTGAATCACCGCAGGAAACCGCGCCGCCCGCAGAACCTACCGCACCCGACTTCAATATCGACTATTGGATCGGTTATGCGAGAAGCTATGCGGAAAGCGTGGGACTGCGGCTTGAAAGTACGGCGGTTGACTGCTGGGACAATCCCATCACCGCAGGAGCATACAGCGCTTGCCTTGACCGGGACATTGAAAGCAGGCTGAATCGGTACAGCCGGGACGAGGATATTACCGATGTCTGGATATGGGCGCAGGCTCGCTCCGACGGGAGCTACGATCTGTATATCGGCTACGCCTAAATCCAAATCAAAACCGAATATTTCACTTTGAGCGCACTGTGTAATAACACGGTGCGTTTTTTCATTTCAAGGAGGATTTCACAGAATGAAAACGCAGAAACTTAAAAGAATGATGTCGCTGTTTCTGGCGGCTTTGATTTGCGTTACTACCCTTGTCGGGTTCGGAACGACTGCCTATGCCGCAGAGGAAACCGACGAGGTATGCCTTGTTTCCTTTCCCCGTGACGGGGACGCCAACTACGGCGGCGAATGGGGGCACGGCAGCTTTAATTTTATGAACGGATGGTTCGCACAAACTTCGCGCTATACCACCGTCCGAGCAATGGGTTCGTATGACGGCAATATCTGTTACTGCATTGAACCCGGCGTGCCGCAGGAATCGGGCGACCGCTACACCAAAAAAGGCGAGAACTTTTGGGATAATTACCCCTCGTCCTATAACCACACCATTTCGCCCGATGATATTATTAACGCAAATCCAAATGACCGCTTTGATTATGAGAATTATTACGATACCTTTTTCAGCGTTAATTTTACGGTTGGCAACTATGACTTTCCGCTTGAATTCAGACCGAATTACGGAGGCATCAGTATTTTGATTCCCGAAAGCCGTATGCCTGAGTTTAATGCAGAAATCACAAGCAAGGAAATAATGATACAATCCCCAAACTATGCGAACATTCAAAAAAACACAACGGATTATTTAACGAGCGTTGGTCTTGCCGAAGATGTGTCAATATTCAGTTCTGCTGAAAGCTATGAATCGCAGAGAAACTTTGCCGCAATGATAAAGCTGTTTTCAACTTCCTTTTTAATTCTCTTGACCGTAATATCCTGTGCAAATGTTTTCAATGTCATAACTACGAGCCTCAATATGCGTAAGCGTGAATTTGCGGTATTGCGTTCGGTAGGAATGACGGTAAATAAGCTGTTTGCTATGCTCTGCATCGAAAACCTGCGGAATGGTTTGCTTGCGATCTTAATCGGCGGCATTTCTTCTTTGCCGTTATGCTATCTGATATATAAAAGCATTGTAGTCGGAGCGGTAATTGATTTTGTATTTCCGCTTGGAGCATTTGTAATATCTTCATTGGCTATGTTCCTTATTATGTTTCTTACATCGCTATATGGATTATGGAAAATCAAAAATGGAGATATTATTGCGGATGTCAGAAATGATTTTGTGTGATGATGTAAAAATGATTGTATGAAAAGGCGGTGGCGCAATGAAAAATGAGCATTGGATTTTATGCCCTGCTTGCGGCAGTAAAACGCGTGACAAAATCAGAGAGGACACGGTATTAAAGAATTTTCCTCTCTACTGTCCAAAATGCAAGCAGGAAAGTTTGATCGAAGTTGAAAATTTGAATATAGTTGTCATCAAAGAGCCGGACGCATAGACGCAGAGCCGATGACCTGTGGGATACCTCGCAGATCATCGGCTCTGTTTTTTGAAAAGCAGCTTTATGATTGTTCTTTTGGTTGACTTTCCAATGTGGCTTTTACGGTTGCTTTGATAATTTCCATTGAACGCTCATTACAGCCGTAAAGCATACGGACAAGATTTTCTATTTCGGAATCTTTGGACGGCTTTTCGGGATAGAAAATCGAATCCGCTGGTATTGCAAGTTCCCGGATGAGTTTATAGAGGACATCAAAACTGGGTTTCTTTCCCTCGTTCTCAATCCGATATAAGTATCGCTCGGTAATATCAACTCTTTCCGCCAGCGTTTCCATTGTAATATCGGCACGCATACGAGCAGTTTTAAGGATTTCTCCAAGCGTTTCAGGTTCTTTATGCACTGTCGGTTCACCTCCACATATAATTGTACCTAATTATGTCATGTTGATAATGGCATGGTAATTCAATTATAAATGAACGGGCAGTTCGTAAATTATTGAACTGAATAGAATAACAGCCCCGACAAATAAAAAAACGAGGTTTTGCCGGGGTGTGTAGTTATGCCTATCCCTCCAATTCAGCGTTTTGGTTTGGAGGTTTTTTATGCGCTGGACTGCCGCCAACGCTTCGCTGCTGATTATGAGCAGCGAGTATAATTGTATGACTTAGACCGCCTATGCCCCGATGGTACACGGTCAAAAAAAGTCTAAATTTTGCATCGGGATATTATGGCTCTTACCCTGAACCCACAGACCATATTTTATATGACATAAACTATAATGCACTTGTGTTACGGCGATTTTTGCCGTTATGCAGGTGCGTTTTTGTATATAGCAAAACCCCGTTACCACGTTGCCGTTCACCGCCTCCGTCAATCTGAATTTCTCAAATTTCAGATTGATCGGAGGAAACGACTATGGACGAGAAGCGTCCAAAACGCAGAAAAGACAAAGACAACCCCTATACACTTTCCAAACGGCAGGACAAGCATTATCTTTCCTTTCGGGACGGACAAGGTGTACTGCGGGAATTGCTGATAAATAAAGAACTGTTTGAGCTTCTGAATTGCTTTGAACTGGACGATCTTTCATTTCTTAATGAAGTGGATCGGCATTACGAGCATTCAGAGCTTACCGAAGCTACTCTATATGACCGGGCGTTTGTTCTCCCGGAATCGGTTGAGGATGCGGTTCTTCGCAATATGCGGTATGAGGCGTTGCACAACGCTATAAACAAACTGCCCGAAACACAACGGCGCAGGCTCATACTGTATTATTTCAATGGACTTACATACTCCCAAATTGCAGAAATGGAGGGATGCAAATATCAGACGGTGCAGGATTCGATTTATGCCGCTCTGAATAATTTGAAAAAAATTTTGAAATAGTCCCTGTGTTTTAGGCTTTAAGTGAGGAAACAGGTGGAGAGGTACGAAAACTCTCTGCCTGTTTTCCGTTTTGTGCGGTGAATGGGTTTGCTCTTTTACAACTGAATACCCATTCATCAAACACATTCCTATTGCTATTGTGATGAGCATAAGCCACATTAGCGGCTGCGCCACGATTTGCGGAAAACAGAAGCAACGAGATTACACCTATTTTGATTATACGGTCTTTGGCTTTCTGATTTCCGGCAAGGAGCGATAAACAGCCGGCTATAAGTATCGGGAGGCTCCCGGTATGGCGATGATAAGCAATAGGGCTAATGATACTCCTGTTCAGTCACAGTCCGAGCGAGCAGCATTTTTCGTGTGTGAGCCGTCGCAGGCAATGAGAGCAGCCGATAGAGAACCTACCGGGGGTGAGATTCCCGTGGAGCTGGTGAGCCGCCAGCCGTTTGATGACTTCCCATAACGATCCGGGGTGTCGAGGACAAATAGGATCGTTTTTGAAATATGAAATCATACGGCGGGACGGGTCTGCTGAAACGGAGAATGTTTGTATCTTCCTGACCTTAATTCTGTGCCGCTGTTTGATTTCCTACATAGGCGAATATTCGCCTTAAATTCAAAGGAGGTCAAACATTATGAATCAAACATATCTACGAGGTGATATGTATTACGCTGACTTGGGACAAGGGATCGGCTCGGAACAAGAGGGTTATCGTCCCGTTGTCATTATCCAAAACAATGTCGGAAACAAGCACAGTCCCACCGTTATCATTGCTTCTGTCACAAGCAAAACGGACGCAAAGCCGAAGTTGCCTACCCATTACTACATCAACGCAGAGGACGGTTTAGAACTGCCCTCTATTGTTTTGCTTGAACAACTGCGAACCGTTGATAAACGCCGTTTGGGTGACTTTATCGGTCATCTGTCCGATAAGCATATCCGCGGTATCAATCATGCTCTTGCCGTCAGTATCGGTCTGATTGAGAGCATACCGAAAAAGTTAATTCTTTGTCTTTGCAGCGCTTGTGCCGACAATTTCTACGGTTCGGGCGCTTATTCTTTACGCCGGATCGACCCGCAGCAAACCGAAAAAGACACCTGTACCTACTGTAATCAGCGTACAGGGTACGACTACGAGATTATCCCGAAAAACAGATAGGAGGCTGCCTATGGAATCACAAACAGCCTACAAACTGCTATTTGCCGATTATCCCGATGTAGTCAATGTTGAGCAGATGCGTGAAATGCTCGGCGGTATTTGCGACAAAACCGCTTACAGGCTTTTGCGGTCTGGGGAAATTAGAAGTTTCATTGTCGGCCGCCGCTATCGAATCCCGAAGCTCAACATTCTGGAATACTTGGAACTGATAGATAAATCTAATGCGTAAAACCTTGTTTGCACATTTGGCCTGTGGGATTCTTTCTGCTACAATATAAATGTCAATGGCAGATGAATCTACGCTGTACCATTCAAAGGAGGTTTTATTATGGTAGCAGGACATCTGCGAGAGAAAAACGGGTACTATCATATCGTACTCAACTATGTGGATGAATACGGTAAACGGCACACGCCGTCAAAATCCACGGGGCTCCCTGTAAAGGGCAACAAAAAGCGTGCCGAAAAAATGCTCATAGAAGCCCGTTCAGCCAAAGAAGCAGAGTTGGAGGCAAGAGCATTAGAACGCAGTACAGGCAAGGTTTCCACCGATTCCATACTCTTTACAACATTTCTGCTCGACTGGCTGGAAATGATAAAAAAGAATGTGGAGGAAACGACCTACGGGGCGTATTCTATGGGAATTAAGAGCAAAATTATCCCATACTTTGAGGAACACCACCCCGGCCTGCTCTTACGGGAGATAAAGCCAAAGCACATTCAGGACTATTACACCTATGAACTGACGGTGCGGGGCGTTTCCGCAAACACGGTGATACACCGCCACGCAAATATCCGAAAGGCGTTGCAGCACGCTTTCAAACTTGGTTTGATTGACACGAACCCGGCGGATCGCATTGAACGGCCGAAAAAGGAAAAGTTTGTCGGCAGCGCCTATGAGGAAGATGAGCTAAACCGTCTTTTTGAGGTGGTAAAGGGCGACCCCATAGAGCTTGGCGTTATCCTCGGCGCATTTTACGGACTGCGCCGCAGCGAGGCTGTAGGCTTGAAATGGGATGCGATTGATTTCAAGAAGAAAACAATCACCATACGGCACACAGTAACGCAGGCGACCATTGACGGCAAAAGCAAGATTATCCAAAAGGATCGGACAAAGACCAAAGCAAGCTATCGCAGCCTGCCCCTTGTGCCACCGTTTGAGGAAGTACTGTACCGCCTGAAAGCGGAGCAGGAGCTAAACCGAAAGCTGTGCGGCAGGTCGTATTGCCGGCAATACACCGATTATATCTATGTCAACGAGATCGGAGAGCTTGTAAAACCCGGCTATATCACCCAGCATTTCCCGCTGGTGCTTGAAAAGAACGGTATGCGGAAGATTCGTTTCCACGATTTGCGGCATAGCTGCGCAAGCCTTTTGTATGCAAACGGTGTCAGCTTGAAAGAAATTCAGGAGTGGTTAGGACACAGCGACATTTCGACCACTTCAAACATTTATACGCACTTGAATTTCGCCTCAAAGGTTGCGTCTGCCAATGCGATTTTGGGTGTATATCCCTCCAAATAATCGCAATGTCCCTCCAATGTCCCTCCTGAAAATGAGCTGCAAAACGGCGAATTTTCTGTTGTTGGAGGGGCGTTACATAACCGGAGCAGAGCATAAAGAAAAGCCCGCAATCCCCGATAAATCAAGGGTTTACGAGCTGTTAAGGTCTGGTGCCGGTGGTGGGACTCGAACCCACACACCCTTGCGGATAACAGATTTTGAGTCTGTCTCGTCTGCCAATTCCGACACACCGGCATTTATATTTTTAAGTCGTCTCCCGATGTCCTGTCCGAGAAATCGGAGGGACATCGTGGAGGGACATTAAAAGCAAGTTACATATTCAGTTTTCAAAAAACCTTGTAAAATCAAGGGTTTACGGAACGGTGGTATGAAACGGCGAAGTAGATTTTGAGTCCAGCACGTCTGCCAATTCCATCATTCCGGCAAATTAAATTGCTAAATCATTATACAATAGTTTGTTTATAAAATCAAGAGTTTTTTATTATAAAATTATTTGTGGCGCACTCGGCAGGGACAAGGCGCGGCAAAGCCGTATAAACAGGGCTTTGCCGCATAATTTTTAATCGCATTTGTTTGCGTAAATATCCTTTATAAGCTTACTGCTGATATTGCAAAGACATTCTAAAAGAATGGGGTTAAAGCTGCCGCATTCGCCCGAAAGCCCGTCGGGATAACCGCCGCCGTCGTATCTTTCGTGGTGCCAGCGGCAGATCTGCACCGCTGTTGCAAGCATAGGCTCTTCGTTTAACGTATTGCCTGCACCGTTCAACAAAATTTCCTCGCCTATTACGGCGTGCTTTTTTACTTCTTCTCTTTCCTTTGGCGTAAGCCTGCCGGGTTTGTTTAAAATTTTACTGTCAATTTCTATTTTGCCTATATCGTGCAGTACCGAAGCGTCCGCTATTATTTCGCAGTCGTGCCAGGAAAGACCGTATTTATCGGTTTTAAGTATAAGCCTTTCAAGCAGCATTGCCGTAACCTTGCGTATATGGCTTATATGCGCGGCGGATATTATCGTCCGTTCCGTTTGACGTTATCATTATTACGGGAATATCGTCTATGTAATGCAGGCGGTTCATTTCCGCAAGAATTTCAAATCCGTCCGTTCCGGGCATAATATCATCAAGCAGTATAAGCGAAATTTCCGTTCCGTATTCGCCTATAAGCTCCATACACTCCCTGCCGTCGCGCGCTTCAAGAATTTCAAAATCATTGCCTATCATATCGCAGAGCATTTTGCGGTTTGATTCCCAATCATCCGCTCCAGTGACGTTTCTGTTCGAACTTTTATAGTTTGAACTTAACATATATATCAATCCGTTCGGGTTGATTTTTTTGTGTTTACAAAAGAATTAACAAAGAAAGGATGGTGCATTTTATGATAAAGTTTACTACACAAGAGTTAGAGATGGAAAGTAATCTAAAACAACGTATCGAGTTTATTTGTGAGTTTTGCCATACTACACCAAAGATTATCAATGGTAGTATTAAACGTATTAACAACACTAATTTAAACTACCTAGAGCCACATAAAATCATTATAAACAATACTATTTTTCTAGCATTTAATTACTCTACTGATATTTATATAGGTAATTTAAGTAAAAAGATTAAATTAGTGGAACTTGAAGATTACATAAAGAATATGGCTTAAAATAAGCAAATGATATTGACTTTTTCTCTTTAAAACCTTATCATATTAAACGAAAACAAAGGAATTTTACATACCAAATCTTTTTAATGGGGTTATGATTTGGAAGTACACAATTTAGAATATGCAAAGTTAAAGAGATAAAGGTAGTAGGTGTATCTATGGGCTTTTATCTCTTATTTTTTTAGAAAGGATGTGTTTTTTAATGAACGAAGAAAAGAAATTATGTGGACTATATATGAGAGTTAGTACAGAAGATCAAGCACGTGAGGGTTTTAGTTTGCCAGAACAAAAGGAACGACTAGAACAATTTTGTAAATTTAAAGGTTATGAGATAGTAGATTATTACGAAGATGCTGGTATAAGTGCCAAAACTGGTAATTTAAGACCTGAATTTGAAAGACTTAAAGAAGATATTAAAATCAAGAAAATAAACACCATAGTTGCTTTAAAACTAGATAGAATAACAAGAAGTATCTTTGACTGGGAAAAGATAATGACATTTTTAGAAGAAAATGATGCTTACCTAGATTGCGCTAATTATAAAAGTGATGTACAAATAGTAATTTGCAAAAGTAAACTTTAAGTATGTGTAAAAATTTAGTGTTATAAAATATAATTTTAATTGTTGAAGGGAGAGATTTATATGAATCAAGAAAAAATAGGAAAATTTATTTCAACAATGAGAAAGAAAAAGGATTTAACACAAGAACAACTTGCCGAAAAATTAAATGTAAGTAAGAATGCAGTAAGTAAATGGGAAAGAGGATTGAATCTACCAGATGCTTCAATTATGCAAGATGTTTGTAGTATATTAGATATTTCTTTAAATGAATTATTTGCTGGTGAAAAATTAAACAAAGATGAGCAAATAAAACACTCTGAACAAACTATAATTAATATTTTAAAGAATCAAAAGCATAGAAATAAAATATATAAAATATGTCTATCAATTTTGATTGTAGTTGTATTAATTATTATTGGGAGATTTACTTTAATTAAAATGGGATATATAATGGATGATAATTTAAAATATACACAAGTCTATATTGCTGAATATGGGAATGTAAAAGGAAATGTAGATATTAATTCATTTGGAAAAAAGAATATTGCTTTTGATATTGGAGCAAATAAATTTGGAGAAGCAGTATTTAAAAATCCTAGTAAAGCACTTAAAATATTAAAGAGAGATTATAAAGATGGTATAAAGTTAATTCAAAGAGAATTTAATTTATTGCCATTAAATAGATTTAATTATAAATCATATGGAACATTTGGATGGCAAGTAACAATTGGTACAGAAGAAGAAAAAGAACAAGCAAGATTTGTTTCATCATTTATGGATATATATGAAAATAGTTTTAACTAATCCGACAACTTACAATTTATGTGAAAGATTGTAAAATTAACAAAAATCTATTCCATAAATACTTAAAACGAGGTATATTATATCTAGCAACAGAAGATTATATGTATTCTTTCGTTATTGGAAAAAAGTTGTAGATAACTACGACACTCGCTATAAGTATTTTCTGAGCGGAGCCATAATATTCGCCGCCGTTATAAGCAAATTGGTTTTGCTCGGTAACAACGGCGTTCTTTTTGGATTTTGCGCGGTACATAAGACGGTCTGCCCTGTAAGCCGCCTCCTGTGCGGTCTCGTTTTTTGCAATAACGCCGCCGACGCTCAACGAAACCGTAAAGCCGTCAGTTTCGTTTAAATTGCTGTTTCTTACGCTCTTCTGTATTCTGTTGAGCGTTTTTTCAAGCGCAGAGCTTGAAGCGCCGGATATTAAAAGCAGAAATTCATCGTCGCCGTAGCGTATAAGCTTGTCGTTATCGGTAATTTCAGATTTAATTATTTGCGAAACACGAACTAACAGCTCGTCGCCCGCGCCGTGTCCCTTAGTATCGTTGCAAAGCTTAAAATTGTCTATATCAAAAATTGCAACCCCGCCTGTAAAGCTTTGGTTTTTTATATTTGCCTCATAAAAATTGCGGTTATATACGCCGGTAAGCATATCGTTGCGGCTTTTGCGTTTAAGGTCTTTAATCATACGTTCGTAACGGGTTACAATTTCGTCCATATTTACGGTTGAAAAGGTAATAAAGCTTTTTGATTTATCCGTGTAGGAAAAGGTTACCTTTTTACAGCTTTTTTTGCCGCTTGCGGAAATAACGTTTACATAAATGTTATAAACGTTTTCTTCTTCAAGGCGTTTTACAACATAATCAAGCGACAATTCGTTTTTTAAGCTTTCTCTGTCGTCCTCGGCGGTATACTTATCAACAAACATTTTCATAGTGTTGTTGTAATCATAGGTCTTAGCAGGGTGGGAGAGGGTTCGTTTAGAGTGAACCACAACGCAGGAGCCTATCCGAACATCAATACTTATAACGTTTTCAAACGAGCCTTTTACAGAGTTGTATATCGAACGCTCTTTAAATTCGTTATACATATTTTTGCCCGATAGAATAATAACGTCGGCTATGCGCTCTACCCTTACGCAGTACCATATAAGCCATGAATTATCTGTTGCAAACTGAATTTCAAATTCCTCGTAGCTTTTATTCTCTTCAAAAAAGCTTTTAAGATATTTTTCGTTCAGGTATTTGTCGCGTATAAGCTCGTTTACACTGATGTGAAATTCGTTTTTAAAAAGCCTTATAAGCTCGTTTACGGTATAGCTGCTGTTTTCGTATTCCTTGGCTATGAGGTCGTAATGAATAAAAATTTTCCCGCTTGAACAGTCGTATTCCCAAAGCATATCGCAATAATGACTTAAGCATTTAATAAGCATTGTCAGCTCCGGCACACCCATCACCTCCACGGCTTTATAAACTCAGAAGCTGTAATATGAATAATTATACCATATTTATATACATAATTAAACATTTTAAGCCGTAAACAAAAGAATTACGTTTTTTGTTGCTTTTTTTTGTAAAAGGATATATACTTAAAGTATTATTTGTAAACGAAAAGGTGAAAAGAGTGGCAAAAAAAAGGACTAAAAGACAAAAGGCTATAATAAAGCGGCGAATTTTTCTTACCTGCTGCACTGCGGTGCTTATTGCCTGCATAGCCCTGATAGCGTTTACGGTTAACGCGATTATAAAAAAGGATAAAACCCCTGCTAAAAAAGACGATGACAAACAGCAATCGGATATTTCAAGCGCCGTAATCCCCGAAACAGAGGCTACCGTGCTTTCAACGGGGGATATAATGGTTCATTCCACCCAGATTACAGGGGCGCAAACCGCGTCGGGCGATTATGATTTCAGCCCGTATTTTAAGCATTTGTCCTCGTACTTTAAGGCGGCAGATCTGTCGGTTGCAAACCTTGAAGTTACCTTCGGCGGTACGGAATCGGGCAAATACAGCGGTTATCCCGCCTTTAACACGCCCGACAGCCTTGCCGACGCTATAAAGGATTCAGGGCTTAATTTTCTTATAACCGCAAATAACCATTCTTATGATACCGGACTTTTCGGGCTTAAACGCACAGCGCAGGTTTTAAAGCAAAAGGGAATTGAGTTTATAGGCACCAAAGAGGTTGAAACCGACCCCGCTTATGCCGTTAAGGAAATTAACAACATTAAAATAGGACTTGCCGATTATACCTATGAAACCGCGGGACAAACCCCCGGCAGAAAATATTTAAACGGCGCAATAATCGCTCAGGAAGCCAATAACCTTATAAACAGCTTTTCTTATAATAAAATAGACGAATTTTATGCCGAGGCTGAAAAGGTGATAGGCGAAATGAAAGCGCAGGGTGCTGAGTTTATTGTGTTTTATATGCACTGGGGCGAGGAATATCAAACAAGCGCAAACACTTGGCAGAAAACCATTGCGCAAAAGCTTTCAAACTTAGGGGTCAATATGATAATAGGCAGTCACCCTCACGTTATTCAGCCTGTTGAGCTTATACATTCGGAGGACGGTCAGAACACTACCGTATGTCTCTATTCAATGGGAAACTGTATTTCAAATCAGCGGCAGGAGATTATGGACAGCTGCCCTTCGGGCCATACCGAGGACGGTCTGCTTTTCAGCTTTACCCTTAAAAAGAATAAGGACGGCGTAGCGCTTTCCGGCTTAAAGCTTATACCTACATGGGTAAACAGATATAAGGAAAACGGCCATAACGGATTTTTATATACAATTTATCCGCTTGAAGGTCCCGATGACGGCGCGGCAAAATTCGGGCTTTCAGGCGCGGCGGCAACAAAATCGGCAAAATCATATGAAAGAACAAAAACGATAGTGGCAGCAGGTCTTACCGAATGTCAGCAATCGATAGGCTGCGAGATCACATTCAACTGATTTGTAAAATTTTATTGCCAAATATTACTTATTATGGTAAAATGGTTTTAAATTGTTTTTTAAGGGAAAGGAAGATTTAAATGGGCGACAAATTGCAAATTCTGTTTGCAATGGTTGGCTATATGCTTATAGTTATACTTATAGGCGTATTTTTTGCCAAAAGGGCACAGGCAAATTCGGAAAATTACTTTTTAGGCGGGCGTTCGTTAGGACCGTGGGTCGCCGCTATGAGCGCAGAGGCTTCGGATATGAGCGGCTGGCTTTTAATGGGCTTGCCGGGCGTTGCTTATTGGTGCGGCCTTGCCGACGCGGCGTGGACGGCTATCGGTCTTGCGGTAGGTACATATATAAACTGGCTGCTTGTTTCAAAGCGCCTGCGGTCTTATTCCATAGTTTCGGGAGACGCTATAACGGTACCTGATTTTTTAAGCAACCGTTACCATGAAAAGAAAAAGGTAATTCTCGGCGTTTCGGCGCTGTTTATACTTGTTTTCTTTACGGTTTACGCGGCAAGCTGCTTTGTCACCTGCGGCAAGCTGTTTTCAGGTCTTTTCGGTTATTCGTATCATTCAATGATGATAGCCGGCGCAATATTTGTGCTTATATATACTGCAATCGGCGGCTTTCTTGCCGAAAGCGCTTCTGATTTTATGCAGGCGGTGGTTATGATCATAGCGCTTGTGGGCGTGCTTGTTTTCGGTACGGCGCACGCGGGCGGTATAAACGCCGTTATTGAAAATGCAAAGGGAATTCCCGGTTATTTATCGCTTGTAAATTTAGCAACGCCCGTTACTGATGCAAACGGCGTGCAGCAGGCGTCAGGCGCAGTTCCGCTTTTCGGCGAAGCGTCGCGCTACGGCTTTTTAACAATACTTTCAACCGCCTCGTGGGGGCTTGGCTATTTCGGTATGCCGCAGGTGCTGCTGCGCTTTATGGGTATACGCAAGGGCTCAGAGCTTAAGCGCTCGCGCCGCATAGCAATAGTTTGGGTTGTAATATCGCTTGCCGCCGCCGTGTTTATAGGAGTTATAGGCAGGGCGATACTTCCCGCCGACGCGGGTCTTGCCACCAAAAGCGGTGCGGAAAACGTGTTTGCGCATCTTTCTCAGCTTTTGTTCCACCCTGTAATCGCAGGCGTTATAATGGCGGGAATACTTGCCGCCACCATAAGCTCGTCGGACTCTTATTTGCTTATAGCCGCTTCGGCGGCCTCCAAAAACCTTTTTGAGGGTATAATTAAAAAGGATGCGGACGATAAGCAGGTAATGAACGTTTCGCGCATTATGCTTGTTGTTATAACCGTAATAGGTATGATAATTGCATGGAACGAAAACAGCGTTATTTTTGAAATAGTTTCCTTTGCTTGGTCGGGCTTCGGCGCTACCTTCGGACCGATAATTCTTTTCTCGCTTTTCTGGAAAAGAACAAACAGAGTGGGCGCTGTTGCCGGTATGGTATCCGGCGGCGCGATGGTGTTTATCTGGAAGCTGCTTTTAAAGCCGCTCGGAGGAATATTCGGAATATACGAGCTAATGCCCGCCTTCCTTATTTCGTGCGCCTTTATTGTAATAGTTTCGCTTTGCACGGAAAAACCCTCTGCCGAGCTTGAAGAAGAATTTGAAAAAGCCAAGAATTATACCGAGGCTTAATTTACCGCCCCGTAGGCTAAGGCTTGCGGGGCGTTGCTATAGGAGAAAATTATGCTTGATAAATATTTTAAAAGTATTGTCGAACAGGATACCGCCGCGGTCGTTGTGTGCGATAACGACTGCAAAATAGTTTATATGAACCCCGCGGCGGTAAAGCGCTATCACCGCGACCTTACAGGGCAGAGCCTGAGGGATTGTCATAATGCCGCCTCTAATGTGATGATTGACCGCGTTTTGGAATGGTTTAAGGCAGATGAAGACAATAACATTATGTATACCTACCGAAACGAAAAAGAGAATAAAGACGTTTATATGGTGGCGCTGCGCGACGGCAAAAGGCTTATAGGCTTTTATGAAAAACACGAGTATAGAACGCCCGAAACGGCAAAGCCGTATGATTTTAATCGGTAAAAACGGGCAATAATATATTTCGGTGATGCTTAATGGTATTTTTGGTAATTGCGTTAATTGTTTTGACTGCGTTAGTATCGGCTTCGATTTATTTTTTCTTTGTTGCCTTTGTGCGCAAAAAAAACGAAACAGCGGACGATATTGACGCAAAAGAAAACGATTTTTTAAACGAATACCGTCCTGTAATAAAAGAAGGTCTGCGGTTTATAACCGAACAGCCGCAAGGGTGGGTTTATACAAAAAGCTTTGACGGGCTTCGCCTTGCGGCAAGGTATTTTGATGTGGGAACGCACAAAACCGTTATACTTTTTCACGGCTACCGTTCCTCGGCAAACCGTGATTTTTCCTGTGCGGTAAAGCTTTACTGCAATGCGGGCTTTAACGTTCTGCTTGCAGATCAGCGCAGTCACGGCAAAAGCGAGGGCAGGCTTATAACCTTCGGCGTTAAGGAAAGGTACGACGTGCTGTCATGGGTGAATTACTATATGCAGAATATAGATAAAAATGCCGAAATCGTCCTCGGCGGTATGTCTATGGGGGCAACCACAGTACTGTTGGCGTCAGGCCTTACTCTGCCGCCTAATGTAAAGGGCATTATTGCCGACTGCGGCTTTACCTCGCCTACCGCAATTATTAAAAAGGTGGCAAGACAGGCGTTTCATATAAACGCAGGCTTTTTTCTGCCGGTTATGGATATTATGTGCCGCATTACCGGTCGTTTCGGAATATACGGCGTATCAACCGAAAAGGCGCTTGCAAAAACCAAGCTGCCGGTGCTTTTTATACACGGAAAAAGCGATAATTTCGTACCCTGCGAAATGAGCGGCAGAGGCTATAAAAGCGCAGCGGGCGAAAAGGAAATTCTGCTTGTTGACGGCGCCGATCACGGTATGAGCTATCTTATTGACACAAAAACGGTTGAAGAGCATTTATTAGGTTTTTTGAAAAAAATTTCTTAAGGGTTTACGCTAAATTTCGGTTGACTTTTAAGCGCGCTTAGAATAAAATAATAGTATATTGAAAAAGGGGAAATCGGCATGAAAAAACGAGCTTTTATTACGGCAATATTACTTATATTTTCATTGCTTTTGTGCCTTAGCTCCTGCGAACCGGTTGATAAAAGCTATGCCTCTACTCAAAGCGAGACCGCTTCGGAGCCTAAAAAAGCAAAAAAAGCGCCCGAAAACGTTAAGCGCCCCAAAATTATGTCGGACGATACGATAATGCCTCAATACGTTGATATAAGCGTGTTTGACGAAGAAAATTATTCGGCTGTATACCTCGGAAAAAAATTCAAGATAAGCGCAGAATTTGCCGGCGAGGAATTTACCGTTCCCGCAACGGTAGGCAATATGGAAAGTCACGGTTGGGCTCTTGCAGAGAACAGCGCTTACGATAAGGAGTCGCTTGTATATGCGGGCGAATCGGTAGATACCGTTTTTGTTAATGAAGACGGCGTGCAGGTAAACGCAAAATTTTACAATTCCTCGCAAAGCTCGGTAAAGCTTTCAAAGTGCAATATAGTTAAGTTTAAAATAATTAACGATTTTTACAGCTCGCCGGATAATTTCCACGAATTTAATATAAACGGCGTTAACAACAAAATGGCAATAACCGATATAATCGATACCTTAGGCACTCCGTCGCATTTTTACGGTATAGATGAAAGCAATTATTATCTTGATTATTTTATTTCGCAAAGGGATCGCCGCAACGGAATTACGGTTTATATAAATCCGTCGGACGACGCTATAACGGCAATAGAATTTTCTTATTATAAATAAAATGTGCGGCAGGATATACCTGCCGCAATTTTTAAAGGAATGAATGGTATGAAAAATGTATTTTCACCTGCGGATATTCTTTTGCCGCGCGGCGATTTTTCAAAATGGGCGGTTATAGCCTGCGATCAATATACCTCACAGCCCGAATATTGGCAAAGGGTAAAGGAGTATGCTGCAGGCTCGCCCTCGGCGCTTAATATAATTTTTCCCGAAGTTTATTTATCGGTGGATAATTCAAAAAAAATTGCCGAAATAAACGACAGTATGAAAAATTATCTTGAAAACGGCGTATTTCAAACTCTTGAAAACACATTTGTTTATGTTAAACGCACCGTTACCGGCGGCAAAACGCGCCGCGGAATAGTGGGGCTTATAGATCTTGAGGATTATTCGTATGAAAAGGGCGCTAAAACCCTTATTCGCGCAACCGAGGAAACCGTGCCCGAACGTATACCGCCGCGCGTTGAAATACGGCGCGACGCATTGCTTGAAATACCGCACGCTATGTTACTTATAGACGATCCCGATATGACGGTTATAGCGCCGCTTGATGAAAAAACCGCACACGAAAAGCCGGTTTATGATTTTGATTTAATGCTTGGGGCGGGCCATATAACGGGAAAGGCGTTAAACGCTGAAATATCGGTCGAGGTGCAGGCGGCTCTTAACAGGTTTTTAAGCAAAAGCGATGATAATATGCTCTTCGCCGTAGGGGACGGTAACCACTCGCTTGCCGCCGCTAAGGAGTGCTATCGCCTTAATAAAACAGAAGCCTCGCGATATGCGCTTGTTGAAATTGTTAACATACACGATGAATCGCTTGAATTTGAGCCTATATACCGCGCGGTATTCGGTGAAAGCCCGGAACGGGTGATAAACGATTTTATAGTCTATGCGGGCGGTGAATACAGGGGAGAAAACGCGCAAAAATTCACCTGCGTTTACGGTGATAAAAAGCGTGAAATATCCGTGCGCCCGCTTTCAAAGCTCTGTGTGGGCACCCTGCAAGGCTTTTTAAACGCCTACGTTAAGGAAAACGCTGAAATAAGCGTAGATTACATACACGGTGAAGACGCGGTAAAAAAGCTTGCTTTAAATGAAAATACCGTGGGCTTTATATTTAAGGGTATGCAGAAGAACGAGCTGTTCGACGCAGTAAGACAGGACGGCTCCTTGCCGCGGAAGACCTTTTCTATGGGCAATGCGGACGATAAAAGATTTTACCTTGAGGCGCGAAAGCTTTAATATATAAAACAGGCAGCAGCAAAAAGCTGTTGCCCGTTTTATATATTAGGGTTAAAACCTTCACGTCATTGCAGGCGCCGTCAGGCGCGCGGCAATCCGTATCCCTTTTTAAAAATACTTTTATATGCTTATTATTTATTGAACAAAATCAAGCTGTCCCGCCCTGCCGTAATGCGCTTAAAATAACCTGCGTTAAAGCAGGTGGGTGCCGGCCGCACGGTTTCACGCTCCCTTCTTCCGAACTCGGCACAGCCGCGGGAGGTCTGCAATCCGCCGTATGAGCTTTGGCCCCTAATTATAATGTTGTAGGGTTATATAAGACGCGGTCCGCGAACAGCGCAGGACAAGCTTTAAATAATCAGCCTTCGTCTATTTCAAAAAAATCTTCCAGTCTTTCAACAAAAGCGTCGGCAATCATTTCGTATTCGTCGTCGTCTTCTATTTCATAATAGTATTCGTCGCCGTTTTCTTCTTCTTCTCCAACCTTTACAATAACCAGCTCGCCGCTGTCGTCAAGGGTTTTCTGAGGGTCGTCGTAAATAGGGAGCATAGCAAGATAGCGCCCCGTATCGGTCTCGATAGCGTCAAGCACCTCAAAGGTGTATTCCTTGCCGTCGTCGTCGGATAGGGTGACTATATCGGGATTGTAGTCATCTTTATTTTTTATATTGTCCATAATCTTCCTCCATACAGAAGTCTAAATATATTTTAACCCCAAACAGGCTTTAAGTCAATGGGAAATAGGGGAAATTTTATTTATTTCGTGTTCAAGCACCTTTTTAAACTGCGTTTCATAAAGCAAGCGGTATTTATCGCTTTTTAAAAGCAGTTCGTCGTGAGTGCCGGTTTCGGTTATAACGCCGTTTTCAAGCACCATAATTTTATCGGCGGCTATAACTGTTGACAGCCTGTGTGCTATAACAATGCTTGTTCTGCCGCTCATAACGGTGTTAAGAGCGGACTGTATAAGATTTTCGGATATTGAGTCAAGCGAAGAGGTCGCTTCGTCCAATATAAGTATCTTTGGGTTTTTAAGCACAACCCGCGCTATTGAAACGCGTTGCTTTTCACCGCCCGAAAGCTTTAACCCGCGGTTGCCTACCAGAGTATTGAATTTATCGGGCAGGCTGTTTATAAAATCGTAAATATTAGCGGTTTTACAGGCGCTTTCAATTTCTTCCATTGCAGCGCCCGGCTTTGCATAAAGCAAATTTTCAAGTATGGTTCCGTTAAAAAGGTAAGTATCCTGCGTTACTATGCCTATATTTGTGCGAAGATAGGCAAGGTCAAAGTCTCTTACATCTGTTCCGGCTACCGCAACGCTGCCACCGGTAACGTCATAAAGGCGGGGTATCATACCTATTACGGTGGATTTTCCTGCGCCCGATGTGCCTACTATCGTATACATTTGCCCGTTCGGCACAAAAAAGCTTACGCCCTTTAATACCTCTCTGCCTGTTTCGTATGCAAAGTGAACGTCTTTAAATTCAACCGTGCAGTTATCAAGCGGCGGCTTTACGGGATTTTCGGGGTTTTTAATATCGCATTTGCGGTCAAAATACTCAAAAATGCGATTAAACAGCGCTAAGGAACGCACAAAGTCAACCTGAAGGTCAAGCAGCTGCCTTACCGGCTGGTAAAGCCTGTTTACAAGCGCCACAACTACCGAAATATCGCCTACTGTAAGTCCTTTATCGGTATTGCTTATTATAAGAAAACCGCCTGCAAAGTATATAAGCAGGGGAGCTATTTGTATAAACATTCCGAGGAAAACGTGAAACCAGCTTCCGGCGCGCTGCTCGCGTATTGTGATTTTAGTGGTTTCGTTGTTGATTTTGCGGAATTTTTCGTATTCAACCTTTTCCTTTGTGAACAGCTTTACAAGCATTGAACCGCTTACCGAAAGCGTTTCGTCTACATGCTGGTTAAGCTCGTCCTGCTTTTCCTGCGCCTCGCTTACAAGCTCCCAGCGCCTTTTGCCTACGCTCTTTGTGGGTAATATCAGCAGCGGCAGAACTACAAGACCTACAACGGCAAGCCGCCAATCGGTATAAAACAGATAAAACACGCAGGTTGCAACCGTTAAAACATTGCTTACAAGCGAGGTAAGCATAACGGATATTACCGAGCTTACGCCGTTTATATCGCTGTTCATACGGGTAATTATATCGCCCTGCTTTTCGTTTGTAAAAAATGCGTGCGGCATATGCTGCAGATGATCGTACATCTGATTGCGCATATCATAGATAATTTTTTGCGAGATCCAGCTGTTTATGTACTGCTCAAGCACGCTTATTACCTGTGCGGCGGATAAAACAACGAACGCCAAAACAACAAGCTGTAAAAGCTGTTTTATATTGCGGCTGTCGCTTACAATGGCGTCTACTATCTTACCGGTTATTACAGAGGGGAAAAGCCCTAATACCGCCGATACGATAAGCGCGGCAAATACCGCAATAAACTGCCATTTGTACGGCTTTAAATAGCCGAGTATTCTAAGCAGAAGAGCTTTTGTGAACTTGGGCTTGTTCAATTTTTCCTCTTCGGTTAAAAATCCCCGCGGACCCCTGCCTATACGCATCGGTCCGCGCATACCCGCAGGCGGCGGCATCATCGGTCTCATATAATAACAACTCCAATATATTTACTGTTATATATTCTATTTTAACACTTTTTTAGAAATTTGCTACATTTTTAAACAATTTGTTAATTTGTGTAAAAGTTTTTAAAAAGTACTTGACAAAATAGAAACTATGCATTATAATAAAGCCAGACAAAGAGAAAGGAGTTGATAAAAGTGAGAGAGGATACTCCACCGGCTTCTTATCAAAATAAAATGAAAGTGGTGAGTCCGATGAAGTAATAACGGGCAGCGCGAAAACTATAAAATTACGGAGAAGACCGATGTACCGTTAAAACTTCCCGAAGGGAATTTACATATTACCCACAAAAGGTGATTTATATGATTGTAAGGCGATTAGCCATCAAATAAATTGAGACGGGTGGGTCCAATGCACAATTAAGTATAATTTTAAAAACCATAAAGCCTTAACGGGTGATTAAAATGATTTTAAGGTTTTTAGATTTTGAAAATATTTAAACGGGTGATTCCGATGTACAATTCATTTTAGCGCTCTTATAAATTTGAGTTCTTTCTAAACGAATATTAAATTGTTTATGCATTGCAGATGCAGTACGACATTTTCAGTTTATATTAAAATTTTACCGCTTTGCGGTTTACGGATAAGGTTTAATTAAGAGCATAACATTAAAATTGAATAGTAAAAAAATCTAACTGCTGCAGCTAAATGGTTGCAGCAGTTTTTTTCTTGAAATTATATAAATTTATACATTTAATAATTTTTATTGACAAAAATTGCTTTCGGTTATATAATATACGTAGTTAACCACAGTCGGCGAGGTTGTTAAGCGTTTGTCCGCTTTGTCTGCGGGAAAGGGAAATATTACGGATATTAAAAATAACAGAAAAGCCATATACACGGCAGCGTTAAAAACGGTATTTGTATTTTTTGTACTGTGTACCGCGCTTTTTAACAGCGTATTTACCGCCGCCGAGTCTGATATGGGCTTTAATAAAGAAATTTCGTTACATACATTTTCCGAATGTGATAATGAAAATACGAAAGCAATCAGCCCCGTAACCGCAATGTCTTTTCCAAAGACTCAAATACCGTCGGTATTAACAGAAGAAAAAACCGCCGATAATCTTGCGGCTGACGCAAAATTATTACCGGATTGCTTTTTTCTTGATGAAATTTCAGGCGGTCTATCCTACCGTGAAACCGGGTGTCAGGCTGTTGCACCGCCCGACCACAGCTGCTGCAGCTGTAAAAATTCCGGTTCGGAGCGTAAGACGTTGCTTCATCGTCACGTCGTTACTTCAATAAGCAGTGAAATTCAGAAGCCGTGTCTTAACCTTGTATTCGCCGTAGCGGCAAGGGACAACGATTTGGCGGCGTATGATATAAGCGACCATTATGAGAAATTTCTGTCCTGAACAATTATTTTAATGTATTTATTGTTAAAATAATTGAAAAGAGGAAATAATTATGGTATTAAACAGAAATAAAGGGGAACCGGATTTTATAATAACAAACAAAGAGGAGCAGATGTTACAGCAGTTCAGAAAATTATCGAATGAAGACCAAAAAGAGGTATACATACGGTTTATCGAGCTTGCTTTGCAGCATGTTAATTACGGTTAATATGATTTAAATAAAATTAAGGCAAAACAGTAAGGTCTGTAACGGCCTGCTGTTTTGCCTTTTTGGTTTTATACTATTAAATTTGCGTGATGTTTCTCGCCGTTTCAACTAATTTTAAAACGTCCTTATCCGCATTGGTGCTGTAAAGAAGTCCGTAAGGAATACTGTAATCCCAATTTACGGGAATTGATATAAGTCCGGGGTGAACATCTTGCCAGCATTCAATGGTAAGCAAAATGTTTCCGCTTTCGGCACAGCGGTTAAATACAGATAGATCGTAAAACTGCGGAGTGTCCTCAATGTGTATCTGCGGATGGTTTTTTTCTAAATCGTTTCGTATAAAGTCGTTAACGCCAGAATCCCCACGGCCTACCATCATAAGCGTTTCGCCGTGCAGATCTTCTATATTTATCTGCTTTTTTTCGGCTAAACGGTGGTCGCGCGATACAGCGACCATTTTTTTGTACCTGCCAAGCGGCAAAAAGCTGCAAATGGAAAGCCACGCTTTGGAATCGCAGACACCTATAAGAAAATCGAATTTTTCGCCTAATTTTTTAATTTCGGATAAAATGCCGTCGTGGTTATCCTCAAACGGTACTAAGTGCAGCTTGTAATCGGGAAAGCTTTGATTTATTTTATACCACAGATCCATAAACGGCTTAGCGGGATTTAACAGGGAAGTGCCTACGCAGAAAGTCGTATCATAATCGAGCGTGGCGGCGTTCGCCGCGGCGACAGATTTTTTTGAATAATCCATAATAAATTTTGCGTCGCGGTATATTACCTTGCCCGCCGGTGTAAGATCAACCCCCGCAGGCGTTCTGTCTATCAATTTAAGGTTTAAATGCGCCTCTAACACATTCATTTTTTTCATAACTGCGGTGGGGGTGATAAAGAGCTTATCAGACGCTTTTGTAAAGCTTCCGCAATCGGCAACGGCTAAAAACGTATCAAGCAACGGATTATACATAACGCACCTCTGTAAACTTTTAGTTTATACTATAATAACATATCGGATATTCTGTGTCAATGCGTTTTATATTATAATAACAATCAGAAAGGCGGTTATAAATATGGGAAAATCACTTATTGCTTTTTATTCAAGAGCAGATGAAAACTATGTAAACGGCACGCTTAAAATGCTGTCTGTCGGTAATACCGAGACTGCGGCAGGTATTATAAAGGAGCTTACCGGAGCAGATATTTTTAAAATTGAGCAGACCAAGCCATATTCAAAGGGATACAACGCCTGCATTGAAGAGGCAAAATCCGATCAGCAGAGAGACGCACGGCCCGAACTTAAGACATACCCTAAAACGCTTGATAATTATGATGTGATCTATTTGGGCTTTCCTAATTACTGGAGCACTATGCCAATGGCGGTATTTACGTTTTTAGAGCATTTTGATTTTACGGGCAAAACAATAAAACCGTTCTGCACACACGAGGGCAGCGGAATGGGCAGCAGCGTATCTGATATAAAAAGGCTTTGCCCCGGTGCTAAGGTTGAAAAAGGGCTTGCCATACACGGTGGCAGCGCCGCAAATTCGAAAAAAATAATTGAGGAATGGGTGAAGTAATTATGAAAGAGGTTACTGCCGGCAGAGAGGCGCTCGGCGAGTTTGCACCTAAATTTGCAGAGCTTAACGACGACGTACTGTTCGGTCAGGTATGGAGCAGGGAGGATAAGCTGTCCCTCCGCGACCGCTCGCTCGTTACGGTGACGGCGCTTTTGTCGCAGGGGCTTTGCAACAGCTCGTTTGAATATCATTTAATAACCGCTAAGCAAAACGGAATTACCAAAGCCGAAATTGCGGAAATAATAACCCATGCGGCGTTTTACGCCGGCTGGCCTAAGGCGTGGGCGGCTTTCAGACTGGCTAAGAATGTATGGAATGATGAGACAGACGCCGAAAGCGAAAAACAGGCGCATGCAAATTCAATGATCTTTCCGAGAGGCGAGCCGAACGACGCATTTGCAAAGTATTTTATAGGTCAAAGCTATTTAGCACCCGTATCTAAAAATCAGGTGGGTATTTTCAACGTTACGTTCGAGCCTGCCTGCCGAAATAACTGGCATATCCACAAAGCCGAAAAGGGCGGCGGACAAATTTTGGTTTGCATAGCGGGTAACGGCTGGTATCAGGAATGGGGCAAAGCGCCGAAGGTCTTAAAAGCGGGAGATGTGCTAAACATTGCGCCCGGCGTTAAGCACTGGCACGGCGCACAGAAAAACAGCTGGTTCTCGCACCTTGCGGTAGAGGTACCCGCAGAAAACGGCGGCACCGAGTGGTGCGAGCCGGTAACGGACGAAGAATATAATAAACTGGGGGAATAAATTGTGTTAGGTAATTTTTCTTATTGCAATCCTACAAAGCTTTATTTCGGTGATAATTCACTTAAAAATCTTAATACAGAGCTTAAAAAGTACGGCAAAAACGTGGTGCTGGTATACGGCGGCGGTTCTGTTAAGAAAAACGGCATTTATGACGACGTTATGAAAATTTTAAATAACTGCGGCAAAAGCGTTGCCGAGGTTGCGGGCGTAATGCCTAACCCCACGCTTGAAAAGCTTTACGAGGGCGTGAAAATTGCGCGCGCACATAATGCCGACTTTATTTTGGCGGTAGGCGGCGGCTCGGTATGTGATTATTCAAAGGCGCTTGCCGTATCGGTCTACTGCAATGAAGACCCGTGGGGAAAGTATTACATTCGCTTTGAAGAACCTGATTGCAGAATAGTGCCCGTAGGCTGCGTGCTTACAATGGTTGGTACAGGCTCTGAAATGAATGCAGGCAGCGTTATAACAAACAGCGAAACAAAGCAGAAAATAGGCCACGTATTTGCAAGCGAAGAGGTTATGCCGAGATTTTCGGTTTTAAACCCCAAATATACAATGACCTTGCCTAAATACCAGATGGTATCGGGTATTTACGATATATTCAACCACATTTGCGAGCAGTATTTTTCGGGTGAGGACGATAACACAAGCGACTATATAAGCGAGGGGCTTATGCGCTCGGTTATACATTCAAGCCTTATTGCAAACGAAAACCCGCAGGATTACGAAGCAAGGAGCAACATTATGTGGTGCGCTACTTGGGCGCTTAACACCCTTGTAGCAAAGGGCAAGAGCACAGACTGGATGGTGCATATGTTAGGGCAGGCAATAGGCGGATATACAAACGCCACCCACGGTATGACTCTTGCGGCGGTGTCGCTGCCTTATTACCGCTATATTATGCCGTACGGGCTTTCAAAGTTCAAGCGCTTTGCCGTAAACGTATGGGGCGTTAACGCCGACGGCAAAACAGACGGGCAAACAGCCTTAGAGGGGCTTGAGTCAATGAAAGACTGGATGAAGAAATTAGGGCTTGTACTGCACACGGGCGAGTTCGGCGTGACTGAGGCGGACCCGGAAAAAATAGCCGACTTGGTACTGCCTATGAACGGCGGCTACAAGGTGCTTGACCGCGAAGAAATTGTGAAAATTTTGAAAGAAAGCATTTAGGTGGTGATTTTAAATGAGTAAAAAGGTATTGATTTTATCGGGTAGTCCGCGAAAGGGCGGAAATTCCGATTTATTATGCGATGAATTTATGCGCGGAGCGCAGGACGGAGGCAACACGGTTGAAAAGATAAGGGTAGTCGAGAAAAAGATAGCACCATGTATCGGCTGCTACTATTGCGATAAAAACGGCGGAAAATGCGTACAGCCCGACGATATGGCGGAGCTTTTGCAGAAAATGATTGATGCGGACGTTTTGGTTTTAGCGTCCCCCGTGTATTTTTATTCGATTTGTGCACAGCTAAAGGCGGTAATAGATCGCACTGTTGCACGTTGGACCGAGGTTGAAAACAAAGACTTTTACTATATTGTAACTATGGCTGATACGTCGGTTTCCTCGGCTGATACTACGCTTGCGTGTTTTCGCGGTTATGCCGATTGCGTAGAGGGAGCAAATGAAAAGGGCGTTATTATAGGAAACGGCGTTCACGAAAAGGGCGAAATTAAAAACCATAAGGCAATGCGCGAAGCCTATGAAATGGGTAAAAACGTTTAAGCAAAGCCGACAAATCCGAACCCGATTTTAAAGGGCGGATTTTCGCCTTTGCATTGTTAAAATACTCGCAAATCCGTTAGCCTGCGGGTGACGACAAGCCGGAAAGCGCCGAAATTAAGCCGTTTTAAGCAGGTTCGGATTCGTCGGCTTTGCTTAAAGGAAGATATTTATGAAGAAAATAATTTCTGCTATTTTGTGCTTGGGATTAGCTTTTTCTTTAACTGCCTGCGGCGGTAATACGGGAGACGATAGGCTTTCATCATCGTCATCATCAACCGAAAGCAGCAAAAGCGAAACGGTTTCGGGGGGAAAACGCTTGTGGTTTACTATTCCGCAACGGGCAGCACAAAGGCGGTTGCCGAGAAAATTGCAAAAAACTTAAACGCCGATACTTTTGAGTTAGTACCCGAAAAGCCGTACACAAGCGCTGATCTCAACTGGAGCGACGAAAAGAGCCGCGTATCGTCAGAGCACAGCGACGAAAGTAAGCGCGAGGTTGCGCTTGTAAAATCCACGCCCGATAATTGGGAGCAGTACGATACGGTTTATGTAGGTTATCCCATTTGGTGGGGAATTGCCGCATGGCCTGTAAACGGTTTTGTAAAGGCAAACGATTTTACGGGTAAGACCGTTATTCCGTTTTGCACCTCGGCAAGCTCAGGTATGGGGGAAAGCGGTAAACAGCTTTCAGCTATGGCGGGAAGCGGCGACTGGAAGGAAGGCGAAAGATTTTCTTCCTCTGCAACGGAAAGTGAAATTTCCGATTGGCTGTCTTAAATAAAATTTGCTGAAAAGACAGTCATTGCGGTGTGGGTGTCCGGTGGACACCTCTGCGAAGCAGAAGCACCGACCGAGCCGACAGGCGAGACCGCCGTAAGGCGCGCGGCAATCCGCCCCTTGTTATTGCGAAGCCGTGTAAACGGCTGTGGCAATCCGTTTTTCCTTTTAGGGTATTACGGATTCTTTCGCGTTTCACGCTCAGAATGACATACCGTTTAGACATTGTGAGCGCCGTAATGTGTGCGGCGATCCGTTCTTTTTTAGTATTACGGATTTTTTCACACGGAGCGCTCGGAATAAAAAAAGAGGCGGCTATATAGCCGTCTCTTTTTTTATTATACATCAAGACTGCAAATATCGCTTAGGCTTTCGCGTTTCACCGCTATATAATCGCGTTCGCTGTTAAGCATTACAACAGGCGGGCGCGCTACACGGTTATAGTTAGAAGCCATAGAGTAATTATATGCGCCGGTGGTAAGCACAGCCAAAATATCGCCGCGCTTCGGCTTAGGCAGCTTAAAGCCTTCGCCTATAAGGTCGCCCGATTCACAGCATCTTCCCGCAATGTCGGCGGTAAAATCACATTTTTTGTCTGCATTAGACGCCAAAATTACGGTGTAAGGCGATTCATAAAGCGTGTACCGCGGATTATCGGTCATACCGCCGTCTACCGAAACGTAGTTTTTATATCCCGCAATTTCTTTAACGCTGCCCACGGTGTAAAGGGTAATTCCTGAGTCTGCCACAAGGCTTCTGCCGGGCTCTGTTAAAATTTTGGGCGTGTTAAGCCCCAAAGCGGCGCACTGCTTATTAAGACTATTTGCAACCTCGCGTATTTTTTCGGTATAGCTGATTTTCGGATCGCTTTCGGTATAACGCACGCCGAAACCGCCGCCGAGATTCAGCATATCGGTATTAAAGCCGAGCTTTTCTTTAACGTTCTTTATAAAGTCAAGCATTATTTCAAGGGCGGTGGCAAACGGCACAGACTCGAAAATCTGCGAGCCTATATGGCAATGAAAACCGCAAAGAGTTACGTTTTTAAGATTTAATACAGCCCTTGCCGCCGAAAAAGCCTGACCCGTTTCGATTGCAATACCGAATTTTGATTCTACCGAACCGGTAGAGATTTTTTTATGCGTATGCGGGTCTATTCCCGGAGTTACACGCAGTAAGATTTTTTGATTGACGCCTTTTTTGCCTGCAATGCGGTTTAGCGCTTCAAGCTCGTCAAGGTTATCAACTACAAAATAGCCTACCTTATTATCGATTGCAAAGGCAATGTCGCCGTCGGTTTTGTTATTGCCGTGGAAAAAGCTGTTTTCCATAGGAAAGCCTGCGGCGGAAGCCGTGTATATTTCGCCGGGCGATACCACGTCTATATCTATGCCTTCCTCAGCCATTATGCGATATATCTGCTTGCAGCAGAACGCCTTGCTTGCAAATTCCGGCACGGAACCTGCAGGGAAATATTTTTGCATTGCGGTTTTGTATTCGCGCACACGCGCTCTTATTTTATCCTCGTCCATAAGGTAAAGGGGAGTGCCGTATTTTGCGGCTAATTCTACCGTATCGCGGCCTGCAAAGGTAAGGTGACCACTTTCGTTTACCGAAATATTATCGTATAGCATAATTTTTCTCCTAAAGCAGGGCGTCAAATCTCCTTGCGGCTTCTAAGGTCGATTCGCGGCTGCCGAATGACGTAAGCCTGAAATAACCCTCTCCGGCATTTCCGAAGCCGGCTCCCGGAGTTCCGACGATCTGCGCATTGTTAAGTAAATAATCAAAAAAATCCCAAGAAGACATACCGTTCGGGCATTTAAGCCATAAATACGGCGAATTTTCGCCGCCCGTATATTCAATGCCCTTGCGCTTTAAAGCCTCGCCTATAATGCGTGCGTTTTCCATATAATATGCAATGGCTTTTCGGCATTGATCAAGTCCGTCGGGGGAAAGCGCCGCCTCTGCCGCGCGCTGAACAACATAAGGCACGCCGTTGAATTTTGTCGCCTGTCTTCTTGCCCATAGGTAGGAAAGCTTATTTTCGCCTGCGGTCAATTCGTCAGGGAATACGCTCCACGCGCATCTGGTGCCCGTAAAGCCTGCGGTTTTTGAAAAGCTGCAAATTTCCACCGTGCAGCTTTTAGAACCTTCAACCTCGTATACCGAATGAGGGTAATCGCCGCTTATAAATGCTTCGTATGCAGAATCAAAAATAATAAGCGAGCCTGTTTTATTTGCAAAATCAACCCATTTTTCAAGCTGTGTCTTAGTATAAACGGCGCCTGTGGGGTTATTGGGCGAGCAAAGGTATATAATGTACGGCTTTTCGGCAATACCGTCCGGCATGGGTAAAAAGCCGTTATCGCGGTTACCCTCTAAAAAAGTTATTTTTCTGCCGCTCATAATATTGCTGTCAAGATAAACAGGGTATACGGGATCGGGAATAAGGATCTCGTTGTCCCCTAAAATATCCACAATATTACCGACATCGCTTTTAGCGCCGTCCGATACATATATTTCTTCGGCCGACAGCTCTACGGGTATTCTTTTATAATAATCGGCAATTGCTTCGCGTAAAAAATCGTAGCCGTATTCGGGCGCGTAACCTCTGAAGGTGGCGGCGCTGCCCATTTCGTCCGCAGCCTTTTCCATAGCTTCTACCACGGCAGGGGAAAGGGGAAGAGTAACGTCGCCTATACCGAGGCGCACTATTTGAGCCTTTGGGTTGGCGGCGGAGTATGCGTTTACCCGCTTTGCAATTTCCGAAAAAAGGTAGTTTTTCTTTACATTAAAATAGTTTTCGTTTACTTTGATTTTAAGACTCATAGCAATATACTCCTTCATATACCTTTTCTGCCGCGCCGCGCATATATATATGCCCGTCTTCGGCGTATTTTATTGTAAGAACGCCGCATTTTAAGTGTACGGCAATTTCTTCGGTTCTTTTGCAGTATCCGTTAAGCACCGCCGCTGCCGCCGCCGCGCAGGCACCCGTGCCGCAGGCAAAGGTTTCGCCGCTGCCGCGTTCCCACACGCGCATTTCAAGATTTTTTGAGTCTTTAACGCGTATAAACTCGGTATTGACCTGCTCCGGAAAAATCGGGTTGAACTCAAACAGGGGACCTGTTTTTTCAAGGTTAAGCCCTTTAATGTCATCGCAAAATACCACGGCGTGGGGGTTGCCCATAGAAACGGCGGTAATTCGGTATTCGGTGCCGCTTATATTCACGGGTTCGTTTATCATTTTATTACCGTTAAATTTAACCGGAATAAGATGTGGGGTTAATATCGGCTCGCCCATATCAACGGTAAGGCTTACCGCTTTGCCGTTTTCTTCGGTAACGTAAAGGGTTTTAATGCCGCTTAGGGTTTCAACGGTAAGCTTTTTTTTGCGTGCAATTCCGTTATCGTAAATGTATTTGCCTACGCAGCGTATGCCGTTGCCGCACATTTTGCCCTCGCTGCCGTCAAGGTTAAACATACGCATTTTAGCGTCCGCTGTATCTGACGGGCATATAAGTATAACACCGTCGCTGCCTACGCTTGTTCTTCTCGGAGACATTATTTTTGCAAGATAAGCGGGATCTTCAACCTTTTCCTTAAAGCAGTCAATATAAATATAATCGTTTCCTATACCGTGCATTTTGGTAAAATGTATTTCTTTCATTTTTTTTGCCGCCTTTATACCTTAATTCCGCATTTGCGCATTTCGTTTAAAAGAATTTCTTTATGTGCTTCTTCCATAGGGGTAAGCGGCAGTCTTAAATAGTTTTCGCAATAGCCCATTGCCGCCATTGCCGCCTTAACGGGTATTGGGTTTACCTCGCAAAAAAGCGCCTTTATAAGCGGCAGATATTTAAGCTGCAAATCAAGGGCACCCTTTGTATCGCCTGCCAGCATTTTTTTGCACATTTGGGCGGTATTATGCGGCAGAAGGTTTGAAAGCACCGAAATACAACCCTTTCCGCCGAGCGACATAATGGGCACGGTTTGATCGTCGTTTCCGGAATAAATATTTATATCGTCGCCGCAAAGCGCGGCAATTTCAGCCACGGCTGAAATATTACCGCCCGCTTCCTTTATGCCTGATATGTTAGGGTGCTTTGAAAGCCGCGCCACGGTTTCCGGCGCAATATTAACGCCTGTTCTTGACGGTACGTTATATAATATGACGGGAGCCGCAGCTCTGTCTGCAATTTCGGTAAACATTTTAAAAAGCCCGTTTTGAGTTGCCTTATTGTAATAGGGGGTAACCACAAGCACGCCGTCTACGCCCGCTTTGCAGGAAAAATCGGTAAGCTCCAATGCATATGCCGTATCGTTAGAGCCGGTGCCCGCTATTACCGGGATACGGCCGCCGACCTCGTTTACCGCAAATTCAATGGCGTTTTTATGCTCTTTATCTGTAAGAGTTGAGGATTCGCCGGTGGTTCCGCAAACAACAAGTGCGTTAACACCTTCATTTATCTGCCAATCAATAAGCCGTGCAAAAGCATTATAATCAATACCGTTTTCGTTAAGCGGCGTTATAAGAGCGGTTGCAACGCCTTCAAACACAGGAGCCTTCATTTAAAACACTTTCCTTTTAATAAAATAAAAAATAGCCGATTGCTCGGCTATCAAAATTAAGAAAATATGCGTATATTTCTTTAATTCGATAGCTCTCCGCAAAAGCGACAGTAATACGGATATTATTCCGCATTACCAGAACACAGCCTGCCGGCGTATGATCTTCGGCGGCTGTTCCTTTTGCTTTAACCGTTGTTCTGCCGAACTTAGCAGGTAAAAGCTACTATTAACAAACCGCGCCTCTATCTTTATAAAAAAATTTATCACACTTTTTAATGTTTGTCAAGACAAATTTGTAAATCTTGAATTTAAACTTAATTTATATGCTTTAAACAGCTGTTACGCGTGCAGATCCGTACCTATAAAGCCGATTTCTTTAAAGTCGCTCATATTACGGCGTATAATGTAATCGATATATGCCGCGGTAATTTTTGCGGTAAGCAGGTAGCCTGCCGGAGTCATATGACCGCGCATATAAAACTTTTCTTTAAATTCCGCATTATATTTCGGGGCGTATTCAAACAGATCCAAAACATAGGTGTTGTCAAATTTTTCGGCAAATGAATAAAGGAGATCGCGGTGCTTTAATTTAAGATCCGTATTGGCGTCCTCCTCGTCGGGCATTGCCATAAGGAAAAATTTTGCGCTGGGCTGAATTTTTTTAAGCCTTGCTATTATTTGCGCATAGTATCCCGCAAAGGTTTTTTTGTTGTTTTTCGGGTCTTCATCGTCTATATCGGCTATACTGCCCAGTTCCTGCTTTTGACCAAAAAGGTCGTTTACGCCGAGCGCTATTATATAGCACTGTGCGGCATATGCGTTATTCCAGTAGCCGTTTGCGTCTGCAAAGTTTTCGCAATACTCCTTTGCGGTCATTCCGCCGCGGGACATATTGTAGACCTTGCTGCCGCACATTCTTGCCATAAACTGCCCCCACGAATATTCGTACATGTCGTGGTAGGTGCTGCCGCCGCCTTCCTTCGCGGCTTCAAATTCGCCCGATGAAAGACTGTCGCCAACGCAGGCAATAGTGCGGAAAATTGCTGTATAACCGCCGTCTGACGGGATATTGTCAAGCGGTTTTTCATCTTTGTGACAAAAAATTTCTTTAAGCTCCATAATTATCACAACCAAATGTTTTTTATAATTATAACACAGTATTTTGAATAGTCAAGGTTAATAAACAGCCTATACAATACAATCGGGCAAATTTTCCGCTATGGGAAGTATTCTAGCCTGATTGTATTGTCTAATCAACCGATTTCATAGATTCAACCATATCTATCCTTTTAAGCCTCGGCGAAAGCGCTAAATTAACAAGCACCGTAAATGCAATTGTTATAACAGCCGCAAATACGTAAGACATAGGGTATATTTTCCGCCCGAACATTACTATATCTATTTCGGCGGTAAGCACAACAAACCTACAAAGAAGAATACCGAGAACAAGCCCGACCGCCGTTCCTATTGCGCTTAAAATATAGGTTTCGCGGCATACGTAGCTGTTTACCTCGCGGTCGTAAAAGCCCAAAACCTTTATTGTGGCGATTTCCTTTACGCGCTCGCTTATGTTAATGTTTGTAAGGTTATAAAGCACCACAAAGGCAAGCATACCTGCCGAAAGTATAAGCACAAGCACAATGTAGTTTATGCTTTTGATCATATTGTTAAAGCTTTCTATTACAGCCGAGGAAAACGAGGCGCTTGAAATTCCGCTGTAGGAAAGCAGCTCCTTCATTTCGCTGTCTTCATTTTCTGCTGAAACGCCCGATTTTATAAGCACGGTGGAATAATCGGGCGTATTGCCGAAAAGCTGCTTATAATAATCGCCCGTTATATATACATAGCCGTGGATATAGTTTTCGCAAACGCCGCATACCTTTGCCTTTGCGGTTTTACCGCTTTTTGATTTTATTGTAACAAAATCGCCTTTTTTGATATTATGCTCTAAGGCAAACTTTTCGGTTATAATTACGCCGTTGTTTTCTAAAGCTATTGCTTTGCCGCTTTTGCGTTCCCTTATATTCATATATTCTTTAAAGATTGAAACGTCTGAGGGAACGTAAAGATTTATTTCGTAATCCTTTTTACCGTCACTTATACTGCCTGTTTCTGCATGGATTTTAAGGGTGTTGCCGTATTTGCCGTTTAAATATTCCTCGGTTTTATCGCGCGATGTATCGGAAAGCTCTACGGTAAGGTCGTAAAGCTGTAAATTTTCATATTGCTCCGGTACAATTGCGCCTATGGCGTCTTTAAGTCCAAAGCCTGTAAGCAAAAGCGCGGTACAGCCCGAAATACCTATAACCGTCATAAAAAAGCGCTTTTTATAGCGGAACAGATTTCTTGCGGTTACCTTATGGGTGAATTTCATACGCTTCCATATAAAGCCGACCCTTTCAAGCAATATGCGTTTACCCGATTTAGGCGCTTTAGGCAGCATAAGACGGGAGGGTACTTCTTTAAGGTTTTCGGCAACCGCAAAAAGCGTTGCGGCAAGTATGCACACCAAAGCCGCCCCATATGCCGAAAGCGATACCGCAGGGTTAAAGCTGAGCCTGATTTCGGGCAGGCGGTACATTATGTGATATACGTTAATAATAACCGTGGGCAACAGATAAAGCCCGATTGCAAGACCTAAAGCGCCGCCCGTTACGGCTGCCGTACCCGAATACACAAGGTATTTTGCGGCAATAGCGCGCGAAGTATAGCCGAGCGCCTTAAGCGTACCGATTTCGGTTCGCTGTTCGTCTACCATACGTGTCATAGTGGTAAGCGCCACAAGCGCCGCCACCAAAAAGAAGAAAACAGGGAAGACCTTTGCAATTGAATTTACCTTTTCGGCGTTTGCGGTAAGTGATACAAAGCTTACGTTGGCGTCGCGGTCAAGAATATACCAAACGGGCTTTTCTATTTTGCTTTCCGCCTGCTGTTTTATTTGCTCCGTAAGCCCTAAAGCCGCCGCCGCTTTGCCTTCGGGCGAGGAAAGCGCCGCGTTTACGGCAAGCTGCTTTAATTCCTCCAGCCTTGCGGTTTCGCGTTCCTTTGCAATGTCCTTAAAGACGTTTTCGGTTTTGTCGCGCAGCTTTTCATACGGCGCGTAAAAGGCGTTAAGCTCTTTCGCGCCCTTTACCGTTAAAATAATATCGGTATAATAATCGGTGTTAAACAGCCCGTAACCGGTATACAAAACCACCGAAATTCTGCCGTTGCCGATATCGGTGCTTTCCTTTTCAACCGACATATACATAGGACTTTCCACAACGCCGACCACCGTAAGCGTATCGGCGGTAAGGGTGCCGCTTGAGTTGTCAAGCTTATACACCGTACCTATTTCGGGCTGTTTTAAAAACGGGTTCGGAACAAGCGCCAAACACTCGTTTTCGCTTTTGGGGTATCTGCCCTTTTTAAGCGAGGTTTTGTTAATACCGCTTTTGTTATTAAGACAGCTGTCACTGCAGCCGTATATTCTTGCCGCCGAATCGTTGCCGTCCTTATCCTTAATAATTACATCGGCGGTTTTATAAAGCGCGGCGTTTTCGACAGACTTTTCGCCTTTTACCGCGTCAAGGTCCTCGCTTGTCAGTCCGCCTGTTGATTTTATGTTTATATCCATAAAATCGCAGTTATCGTAATAGGCGTCTATTGTTTTGTAAAAATCAGGCGCGGTAGATAAAAGCCCTGCCAAAAAGCCTACGCCGAGCGCCGTTATGGCAAATATTGCGGCGAATCTTCCGAAACCGCGGCTTATCTCACGTTTAACGGTTTTAAAAAGCGTTTTCACTACCATTCGATCCTTTCGGCAGGGGTTGGATTTTCGTTTACGGTGTTTTCGGTCACCTTGCCGTTTTTAATTTTAATAACCCTGTCTGCCATGGCGCATATGGCTTGGTTGTGGGTTATAACTATAACCGTTTTTCCGGTGCTTTTACAGGTATCGTACAGTAACTTAAGTATTGCCTTCCCCGTGTTGTAGTCAAGCGCGCCGGTAGGCTCATCGCACAGCAATATTTTGGGATTTTTTGCAAGCGCGCGCGCTATTGAAACGCGCTGCTGCTCGCCGCCCGAAAGCTGTGCCGGAAAGTTGTTTACGCGGTCCTTAAGCCCTACATTCTCAAGCGTTTTTTGCGGATCAAGCGGATTTCTTGAAATTTCGGTTGCAAGCTCCACGTTTTCCTTTGCCGTAAGATTTTGCACAAGATTATAAAACTGAAAAACAAATCCCACATCGTACCTGCGGTATTCGGTAAGCCTTTTGCGGTTAAAAGCGCTTACCTCGGCGCCGTCAAGCAAAATTTTGCCGCTGTCGCACCCGTCCATACCGCCTAACATATTAAGCACAGTGGTTTTCCCCGCGCCCGAAGGTCCCACTATAACCACAAATTCGCCCTTTTCGGCGGTGAAATTTATACCGTCGGCAGCTCTTGTTATGCTTTCGCCGTTTTTATAAAATTTACAAACGTTATTAAAGCTAATGTAACTCATATTTACCATCCGTTTCAAATTTTTCAATTTATTTTACCATATTTTAAGGCGGTATTTAAGTATAAAATATGAATTTTCTTTACTTTAATTTTCCGGTATGGTATAATTAAATAAAATATTCATACGATAAGGATGTTTTAATGAGTAAAAAAAGACGGAAAAGCAAAAATACGGGACTGAAAATTATGCTTTTTCTTTTTATATCAGTAATCGGCGCCGCGGCGGTAATTTCCGCCGTTAAGCTGAATAACCGACAGTCTCACGAAGGCTTGGGGCGAACTATGCAAAGCGCCGAGCAAGAGCCTTATTCTTCTATAGTAACTTTTTCAAGCGGAGATTCTAACGCTTCGTCCGATAGTAAAATCAACAGCACGGTAAGTATTCCTGCCGCGTCCGCCGAGGAAGAGACTGTAATAACCCCAAAGCATAAAAAGCGGCATATTAAGGCGAAGCATATTTATCAACAGGATAAATGGCCTACCGGCTGCGAAAGCGTATCGGCTGTTATGGCGCTTCATTATGCGGGCATTGATATTTCGGTAGATCATTTTATAAATAACTGCCTTGAAAAGAAAACTCCGCCGTTCGACCCCAATATCCAGTTCGGCGGCGACCCGCACGACAGCGGCGGCTGGGGCTGCTATTCGCCGGTTATAACAAAGGCGCTTGATAAAGCGCTTAAGGGAACAAAATTTACCGCAAAGCAGTTAGTAAACGTACCTGTTGAAACGCTTTGCGCTAAGTATATTGATAAGGATATACCGGTTATTTTCTGGGCGACAATAGATATGCAAAAGCCGGAGGAAAGCCCGCAAAAGTGGAATTATAACGGTACGTATATAGATTACTGGATGCGGCCGGAGCATTGCTTATTGCTTGTAGGGTATAATGAAGACAGTTATATTTTCTGCGACCCGTGGAAAAAGGAAAATTACACTTATTATAAAAAAGATAAGGTTGTAACGGCGTATAAGGGCGAATATTCGCAAGCCGTGGTAATAACAAAGCGCTGATTATACCTATTGCCTGCGATGATGGGGGACGGATTGCCGCAGCCGTTTACACGGCTTCGCAATGACGAAAAGGTATGTCATTCTGAACGCGAAGCGTGAAAGAATCCGTAATTACCCTTAAAAGAAAAAACGGATTGCCACAGCCGTTTATACGGCTTCGCAATGACAAAAAGGTATGTCATTCTGAGCACAGAGCGCGAAAGAATCCGCAATTCCCCTTAAAAGAAAAAACGGATTGCCACAGCCGTTTACACGGCTTCGCAATGACAAAACGGTATGTCATTCTGAACGCAGAGCGCGAAAGAATCTGTAATACCCTTAAAAGAAAACGGATTGCCGCAGCCGTTTACATGGCTTCGCAATGACAAAAAGGTATGTCATTCTGAGCGCAAAGCGTGAAAGAATCCGTAATTCCCCTTAAAAGAAAAGACGGATTGCCATAGCCGTTTATACGGCTTCGCAATGACAAAAAGGTATGTCATTCTGAGCGCAAAGCGCGAAAGAATCCGTAATTCCCCTTAAAAGAAAAAACGGATTGCCGCAGCTGTTTACACGGCTTCGCAATGACGAAAAGGTATGTCATTCTGAGCGCAAAGCGCGAAAGAATCCGTAATACCCTAAAAAGAAAAAAACGGATTGCCGTGCGCCCTGCGGCGCTTATAATGACAAAACGGTTTTCAAGAAAAAAACGGAGCTGATACCATAAATCAGCTCCGTTTTTTCAGTTTATTAGCGCCTTATTATCTTCGGTTAAAAATACAGTATCGGTAAATTCGGCTTCAAGCAAGGCTTTAAGCGGAGCAATCACAACGTTTTCGGTGTTGTAATGTCCTGCGTCGAATACGCTTATACCGAGAAACTCACCGTCGATAAATATATTGTGCTTAACATCTCCCGTAATAAGCGCGTCGCAGCCCGAAGACTTAACTTCGTAAAGGTAATTGCCGCCGCTGCCCGAACAAACAAGCACGGTTTTTACAGTGCTTTCCGTTTGGTTATACCTTACCGTACCGCCAAGCCTTGATTTAATATATTCGGCAAGCTTATCGGTGGAAAGGGGAGACGGCAGAGTACCCTTGTTTATTAAAAATCCGTCTTCTGCGGTTACCTTTTGCACATTTTGAAGACCTAAAGCAAAGCAAAGCGTATCGTTTACGCCGCCCGTGCCTATATCAAGGTTTGTGTGCATTGATATAACCGAAATACCGCTTTTAATAAGGCTGAAAACCGCCGACCCCGCAAGTACGGTTTTAATACCGCCGAATATAACGGGGTGGTGCGTGATAATAAGGTTACAGCCGTTGTCGGCAGCCGTTTTTATCGCCGCAGGCGTGCAGTCAAGCGATATGACCGCTCCCGTAACCTCGGAATCGGGGTCGCCTGCCAAAATTCCCACATTATCAAAATCGCAGGCGGTGTTTACAGGGAATTTTTCATTTAAAAAATCAAATATATCCTTAACGGTCATAAGCATTAAGCCTTTTTTGTAAACGAATCCTTAAGCGCTACGGTGCGGTTAAATACCAAACGGTCCGCAGTGCTGTCGGTATCAACGCAGAAATAACCCTGCCGCATAAACTGGAAGGTATCTCCCGCCTTAACGCCGCCGAGCGATTTATCAAGCTTGCAGCCGTTTAAAATTTTAAGCGAATCGGGATTAAGGTTATCCGCAAAGGAAGTAACCCCCTCTTCGTCGCTTGGGTTCGGAACGTTGAAAAGGCGGTCGTAAAGGCGAACCTCGGCGTTTATGCAGTTGTTCGCATCTACCCAGTGAAGAGTACCCTTAACCTTTCTGCCGTCTTTAGTGTCGCCTCCGTAGCTTTCGGGATCATAGGTGCAGTGAACGGCGGTTATATTGCCGTTTTCGTCTGTTTCGTGCGAGGCATATTTAATATAGTAAGCGCCCTTTAAACGCACTTCCTTTTGCGGGCAAAGCCTGAAATACTTACCGGGCGGATCCAGCATAAAATCGTCCTGCTCAATAAATATTTCTCTTGAAAAGGTAACCGCGCGCTTGCCTTTTTCGGGCTTTGATGGGTTAATATCAATATCAATTTCTTCGGTCTTGTTTTCGGGGTAATTATCAATTATAACCTTTAAGGGGCGCAAAACAGCCATTGCGCGGTCGGCGTTTTCGTTAAGATTATCGCGCACGCAGGATTCAAGCAGAGCGTAGTCGATAACGCTGTAAGCCTTTGAAACACCGATTTTATCAACAAAGGCACGCACCGCCTCCGCCGGATATCCGCGGCGGCGTATACCGCAGATGGTAGCCATTCTCGGATCGTCCCAGCCGCTTACAAGCCCGTCGTTTACAAGCTTTAAGCATTTGCGCTTGCTTGTAAGGGTGTAATTAACGTTCATACGTGCAAATTCTATCTGGCGCGGCGGATTTTTAATATCAAGCGCTTCAAGCACCCAATTGTAAAGCGGACGGTGGTTTTCAAATTCAAGCGAGCAAAGCGAGTGTGTAACCCCCTCCTTAGCGTCGCTCAACGGGTGCGCAAAATCGTACATAGGGTATACGCACCATTTATCGCCCGTGCGGTGATGGTGCGCTTTCATAATGCGGTAAATAACGGGGTCGCGCATATTAAGATTGGAAGACGACATATCTATCTTCGCGCGCAGTACCATAGCGCCGTTATCAAACTCGCCCTCTGTCATACGGCGGAAGAGATCGCGCGTTTCTTCTATGGGGCGGCTACGGTAGGGGCTGTTAACGCCCGGCTCCGTAAGCGTGCCGCGCATTTTTCTTATTTCGTCCGCACTGCTTTCGTCAACATAGGCAAGGCCCTTGTCAATAAGCTTTAAAGCGCATTCGTAAAGAAAATCAAAATAATCCGAAGCATAGTAAACATTATCCCAGTGAAAACCGAGCCACTTAATGTCTTCCTCAATGGCGTCTACATATTCGGTATCTTCTTTGGTGGGGTTGGTATCGTCAAGACGCAAATTGCACTTGCCGCCGTATTTTTCGGCGGTTGCAAAATCTATGCATATAGCCTTTGCGTGGCCGATATGCAGATAACCGTTAGGTTCGGGCGGAAAACGCGTTTGAACGTGATCGTACACGCCTTCTTTTAAATCTTCGTCAATAAAATCAAGTATAAAGTTAGAGGTAAGGGCAGTGCCCTCGCCGTTTTTAATTTCATCAGACATTATATATGTCTCCTTTTATAACGTATTTATTGCCTTTTCAATTCTGGCAATGCAGGTGTCATACCCTAAAACCTTCATAATGCTGCAAAGGTCGGGTGTGTTGCGCCTGCCTGTAACGGTAATGCGGAGAACGGTGCTTAAATCGCCGGCATGACCCTTATATTTTTCGGGCTCTGCCTTGTATTGCTTTGTTTCGGCCGCAAAACCGATTTCGGGCGCTATGCTTTTAATTTTATCAAACCATTGCTGTCGGTCGTCCGAAACGTTATAAACGGTTTTATACCTTTTAAGAAATTCCTTTGCGTCGCACGGCGAAATATTTTCGGGCAGCACAAGCTCGTTACTGTAAAGCTCGTTAAAGAAATAAGAAAAATAATCCTTAGTCTCGTTCCATTTTGCTATGTCCTTACGGGGTTTCGGTACGTCGCGGTCTATTGAAAGCATTGCCTTTGTATAATCGCCGTCGCGCGTAAGAAGGGTATAAAACTCACCGTCAAATTCCTTTGCCCAGGCGGTAAGCTTATTATAAACCTCTTCGCCCGAAAGCCGGGAAACGCAGGTCTTGCTTACGTCGTTAAGCTTGTCCCCGTCAAAAAGAGCGCCGGAAACGCTCATTTTCTTTAAATTAAACTTAAAGTCTTTATATGATTTTTCGGGGTTTGCCCTGCGCCAGTCTTCAAAGTCCGAGGCGGCTACCGTCATAAGATATTCTATAACGCTTTCTGCCTCGTACCCCTGCTCGGCAAAGAAATGCACTGCCGCCTCAGGGTCCTTGCGCTTTGAAATTTTGCGTTTTGCGTCGCCGTCTAATTTCATTATCGGCGAAATATGGCCATATTTGGGCGGCTTAAAACCTAAAAGCTTAAACAGCTGAAGGTGCTTCGGTACAGAGGATATCCATTCGTCGCCGCGCAGCACGTGCGTTGTACGCATTAAGTGATCGTCTACAGCGTGGGCAAAGTGATAGGTGGGTATACCGTCCGATTTTAAAATCACAAAGTCTTCGTCGTTTTCGGGCATTTCGATTTTGCCCTTAATGCAGTCGTCAAACACTATTTTGTTCTCTTCGCTGCCGGGCGATTTAAGGCGTACAACATATGGCTTGCCGCATTCAATAAGCGCCTTTGCTTCGTCAAAAGTAATGTTTCTGTGCTTTGCCCATTCGCCGTGATAACCGGTGCGCACCTTGTTTTCTTCCTGCACTTTACGCACCGCGTCTAAATCCTCGGCAGTGCAGAAGCAGGGGTAGGCAAGCCCCTGTTTAATAAGCTGTTTTGCGTAAGTCTTGTAAATTTCGGCACGCTCGCTTTGCTTGTAGGGCCCGTATTCGCCCTTTTGCACCTCGCCGCTTATAAAGCCTTCGTCTATTGTAATTCCGAAACGGTTAAGACCGTCTATAATATCCTCTATACCGCCCTTTATTTCACGCTTTTTATCGGTATCTTCAATACGGGTGTAAAAAACGCCGCCCGTTGAGGTTGCGGTTATGCGGTTAACAAGCGCCGCAAACAGCGTGCCTAAGTGGAGGTAACCCGTGGGGCTTGGCGCAATTCTTGTAACACGCGCGCCTTCGGGCAAATTTCTCGGTTTATAAAGAGCTTCATAATAATCTGGGGTTTTTGTTATATCGGGGAGCAAAAGCTCCGCCATTCTTTCGTTATCGTTCATTTATATTCAGTCCTTAATCGTTCTGTAACAGCTTGTTAAGCTCTTTCATAAAGGTATTTATATCCTTAAACTGGCGATAAACCGAGGCAAAGCGCACATATGCAACCTCGTCTATTTTTTTAAGCTTTTCCATAACAAGCTCGCCTATTTTTTCACTGCTCACCTCGCGGTCAAGCGAGTTTTGAAGATTTGTTTCAATATCGTCGATCATACTGTCAAGCGTATCAATAGATACCGGACGTTTTTCGCACGCGCGCAGAAGCCCCGTCATAAGCTTATCGCGGTTAAAGGTTTCGCGCGATTTATCCTTTTTAATAACTATTATGGGCAGACTTTCTATTATCTCGTATGTGGTAAAGCGTTTACCGCATTTAAGACATTCGCGGCGGCGGCGAATACGCTGACCCTCGTCGGTCGGGCGGGAATCTATAACCTTGCTTTCTTCAAAACCGCAAAAAGGACATTTCATTTAAACTTCTCCTCTTATATTTTCTTTAAAAAACACTTGTATTATACTATATATAGTAGTAAAATACAAGTATAAAAATCATTTTTAAGGAGAACATTATGTCAGGTATTCAGCTTACAAAGCCCGTTTCGGGCGATACGGTTGCGGTTATGCACACAACTTTGGGAGATATTAAAATAAAGCTTTTCGGCAGTAAAACGCCCAAAACCGTGGAAAATTTTACAAAGCACGCTGAAAACGGTTATTACAACGGTCTTAAATTCCACCGCGTTATTAAGGATTTTATGATACAGGGCGGCGATCCGCTCGGCAACGGTACGGGCGGCGAATCAATTTGGGGCGGCAAGTTTGAAGATGAGTTTGATCCCGAGCTTCACAACCTGCGCGGCGCGCTTTCAATGGCTAACGCGGGGCCGAATACCAACGGCAGCCAGTTTTTTATCGTTCAGGCAAAGGAAACTCCCGCACAGATGTTAGAGCAGATGAAGGACCTTGCCGATAACGGTTTTCCGCCGGAAATTACCGAGGCATACGCAAAAATGGGCGGTACTCCGTGGCTTGATTTCCGCCACACGGTGTTCGGTCAGGTTTACGAGGGAATGGACGTTGTAGACGCAATTGCCGAAGCAGAAACGGTTAACGACGTGCCGTGCGAAGACGTTTTAATGAATTCAATAGATATTATAGAGATGTAAAAAACAAGGGGCTGTCGCAAAAGCGAAAGAATCGCGAGCGGCAGCCCAAAATGTTTGTAAACTGTTAAAATGTCGAAAACTTTTTTAGTTTTTCTGCAAAATGACACAGAGGGTATGAAAAATGCCCTCTTTTTTCATGAAAATATTTACTTTTTACTCGGTTTAGGCAATCATTTTTTCAAATAAAGGCATATGAAAACGCCCGGAATTCAGTCGGTTACAAAGCTTTTGGATGTTAAATGCAAAGCTGAGCAATAAAAACTGCGTTTGTGTCTTGTGTTTTCCTCCGGTTAAAAATCTGCGAAAAGCATAGTCTTCCTTATAGATTTCTCCAATATTAGCCATAATTATTTAAGTACATACAAATTTCGCATTAACATGATTTTTGGTGCGGTTGCCCTCAACTGGGTGTTTCGAAAATCGGCAAATTCTGTCCGAAAAAATATTCTAACGGCGCAAAAAATGCACAAGTGCTGAAATATCTTATCCTATGCGGCGTTTGGCGGTTTTTTATTCTAATATTCACGGCGAAAAAGAAAATAAAATAGGCTCGTGAATGCGGCAGAAACACAAAAAATCAAAGCAAGAGAATTTTCGGTAAATGGAAAACCCCTGAAAACACTAGGCTTTCAAGGGCTCTATTGGTGGGGACTGGCGGGCTCGAACCGCCGACCTCCTGCGTGTGAAGCAGGCACTCTGACCAGCTGAGCTAAACCCCCTTAACATATTTATTATATCATATTCATTTAAATTTGCAAGGCTTAATTTAATAAAATCCTTTTTACGGGTAATAATATTTTAACCATAAATTTAAGAGGTGTTGGTTTTTATGAAAGGCTACGCAATGCTCGGAATAGGAAAAACCGGTTTTATTGAAAAGGAAAAGCCGCACTGCGGTCCGCTTGACGCCGTGGTAAGACCTATTGCCGTTTCGCCCTGCACATCCGATATTCATACGGTTTACGAGGGCGCGCTCGGCGACAGGCACAATATGATCTTAGGGCACGAGGCGGTAGGCGAGGTAACAGAGGTAGGAGGTCTTGTTAAGGATTTTAAGGTAGGGGACAAGGTCGTAGTTCCCGCAATTACGCCAGATTGGGGCTCGTTGGAGGCACAGGGCGGCTACGCTATGCATTCGGGCGGAATGCTTGCAGGGTGGAAATTTTCTAATTTTAAAGACGGGGTCTTTGCCGAATATTTCCACGTTAACGAAGCCGACGCCAATATGGCGCTGATACCCGAAGGCATAAAGCCAGAAACGGCTGTAATGCTGTGCGATATGATGCCCACGGGCCTTCACGGCGCTGAGCTTGCGGATATACGGTTCGGCGATACGGTTTGCGTTATCGGAATAGGTCCAGTAGGCCTTATGGCGGTTGCGGGAGCAGTATTGCGCGGAGCTTCAAGAGTGTTTGCTGTAGGCTCGCGGCAGGTTTGCGTAAAAGCCGCCGAATATTACGGCGCCACGGATTTTATAAACTATAAAGACGGCGATATAACAAAGCAAATCGAAGAAAAAACAAATAACAAGGGCGTTGACAGGGTTATAATAGCCGGCGGCGGTCCCGAAACCGTTGAACAGGCGGTAAGAATGATAAAGCCCGGCGGTAAAATAGGTAATGTAAATTACTTCGGCAGCGGCGGGGCGGTAAGTATATCCCTTACCCCTTGGGGTAACGGTATGGCGCATAAAGAAATTACGGGCGGTCTTATGCCGGGCGGCAGGCTGAGAACCGAAAAGCTGGCTTCGCTTATAAAAACGGGAAGAATAGATCCTTCGCGTCTTATAACCCATACCTTTTACGGGTTTGATAAAATATCCGAGGCGCTTGAGCTTATGCGTGAAAAACCGCGTGATTTAATAAAACCCGTGGTAATAATCGATTAAAAAATATCCCGAAGCATAGCTTCGGGATACAGTTTGTCGATAAACCCCAAGTTTTATTTTTGCGGCGTTTACGCCGCATTTACGTTTTTTCGCTGACACGTGCGGCGAAAAAACACCTTGTAAGCGAAAAACCGCTTATTCAGCGGTTTTTCAAGGGCACTGGGGTGGTATTGGCGGGGATAGAGTGCAGTCCGAAAATCTCTGATTTTCGAGCGAACGGCATTCCCGTAGGGGAGCGTGTCGACTTTTTCGACACGCTCTATCCCGAAGCATAGCTTCGGGATATGCTGTTTTATCAGCCGAAAATGCTTTTAAGCGTTAACAGGCGGAGTAAATATTCCGATAGAAGGGGAATTAAAGCTCCATAAAACAAAAAGCAGCAGACTTAAAGCGGTTATACCTAAAAACACATACTGCGCGGCGCTGCCGATAAGCTTTTTGTTTTTAATAATTCTGTTCTTTATATAAAGCATTACAAAAACGCCTATAAAAAAGCTTAATACGTCAAGCGCCATAAGGTTGTAGCCCAAAATACCCGTATAGGTGTAAAAAAACGCCGTTATTGCAAGCATTCCGCCGAAAATACCGAGAGCCGACGCGGCGATATAATTCTTAGGCCGATCCTTTAATATAAAGTATTCAATAACCGAATAGATAACCGCGGGGAAAAACAAAAGCTTTAAATGCTCCCAGGTGCTTTCGTTAACCGGAGCTATCGCGCCTATAAAGGCGTTTTTATTCGTCCAATCATATAAAAAGTGCCAAAGCGTGCCTACAATTCCAACCACGATAAATTCGGTAAAATAAGCGTATTTTTTCATTAGATCACCGTTTCCTTTCACTGTTTTATTATATGTGAAAGAAAGCGGAATATTATTACGGCTTGCAGCTTCCGCATGGCGAATATCCCGCGGAAACAGCCTCGTCTCTTGTTGAAAAGTATTTTTTGTTTTCGTCCTTTGTCTTTTTGGCGGAGGCACAGGAGAATTTATGGAACACGTGCGATTTTTTATTGCCTACAAAGCTTCCGCTTTTTTTATTTGATTTGCCGGTGCCGGGCTTAACGCTGGTTATGGGAATTTCGTCGGGCATACTGCCTGCCGCGGCAGAGGAATTACCGGACGACGTGCGGTAGCCGTTTACGCTGTTATCGGCAGGGTAGCATACGCTTACGTCGGCATGGGAATTATTACCGCCCCCGGTATTGCAGGAGCAAAGCGTTATTAAGGCTAAAATAAGAATTGATATTCTTTTCATTGCTTTTTGAATCCTTTCTTTTAAAAACACTTGAAATGGCAGGTTATATGGTTTAAAATAAACAAGAGGTGTTATAATGAACCGCTATGCCGACAGCGAAAAATTAACTGAGCTTAAAGCAAAGGCAAACCGCCTGCCGCTTACACCCGGAGTATATATTATGAAGGATAAAAACGGGGTTATTATATATATTGGTAAGGCAAAGGCGCTTAAAAACCGCGTTACGCAATACTTCGGCAGCGGCAATCAGCATACCGAAAAGGTAAGGCGTATGGTATCAAATATCGACAGCTTTGAGTATATACTGTGCGACAGCGAGTTTGAAGCGCTTATACTTGAAAATTCGCTTATTAAACAAAACCAGCCTAAGTATAACATACTTTTAAAGGATGATAAAGGTTATTCCTACGTTAAAATAACGGCGGAGAAATGGAAAAAGCTTACCACCGCAAAATCGGCTGAGGGCAAGGGCGAATTTATAGGGCCATATACCTCCGGCTATGTGGTAAAGGAAACTGTTGACGAGGCGCGTAAAATATTTAAACTGCCCGATTGTAACCGCAGCTTTGATAAACCCACCAAGCCCTGCCTTAACTATCATATCGGTCTGTGCGAGGCGCCCTGCCGCGGAAAAACAAAGCTTTGCGATTATCTTGATACCTTGTATTCCGCAGTGGATTTTATAAAGCACGGAGACAGGGATGGCGATACCGTGGCGCGCCTTACCGCCGAAATGGAGAAAGCCGCCGAACGTCTTGATTTTGAAAACGCCGCAAGGCTGCGCGACCGAATTAACGCAATAAATAAGATAAAGGAAAAGCAAAAGGTTGTAAGGGCAACCTATAAAGACGAAGACGTTATCGCCTCGGCTGTTATAGGCGAATCTGCCTGCACTGCGGTATTTGTTTTCAGAAATTACCGCCTTACCGATAAAAAGAAGTTTATTATAGACGGCGTTAATAACAGAGAAGAGCTTTATACCGAGTTTCTGCACCGCTATTATTCCGAAAAAGGCGATATTCCCTCGCGCATTTTAATAGATACCGAAGCCGATTTTTCGGCGGAGGAGGAGTGGCTTACCCGCGTTTCGGGCAGAAGGGTTGCCTTTATAAACCCGAAGATAGGCGAGCAAAAGGCGCTGCTTGATATGTGCTTTAACAATGCGGCTGAAAATTTATCAGAAGTAATTAACAGAACGGGGCGCGAGACATCGGTGTTAGACGAGCTTTCAAGGCTTTTGGGGCTTGATACCGCTCCCCGATATATCGAGGCTTACGATATTTCGAACACCGCCGGCAGTGAAAACGTGGCCGGAATGGTGGTGTATAAAGACGGGCGGCCGTTAAGAAGCGCCTATAAAAAATTTAAAATAAAAACCTTTTCGGGTCAGGACGATTTCCGCTCTATGGCGGAGGTGCTTGACCGCCGCTTTACCGAATACGAAAAGGGTGAGGACGAGGGCTTTGCCGTACTGCCAGATTTAATATTGCTTGACGGCGGCACAGGGCAAATGTCCGCGGTGGTGCCCGTGCTTAAAAAGCACAATATAAGCGTTCCGCTTTTCGGAATGGTAAAGGACTCTAAGCACCGAACCCGCGCTATTGCGGCGCAGGGCGGCGATATAGCGATAAAATCAAACCGCGCGGCGTTCACCTTTATAACCGATATTCAGGACGAGGTTCACCGCTTTGCAATCGGCTACCATAAAAACAGGCGCAGCAGCAGTATGCTTAATTCCGAGCTTACGCAAATTGAGGGAATAGGCAAAACGCGCGCCGCGGCGCTTTTAAAGCACTTTAAAACAATGGCGCGCATAAAGGCGGCGTCTGCCGAGGAATTAGCCGCCGCACCGGGTATGAACAAGCCGGCGGCACAAAGGGTATACGGTTATTTTCATTAAACTTCAAGCTTTGTTTCCCTTGCGTAAAAGAATATATACTGCTGCGCTATTCCGGCATACGGCTTTGCATTTTCGGGTAATTCACCGCCGAAAAGCACCGTCATAGCGCGTTTTATCCATACGTCCTTCGGGAATGCGTCTATATGGCAGAGTGAAAAAAGAATTGCGCAGTCTGCAACCTTCGGTCCTACGCCCTTAATTTTCATAAGCTGTTCGCGCGCTTCATCGGTTGAAAGCTTTTTTAAGCCCTCAAGGTCAATTTCGCCGCCCGATACCTTTTGGGCGGCGTCAAGTATGTACTTTGCGCGAAAGCCGCTTCTTAACACGCTTAAATCATCAAGCGTAAGCGCGGCGATCTTTTCGGCGCTCGGAAAATCGTACCAACCGTTTTTGTTTTCTCCGAAGCTTTCGCACAGGCGCGAAATAATGCCCTTAATTCGCTTTATATTGTTATTCTGCGATATAATAAACGAACATAAGGTTTCCCACGGGTTTTGGTTCAAAATGCGTATTCCGTAAGAATATTCGGCGGCTTTTTTTAAGGTTTCGTTTTCGCTAAATATTTCGTTTATTTTGCCGTAGTCGCGGTCAAGGTCAAAGTATTTCCGCCACACCCCGTTAAAATCGGCAGGCGAGGTGTTATAAAATATTACCGTGCCGTCTGCCGCCTTTTCAAGCTCTAAATATTTGCCGCAGGCGGCGCCTCGCCAAATTCCGTTTCCGTTTTCTTCCCAGCGGAACGCCTGTCCGCAGTCAAGCGTGTGCGGCAGGTCAAGCCCGTCAGGGCAAAGTACATATGCGTTACCGTTTTTATATTCCACACTGAACATATCATCACCGAATAAATTATACATTTATTCCAAACCGATTTCAATACTGTATTTAGGAGTTTTTTAATTATGAGAGACGATATTTGCACCATTCCCGTAAGCGAGGTTTTTGAACAGCGAGACGGCTGCCCGATATGCCGTATGCGCGATACGATCGAAGAGCGTATGACCGATTATATTTTGGGCGACGCTATGATGGAGCCGGACGTTCGCATTGAAACCAATAAAACCGGATTTTGCGAGCATCATTACGATAAAATGATGAACCGCCGCGGAAGACTTCAGTTAGCGCTTATGCTGCAAACTCATATTGACGAAATTAACGGTACCGTATTTGCAAAAAAGCTTTTGTTAAGCGATAATAAGCGCGCAGAAAGCGCCAAAAGAGTGTCCGACGCCTGTTTTATTTGCCAAAAAATAGAATGGGGACTTTCCCGTATGATTGAAACCGTGTGGCGCTGTTACGAAAACGAAAAGGATTTCAGGGAAATGTTTAATTCGCAGCCTATGTTCTGCCTGCCGCATTATGAAAGACTGCTTTCGGGCGCTTCGAAAAAGAATATGCGGCGCTACGGCGGCGAATTTGCCGATAATTTAAACCGCATAACAGGCGAATATTCAAAAGAGCTGTATGCCGATCTTTCAAAATACTGCAAAATGTACGATTACGCAAGCCGCGAAAACGCCGATTGGGGCAACAGCAAAAGCGCGGTGGAGCGCACGGTTGCGTTTTTAAACGGCAGAACGCATAAAGAATAAATAATTTACATAAAACGTACTTTTTTCCGAATTGTGGATAACTTTTACCTTAAAACAAGGATTTAATAGACTTTTCCACCGAGTTATCCACTTTTTTATGTTAACTTGAATAGCTTTTTCCTTTTTTGCCCACAATATTTTCAGTAAATAAAAGGGGCGATAAAATGGTTAAAGGCGTAAGCAAAACGGTAATAGTAGTAAATAATACGGGAAGTAAGCTTTTTGAAAAAATTGTTTTTTACGTTACTCCCGAATACGGAACGCTTTCCGCAAAGCAGCTTAAAAAGGCGGCAAGCAGTTTTTCCTTTAATTACGACGAGGGTATAAGGCAAAAAAATCTGCGAAACCGCATAAAGCGCAAAAAAATAAAACGCGCGCTTGTTCTTTCATCTGTTTTGGCTGCCGCGGCGGCGGTTATCGCACTTATAATAATATTGTAAATAAACTATTAAAAATGCAGGAAAGTTTTTTTCTTTCTTGCATTTGTGCTTTTAATGCCTTATAATTGATATAATAATTGGCAGAATGGGGATAAATATGAAAGAAGTAACAAAGCTTGGCTTAAAGCAGTTTTTAAGGCTTATACTTATAAACGTTATGTGCTTTTTCGTTGTAATTTCGTTCAGCGTTTTGTCTACCGCGGCGTTTACCAAAAATATAGGCTATACGGCATACGGCACTTCAAGCGAAAGCAGCGAGCCCGAAGAGCTGTATACATATTATTATGCCGACGGCGAGGATACAAAAAAGCAGGAATACACCGACAGGGGCTATACAGTAAGCGAATCGAAAATACGTTCTACGCTTTCGGGAACGGGCAATGCGGTTTTTCTTACCGTTTCGCAGATATTCTGCCTTTTGATACTTATATCGTTTATTTACCCGAATCTTTGGCAGTTAGGAACAAAGGACAGCAATTTGGTTAAATTCAAGCACGAGAAAGAGGACAGGCTTAAAGGCGTTAAAGTAGGCGCGGTTTCGGTTATTCCTTTATATTTGGGGCTTATTGCGCTGGCCGTATTTAAAGCGGGTGCGTTTGTAAAATTTCCCGTTGCGCTGTATAAAACCGTACACGCTTCGTTTTATTCGTTTATTCAGTTAATATCGGGCGGCGCCGCAACGGTTGCGGATATAAGCGTGCCGCGTATAATATTGCTTTTCTTATTACCGCTTGTTATTGTGGCGGCGTCGGGCGGAGCATATATTTTAGGTTATAACAATTATTCGTTAGGCGAAAAGCTTATATACAAAAAGAAAAGCGGAGGAGAAAAATAATGGCGGGCTTTTTCGGTTTATTTAATTACGAAAAGGAAGGACCGGGCATTTCAAAAAACGCACCTAAAAAGAAGAACTTTATAGTATTTTTTGAAACCTTTTTCAGAAATTTTTGGAAATTCATAACCATAAATTTAGTTTACGATCTTATTTCGGTTCCGGTTTTAACAAACGGTCTTGCAAGCGCGGGGCTTACAAATGTTACGCGTAATATCGCAAGAGACAAGCATTCCTTCGGCTTAAGCGATTTTTTTGATACCCTTAAAAAAAACTGGAAGCAGGCGCTTCCCGCAGGGATTATAAACACCCTTGTATATGCGATGCTCTTTTTTGATATATATTTCTTTTGGTTTTCTTCAAAGGGAATAATGGCGTCGATCGGGGTTGGCATATGCGTATGTATTCTTTTTATATTCACGGTTATGAATTATTATATATGGACGCTTATGATAACCTTTAAGTTTACCCTAAAACAGATATACAAAAACAGCTTTAAGTTTGTTTTTATAAATATGAAGTTTAATTTGCTTTGCTTTTTCTCGCTTTTGCTTGTATATGCGGTAAATATAGGGCTGATTTTTCTTTTTCAGTCGGCATTTTTTATAGTGCTTACCTTGGAAATATTCCTATATATACTTCTTTATCCCTCGTTCAGATTTTTGCTTGTGCAGTTCTGCACGTTCCCGTCTATTAAAAAATATATTATAGACCCGTATTATCTTGAACACCCTGACGAGGATATTGATAAGCGCCGCGATCTCGGTATCGAGGTTGAGGAAAAGAAACCCCAGACAATCGTAAACGAAGACGGCGAAGAGGAAAGCGAAAACGTTTTTGAAGACTAAAAGCCCGCGCCGCGGCATATATATTCCTGTAAGGGAGTGTGTTATGCTATGGATCAGAGGATTGCGGATCTGCGCAACAAGCAGGTTGTTTGCATTAAAAACGGCTGTGTACTGGGCTATATATACGATGTGGAATTTAACACGTCGGACGGCAGGCTTACCGCAATAGTTTTGCCGGGCAGGCAGCGCTTTTTAGGGCTTATCGGCCGCGAGGAAGACATAGTTATTCCGTGGAGCGAAATTGAGGTAATAGGGCAGGAGACTGTTCTTGTAACCACCGATGCAACGCCTTATATGCGCAGAACAAAGAAAGGCTTTTTTGAAAATTAAATTTGAATTTTGCCTCAAAAAAATTACAGTGATATAATTGCCGTAATTAAGCGGCAAACGCGTAGGTCCGGATTGGACTTACGCGTTATTCTTTTTGCAAAAACGGAGGACAAATTTATAATGGAAAAAATAATTCTTACCTTTTTTGCAGTGAAATCGTTTAGAATTTACCTTTGTATGATCGTGTTTTCCTGCATTAACAAGGCGGCGTTTATATTTTTGCAGGCTATGGGCAAGGCGGTTGCATCAACCGTGCTTTCGGTTGTGCGCGAAATCGTTTTCGGCGTAGGGTTTGCGCTTTTGCTGCCGATTTTCTTCGGATTGGACGGCGTGCTTTATTCAATGCCGGCGGCGGATATTTTAACTGCCTTTTTTTCTGCGGCGGTTATCGGCCTAACATATAAAGAGTTAAAACAATAAAAAACAGGGGATAGACCCCTGTTTCTTTTTAGAAAAATGCAGATTATTTCGCCCAAGCGCTCGCAATGACAAATTTTTATTAAAATCTTAAATTTCCGTTGTTTCGGTAACGGGCGCCGATTGACCGTCCATACGGTAAAGCGTATTAAGGGCGTATTGCTTACTTATGCGGTTTTTAACCGTAGGAACCGCACCGAGCGCCGTAAACGCATACAGCAGTATAAGACTCGGCAGGTAATTTTCCCATATAATACCGCCTGTAAACACGGCGTTATTATAAATTTTAAAGCATTCAAATACGCTGTAATCGGTGTATTCCTTTGAAAGTAAAATTGCCGAATCGAGCTGATAGCTTAAAAATACCATAACCACCATAACGGCGCAGGAAATAATTACGCCGGTTTTAGAAATTTTACCGCCGAGCATTTCGTAGCCCTTAAGCGTGCAAACGCCCATAATAACGCCCGAAATTGCCGCAACATATCCAAGCTGACTTATAAGTATTATAGCCGCCGCGCCCAAAAGCGAGCCTAAAAGCGCACCTACAAATCCGCCTACGGGATTTTCGGCTTTAGCCTCGTTTTCGCGGATACGGTTTACGGTATCGGCAGAGGTTTCGGAGTAGCAGGCGTCGCACAAAACAGAAGCGCAGTTATATGTATAATATGTGCCTAAATCTTCGCTTTTACCGCACGCCTGGCAGCAGTTTTCCGCACCGAGACTTCTTAAAAATGCCGCGACAATCTCAATGCCGGGGCGCAAGCCCTTATTTATAGTGCTTTTAGCCGTTAAAAACTGCTTAACGTTAAAATCAACCCTATAACCGTTTGCCCTGCAAATTCCGAAAACGGATTTATTCTGCTTTGCAAAAAGCTGAAGCTGATTATTGTCAATCGGCTGACCGTTAACCTTAACGCCTACCGATATCTGCATAGCCTTGCCGCCCGATATAGGTGAAACGGTAATATTATAACCGCCGTAAACGCCGAATAAAATGCCGCCTCTTGCGTCTGCCGAAAGCCCTGTTTGCGCCGCAAAGGGCATAAGCAACTTCATATTTGAATTCATAACCGATATCTCCTTAAAAAATTTAATTGACAAAAGAACGTTTGTTCTGTATAATTATTAAAGAATGTTAAGCTTTTCAACTGCAATACCGCGCGGTGGCTGCGGTGTGGAAAACGCTATCTGCGTTTCGGTATGCCCGTAATTATTAAGATCGCCTACAAATGCGTCTAAATCCTCGGTAGTGGCAAAGGCAACCTTTATAAGCTGAGAAAACTGCCCTGTAACGCAGTTGCATTCAAGAACGTTCGGGCACGCCTGTATGAACGGATAAAATGTAGGCTTTAATTTCGGGTCAAGGTCAAGCCTTATAAACCCTATTATCGGAAAGCCTGCTTTTTTAAGGTCTATATTTGCCGTGTACGAGCCGATTATGCCTTCCTTTTCAAGCTTTTCAATTCTTGCCGCGGTTGCAGGGGAGGAAAGAAAAACCTGCTCTGCCAAAGCCTTAAGCGGCATACGCGCATTTTTTTGCAATAGCGTTATAATCTTTAAATCAACAGAATCCGTAAGGTTCACCTGCCTTTTAAATATATATTATAATATTTTATCTGTTTAGTCAATCATAATTTTCAGTATTGCGGTGATGTTATGCCCGAAAAAAAAGAAAAAGCCGTTAAAAGGTGCTGTTTTACAGGCTACCGTCCGTCTAAATTCCCGTTTGAGCTATCAGGCGGCAACGGCGATTATGACGAATTTTTAAGCGCGCTTGAAAGCACGATTTTTTCGCTTTATGAAAAAGGGTGCTCCGTATTTTACACAGGTATGGCAATGGGATTTGATATAATAGCGGCTGAAACGGTGTTAAAGCTTAAAAGGTGCGGTAACTCAAAAATAAGCCTTATTTGCGCCGTACCGTTTAAGGGGCAGGGCAATGCATATCCCGACGACTGGAAGGAGCGTTATAACAATATAATAAAAAGCTCCGATGAAACGGTGGTTTTATCGGAGACATATTACGGCGGCTGTTATTTTAAACGCAATCATTTTATGGTTGATAACTGCGATTATGTGCTAACATGGTATGACGGCAAGCGCGGCGGAACTATGGAAACCTTAAACTACGCCGCAAAAAAGGGCAGGGAAATTATAAATATTTATCCGCAGGCACAGTTAAGCATTTTTTAAATTACGGTTACAGCCGCCAAAAAGCACAAAATCGGTATTATACTGCCCGATATAAACTGGTGTGGCGTGTGCCGTTTCATTTTAACCGAGGCGATAAACACGGGAATTAAAAGCAAATACCCCAAAGCATAAGCGGGGCTTAAATAATATACAAGCAGCGTAACAGGACCTGAAATACCGCAGGCGTGGCCGCTGCTTTTTCTTTTGAATATAAAGGAATTTGCGGCTATAACAACGCCGGAAAGCAAATATGTAAGGTAAAGCACCTTTTCTCCGCTCGAACATTTGCTTAAAAACGAATAAGCGCTACCTATTATATATCCCGCCACCGCAAATACAATTGCAAGCGAACGCTGAAAGCTCCGCCTTTCGTTTTTGGGCTTTATCAGGCTTACGGGGTAGGCGGAAAGCGGCAGCACGGTAAGCGTAAGTACCGCCGCCGCAAAGCGGACATTATTTACAAAAAAATCCTTATAAAAAAGCGGGGGTAGAAAGCGCAGATTTCGCTCTCTACCCTAAGTGAAATTATTCAAAAATATCGTTATTTTGCTTTTCATCGGTGTTTTTAAACACGTTAAGCGTACCGTTTTTATCAAGCGCTGCAAAATAAACTTCCTTTTTGGATTTAACGCCCTGAACCTTAAGCTCGTTTTTTAGCCAGTTCAAATCGCGTCCGGCGCTTTTTAAATTGTATTCGAAAATTTTTCCGTCCATTATTACGCTGTAAAAAACCTCGGCGCCGCTCGGTACGATATTAAGGTCTTCGGGCGTTGCGGGACGTTTGGCGGACGCCGGCATAAAGCTTATTTTTCCGCTTGCCTCCATAACCGCGGTATCAACTGCGGAAAGATCGTAAAACCCGTTTAAGCGGCACTGCATTAAAAATTCGCTTAAATCAAGGCGGCACTTTTTAAAGTTTTTACGGAACAGCTTGCCGTTTTGCATCAAAACAACCGATTTACCGAATACTATCCTTCTTACGGTAATGCTTTTCGAGCACCAAACCGAAACCCCGAATGAAATAATTGCGTAAACCGCCATAGCCACAAGCGGCTGTTCGGGGTTTTCAAGCTCGGTAGCCATTTCGGCGGCTATCGAACCTATTGTTATGCTTACAATATAGTCGAACATATTAAGCTCGGATAATTGCTTGTTTCCAACCAATTTTGTTAACAAAAATAACACAATAAGCGAAACGGCAGATGTTATAATAACCTTAAGGATTTCCAAAATATCACCCTTATCATTTTTTAAGTTATTTTGCCTATCATATACATAAATATACATATTAAGCTATTGACAAAATCCAAAAATGCGTGTATAATTGTATACAACGATACATACAGGGGTGACATTTATGCTTGAGATATCAAATAAAACAAATTTGCTTGAGCAGGATAATTACAAATATTCGTTGCAAGATGTTAAAGAGCCCAATCTTTACAGGGACTTTTATACATACGAGGACGTGCCGCGCGTTGCGTTTAACCACCGCAGAGTGCCTATGGGTATGCCAAAGGATATTTGGATAACCGATACTTCGCTGCGCGACGGTCAGCAATCGGTTGAGCCGTACACGGTAGAGCAAATCGTTAATCTTTACAAGCTGATGTCAAAGCTGGGTGGTCCTTACGGGATAATCCGCCAGACAGAGTTTTTTGTTTACAGCAAAAAGGACAGGGAAGCAATTGAAAAATGTCAGGCGTTAGGGCTTAAGTTCCCAGAAATTACCACCTGGATACGCGCCAGCAAGGAAGATTTTAAGCTTGTGCGCGACCTTGGCATAAGGGAAACGGGAATATTGGTTTCGTGCAGTGATTACCATATTTTCAAAAAGCTTAAAAAGACCCGCGGCGAGGCTATGAAAATGTACCTTGAGGCGGTTTCTGAAGCGTTTGAGGCGGGCGTTATGCCGCGCTGTCACCTTGAAGATATTACAAGGGCGGATTTTTACGGCTTTGTGGTGCCCTTTGTAAACGAGCTTATGAAAATGTCGGCGCAGGCTAAAATTCCTGTAAGAATAAGGGCGTGCGATACTATGGGCTACGGCGTGCCGTACCCTGAGGTTGCGTTGCCGCGCAGCGTGCCGGGCATAATTTACGGCTTGCAGCATTACTCTGACGTGCCGAGTGAAATGCTTGAATGGCACGGTCATAATGATTTTTACAAGGCGGTTGCAAACGCATCTACCGCATGGCTTTACGGCGCTTCGGCGGTTAACTGTTCGCTGCTTGGTATCGGCGAGAGAACAGGAAATATTCCGCTTGAGGCAATGGTAATGGAATATGCGTCGCTTCGCGGCTCGCTTGACGGTATGGACACAACGGTTATAACCGAAATTGCCGAATACTTCAAAAAGGAAATGGGCTATAAAATACCGCCTATGACACCGTTTGTCGGCAAAAACTTTAATGTTACAAAGGCAGGCATACATGCCGACGGACTTTTAAAGGACGAGGAAATTTACAATATTTTCGATACCGAGAAAATACTTAACCGTCCGGCTTCCGTTTCGGTAGGTAAAACAAGCGGGCTTGCGGGCATAGCTTATTGGATAAACCACAATTACGGCTTAAAGGGTGAAAACGAGGTTGATAAAAAAGACCCTGCGGTTATCGCTCTTAAAGAATGGGTAGATACCGAATATCAAAACGGCAGACAGACCGCAATATCAGACAGTGAGCTTGAAAAGCATTTAAAAGAGCTGTCCGGCGGAAGATTTTAAGAAGGTGCAGTTATGATTGAACATAAGACAATATCGCTTGCGGATCAGGTTTTCGAGCATCTTGAAAACGATATTTTAAGCGGAAAATATAAGCGCGGCGAAATACTTACCGAAAGCAAGTTAAGCGCGGAATTAGGCGTTAGCCGCACCCCGATACGCGAGGCGCTGCGCCGCCTTGAGCAGGAGCATATTATTGAAGAATCGGGGAAAGGCTCGGTAGTAATAGGTATAAGCGAGAAGGATCTTGAAGATATATTTATGATACGCAAGAGCCTTGAATGCCAGGCGGCGGCGCTTGCGGCGCAAAACCGTACGGACGAACAGCTTAAAAGCCTTAAAGAAACGCTTGAATTTCAGGAATTTTATTTAAGTAAGAACGACCCCGACCAAATTAAGCTTATGGACAGCCGCTTTCACGAGGCGCTTTATAAATTAAGCGGCAGCACCGCATTTTACGATACCTTAGTGCCGTTACATAAAAAAATTCAAAAATACCGCCGCGCTTCGCTTGAAAGCTCAAGCCGTGCAACGGCGTCGGTTGCGGAGCACCGCAAGATATACGAGGCTATTGAAGCTAAAAACACCGCTCTTGCCGCTAAATATGCGTCGGAGCATGTTGAAAACGCTTATAAGCATATTATGAGAAAGGACTGATTGATATGGGTTACACCATTGCACAAAAAATTATTAAGGCGCATATGCTTTCGGGTGAGATGACCGTCGGCAGCGAGGTTGCGCTTAAAATTGACCAAACATTAACTCAGGACGCCACAGGCACTATGGCATATCTTGAATTTGAAACTATGGGGCTTGACCGCGTTAAAACCGAGCGCAGCGTGGCTTATATAGACCACAACACACTGCAATCCGGCTTTGAAAACGCCGACGACCACCGTTACATACAGTCGGTTGCCAAAAAACACGGCATTTACTTCTCGCGCCCCGGAAACGGCATTTGCCATCAGGTGCATTTAGAGCGTTTCGGCAAACCCGGCAAAACCCTTATCGGGTCAGACAGTCACACCCCTACAGGCGGCGGCATAGGTATGCTTGCAATGGGTGCGGGCGGTCTTGACGTTGCGGTTGCAATGGGCGGCGGCGCTTATTACATTACAATGCCTAAAATGTATAAGGTTAATTTAAAGGGTAAATTAAAGCCATTTGTTACAGCTAAGGATATAAGCCTTGAAATTTTGCGCATACTTTCGGTAAAGGGCGGCGTCGGCGCTATTATCGAGTGGGGCGGCGAGGGCATTAAATACCTTTCCGTGCCGGAGCGCGCCACAATTACCAATATGGGTACTGAGCTTGGCGCTACCACATCGATTTTCCCGTCCGACGAGGTTACAAAGAAATTCCTTGAAGCCGAGGGCAGAGGTGAGGATTATGTAGAGCTTTCGAGCGACGCAGACGCGGTTTACGACAGGATAATAGACATTGACCTTGATAAGTTAAAACCGCTTATTGCATGTCCCCACAGCCCCGATAACATTGTTACGGTTGAATCCTTAAAGGGTACAAAGGTTGATCAGGTATGCATAGGCTCCTGCACTAACTCTTCACTTTTTGATATGCTAAAGGTTGCGGCGCTTTTAAAGGGTAAAACTATTTCACCCAATGTCAGCCTTTCCATTTCGCCCGGCTCTAAGCAGGTGCTTTCAATGCTGGCGGATTGCGGCGCGCTTTCCGATATACTGGCAAGCGGCGCAAGACTGCTTGAATGTGCCTGCGGACCCTGCATAGGTATGGGCTTTTCGCCTAATTCCGCGGGCGTATCCTTACGCACCTTTAACCGTAATTTCTTAGGCCGAAGCGGAACTAAAGACGCAAGCGTATACTTAGTTTCACCCGAAACCGCGGTTGCCGCGGCGCTTACGGGCGAAATTACCGATCCGAGACTTTTAGGCGAAGAGCCGCACGTTACAATGCCTGCTGCCTTCAAGATTGACGACAGCGCGGTTATCCCCCCCGCAACACCCGAAGAGGCTAAGGATTTAGAGGTTCTGCGCGGACCGAACATTAAGCCGTTCCCGAAATCCGAACCGCAGGAAGACACACTCTCAGCCGAGCTTGTGCTTAAAGCGGGCGATAACATCACCACAGACCACATTATGCCGGCAGGCGCTAAAATTCTGCCTTACCGCTCAAATATACCGCACCTTTCGCAGTTTTGCTTTGCAGTATGCGACGAAACCTTCCCCGAACGTGCAAAGGCGCTCGGCAAAAGCATAATCGTGGGCGGCAGCAACTACGGTCAGGGCTCATCACGCGAGCATGCAGCGCTTGTACCTATGTATTTGGGCGTTCGCGCGGTTATTACAAAAAGCTTTGCGCGTATTCACGTTGCCAACCTTATAAACGCGGGCATTATGCCGCTTACCTTTAAAAACCCCGATGATTACGATAAGCTTAATCAATCGGATAAATTAACTCTTACAAATGTGTTTGCCGGAATGGACAGCGGCGAAATAATGTTAAAGGACGAAACTACAGGCGACGAAATACCGCTTGTATGCTCCTTTACCGAGCGCCAGAAAGCAATTCTCAAGGCAGGCGGACTGCTTGAATATACTAAAAAGGAAGGCTGATATAAAATGGAAAAATACATTGACGCGGCGGTTGAACAGTTCCGCACACTTTTAAACGAACAGATTGCGCGCGAGCGCAAAATGGAGCAGGATAAGCGCTACACCGATTATAAAAAGCTTGACAAAATTATAATCGGCATTTGCGGCGGCGACGGCATAGGACCGATAATTTCCGCCGAATCAGAGCGTCTTTTGCAGTTTATTTTAAAGGACGAAATTGCCGCCGGCAAAATTGAGCTGCGCACCATAGAAGGGCTTACCATTGAAAACAGAATTGCGCACAATCAGGCTATACCCGACGATGTTTTAGCAGAAATAAAGGCGTGCAACGTTATTCTTAAAGCGCCCACCACCACTCTTAAGGGCGGCACGCTTGAAAGCGCAAACGTGGCAATGCGCCGCGAGCTTGACCTGTATGCAAACGTTCGCCCCGTAGCTGTGCCTGAGCTCGGAATTGACTGGACCTTCTTCCGCGAGAATACCGAGGGTGAGTATGTTCTCGGCAGCCGCGGCGTGGAAATTCCCGATACCTTGGCTTTTGACTTTAAGGTTACCACCAACGAGGGCACAAAGCGCATTGCACGCGCCGCTTTTGAATATGCTAAGAACAACGGCAAAACCAACGTTGCAATAGTTACAAAGGCTAATATTATGAAGAAGACCGACGGTAAGTTCTCAGAACTTTGCCACGAGGTTGCAAAGGATTATCCCGGAATTACCGCCGAGGATTGGTACATTGATATTATGACAGCCAACCTTGTAAACGAGCGCGTAAGGAGCAACTTCCAGGTAATACTTCTGCCGAACCTTTACGGCGATATTATTACCGACGAGGCAGCCCAAATACAGGGCGGCGTAGGAACTGCGGGCAGCGCCAATATAGGTGATGTTTACGCTATGTTCGAGGCTATTCACGGCTCTGCACCGCGTATGATTGAAACGGGCAGGGGAGCTTTTGCTAACCCCACCAGTATGTTTAAGGCTACCGAAATGCTGTTGCGCCATATCGGATTTACCGAAAAGGCCGATAAACTTAATAAAGCGCTTCACATCTGCACCGAGGTTGATAAAAAGTATGTTATCACCGGTCGCGATGACGGCGCTACCTGCTCGCAGTTCGGCGATTATCTTATGAAAACCATAGAAAGCATTTGATTGTATATTTAAAAAAGCACCTATACGGTCGTTTTGACCGCATAGGTGCTTTTTTATTAAATAATATAACCGCCGTTAATGCCTAATACCTGCCCTGTTATATAATCGGCGGCAGGGGAGGCAAGGAAGTATGCCGCCGCCGCTATCTCGTCGGCACTGCCCATTCTGCCGAGCGGTATTTCGTTTACAAAATCGTTAAGCTCCTCTACCGTAAGATTTGAATTCATACCCGTTTCTATAAGACCGGGGGCTATGCAGTTGACGGTAATTCCGCTTGGAGCCAACTCCTTTGCAAGCGCCTTTGTAAGACCGATGACGCCCGCCTTTGCCGCGGAATAGGCAACCTCGCACGAAGCGCCGACCTGACCCCACATAGACGAAATATTTATAATAGTACCGGATTTTTGATTTACCATAGTCTGCGTTACCGATTTACAGCAATTGAAAACACCTTTAAGATCAATATCTATAATGCGGTCAAAATCAATTTCGTCGGTATCGGTTATAAGACCCTGATATGCTACGCCGGCATTGTTTATAAGAACGTCAATACTGCCGAATTTATATAAGGTTTCTTTTACCATAAGGTCAACCTCCATTTTATTGGCAACGTTGGCCTTTTGTGTAATTACGGAATAACCGTTGCTTACAAGCGAACTGCAAAGCAGGCTTGCCGATTCATATGATTCGTTGTAATTTATAACAACGTTAAATCCCTTTTGCGCAAACATAATTGCCGCTGCCGCGCCTATACCTTTTGATGAGCCTGTAACTATAACTGTTCTTTTCATACTTAACCCCGTCCTTGATTTGTTAATTCAAGTATAACACAGGTTTAAAAAAAATTAAAGTGGAAATTACAATAAATTGGGTTTACATAAAGCAACGGTGCGCAGATATTGTGTGGTTTACATAATAAGTTTACATAATATTTTATAAAAATTAAATTGGTGGTTGACATAATTTTGGAAATGTAGTATTATAGTCGTACAGGCTTTTTAAGCCGTATTTTTTTCGGCATATCGGCATTGATTTTTGTTTGTTATTTGTGCATTTTTCTGTTTAAGTTTACATAACATCCTGCCGATCACCATATTTTGTGGCTTAAGAAACAATTAAAACTAAATATTGTTTTTTGAAAAATACCGTATATCTTGTCCGCGTTTTGCATAGTATTCTTTAGAAACGGAGGAACAGATATGCGAAAGGGAACTGTTTTAAGTCTTAAAAATTTAAAGCTTACCGAGTTTATTTTTAAGAACAACATTTTGGTTTTAATGGCTTTGCTTTTTATTTTAGGCATTGCCGCGGGTACATTTTCGTTTTCCGCATTAAAGCCGCTTCAAAATTATTCCGCCGCGTTTATTGAACGCTTTGTTTCGGACAGGGAAGGCTCTGCTTTTTTTAAAATTTTACTTGACTCCTTTATGCATTCAATGCTTATGCTGATGATAATTTTCACATTAGGCACCTCAATGCTGGGAGTTGTTTTGGCGCCGCTTTCTCTTACGGTTCGCGGCGTGCTTTACGGCGGCGTAACGGCTATGCTTTATTCCGAATACGGCGTTAAGGGGATTGCATTTAACGCGGTGCTTGTGCTGCCGTCGGCAATTATATTTATAATCGCCCTGCTTTTGGCGTCGCGCGAATCGTTAAGATTTTCGCTTGTGATAGCTAAAATGTCCTTGCCGTCAACACCGTCGGCTAATCTTTCGTTTGATTTTAAAAACTATTGCGGCAGGTATCTTTTCATTTCGCTTATAGTTTTGGTTTCTGCGGTTACCGACGCACTGCTTTCACATTCCTTTATGTCCGGTTTAAAATTATTCTGAGGAGGTGCAATATGAAGGAATACGATAAATTCAAGCAATATCTTATAAACGTTAAGAAATCGTCTTCCAATACTGTTGAATCGTATATGCGCGATATAGCTCAGTATTCCGATTATTGCGCTGCCGAAAAAACAGATATTTTATCGGCGGATAACGGCGTATTGCGCGGCTATCTTGAATATCTTACCGCTATCGGAAAATCGGACGCAACAAAAACCCGCGTTACAGCCTCTGTTCGCTGTTTTTATAGGTTTTTAATTGCAGAGGGAACGCTTAAGAGCAATCCGGCAGACGGCATTAAGCTTCAAAGAACCGAGAAAAAGCTGCCGGGCATACTTGATTCCAACGAGATTGTTTTACTGCTTTCACAGCCCGACGGCACCGATTATAAAAGCATAAGAGATAAAGCAATGCTTGAGCTTTTATATGCTACCGGCATTAAGGTATCCGAGCTTACGGAGCTTACCATAAGCAATGTAAATCTTCAAATAGGCATACTTCATTTACATAACGGCGAGCGGGAGAGAATAGTGCCTATGTACCCTGCGGCGGTGAAAACCGTAGCTGCTTATCTTGTGAATGTAAGACCCGCCATTGTAATCGACGAAAACGAGGACAGGCTTTTTACCAATATGAACGGCAAGCCGCTGTCACGCCAAGGCTTTTGGAAAATTATAAAGCATTACGCCGAAAAGGCCGGTATAAAAAAGGATATAACTCCGCACACGCTTCGTCATTCATTTGCCGCGCATCTGCTTGAAAACGGCGCACAGCTTAAGGATATTAAAGAAATGCTCGGTCACTCTGATATTTCGTCAACACAGATATACGCGCAGCTTATAAAAAGCAAATATACGGCTGCTTATGCAAAATTTCATCCTATGGCAAAATAAAAAATCTTCATTTTTTGAAGGTTTTTTATTTTTTAAAAATGGTTAGATAATATAATATCACGAATTTTTTGCTTATAAAGTCATTGTCTATTTTTGTAATTGTTAATATAAATAAAAATGAGCAAAATAATCACGGGATGTGATTGTTTTGAAACTGTTAAGGATTCTTTCAAAGGTCTCTTTCTTTATATTTTTAATTCTTGATATAGCGGTATTTTCGGCTGTTTTTTACCTTAACGGTACTGTTGGTGAGGAGTACAAAATAAGACGCGGCGATATTTTAAGCTTTGATACAAAGCTTCCGATAACTGCGGAGTATAAGGGCACAAGGCTTTCCGAAAGCACTGTTACGCAAAATATAGGCGAAGAATTTACCGTGGGTCTTAAGGCGTTCGGTATAATACCCTTTTCAACGGTAAGCGTTGAGGTTGTAGACGAAATGCACGTGGCGGTACTCGGCACGCCGTTCGGTATGAAGCTTTATACCGAGGGCGTTTTGGTGATTGATATAACAGATGTTGAAAGCGAAAACGGAAAGACTTCACCGGGCGAGGCGGCAGGCATAAAAAAGGGCGACTATATAATCTCGGCAGAGGGTAAAAATATTCATACAAACGAAGAATTAAGCGCCGCGGTAGAGGCTTCGGGCGGAAACAGAATAAAGCTGTTGATTAAACGAAACGGGAAAAAGAAAACCGTATATATTACGCCTGTAACATCTAAGGAAACGGGCAGTCTTAAAATAGGATTATGGGTGAGAGACAGCTCGGCGGGAATAGGCACTATGACGTTTTACAGCCCGTATACAGGCGTTGTGTGCGGCTTGGGGCACGGCGTATGCGATGAAGACACGGGCGAGCTTTTGTCTCTTGAAACGGGCGAGCTTGTAACGGCGGAAATTATTTCCCTGGAAAAGGGCGCTTCGGGAGCGCCCGGTCAGCTTAAGGGTAAATTTACCGGTAACAGTATAGGCGCAATAGATAAAAATTGCGAAAACGGTGTATACAGTATTTTAAAGGGTAAGATCAATCCTTCAAACTTAACCGAAATCGCCCTTAAGCAGGAAATAAAGGACGGCGCCGCACAAATTCTTTGCACGTTAGAGGGTAATACCCCAAAGCTTTACGAATGCAAGATTAAAAAAAGAAGCTCGTCTTATTTATCTTCTTCACAAAATTTAACCGTAACCGTAACGGATAAAGAGCTGCTTGAAAAAACAGGCGGTATTGTTCAGGGTATGAGCGGCAGTCCCATAATACAAAACGGAAAGCTTGTAGGCGCGGTAACACACGTTCTTATCGACGACCCTACATCGGGATACGGTATTTTTGCCGAAAATATGCTTAAAGAGGCGCAAACGGCTGCCGAGGAAAATAAGCTTAAAAATGCGTCTTAAAAATCAATGGCTGCTATACCGAAAAACAAACGGGCGAAAAAAATGCCCGTTACATACAAAAATTAAAATTTTCAGGTTTAAATTATCAAATCGGCTTTGATTTTTTTAAAATTTTATGCTATCATAATTATAAAATTTATCTGATACAGAGGTTTTGAATTTGATATATACCTTAACGCTCAATCCCGCGCTTGACTATACCGTTTTTGCCGAAGGGCTTACCGTCGGCGCCGTTAACCGAGCAGGCGGATTTTCGATAAGCTACGGCGGAAAAGGAATTAACGTGTCGGCAATGCTTAAAAATCTTAACGTGTCCTCGGTTGCTTTGGGATTTATTGCCGGATTTACGGGAAACGAGCTTGAAAAGCTGTTATTAAACGAGGGTATAAATTTCGATTTTATTAAGCTTAAAAGCGGAATTACGCGAATTAACGTAAAAATAAGAGAAAAAAGTGAAACGGATATTAACGTGCAGGGTCCCTGCGCTTCGGCTGATGAATTAAATCTGCTTTATAAAAAGCTTAATAAGCTGGAACACGGCGATTGGCTTGTGCTTTCCGGCAGTATACCAAGCGGTATGCCGAGCGATATTTATGCCCGCCTTTCGGAATTTGCCGAAAAAAGGGGAGCGCGCGTTATAATTGACGCCGTAGGGTGCGCTTTAACCGACTCGCTTTATACAAAACCCTTTTTAATAAAACCGAACCGCGAAGAATTGGGCGATATTTTCGGCGAAGAAATAAGCGGTATATCCGACGCCTTTTTTTATGCCGAAAAGCTTAAAGCGGAAGGTGCGAAAAATGTTATGATAACCTTGGGCGGCGAAGGCTCGGCGCTTATTTGCGAAAACGGAGAAAGGCTTTACTGCAGCGCCGCCGACGGAGCGGTGCTGAACACCGTCGGCGCAGGCGATTCCGCCGTTGCGGGATTTATTGCCGGTTACTCTGAAAACGGCTGCTATAAAAATGCACTTAAGCTTTCGGCGGCGGCAGGTGGGGCTACCGCGTTTTCAAACGGTATAGGAAATGCCGAGCTTGTGAACAGACTTAGAAGCAGTATTTCCGTAAAGGAATATGCGCAGTAATTTTTTGTGTCCGTGTATGAAAAACACATTATTGTGTACCGTGTACAAAAGACATACATTTAAACGTATTAAAGCCTAAAAAAAGTTAGAATATCGGAAGCTTTATTGACACATTTGGTTAAAAAGAGTATAATAACTATTAAATAAATATGAATTTGCAGGAGGAAAGAACTATGAAAAAAGTATTTGCGGCAATTTTAAGCGCCGTACTTATTTGCGGTTGCTTTGCAGGCTGCGGAAACAGCGGCAGCAGCAATTCAGACACAATTAAAATCGGTATTTTCGAACCGGCTTCAGGCGCTAACGGCGCAGGCGGCAAACAGGAGACATTGGGTGTTAAATACGCTTATTCCACACAGCCTACGGTTGAAATAAACGGCAAAACCTATAAAATAGAATTGGTTGAGGTTGATAACCAGTCGGCAGACGATAAAGCCGTAACCGCGGCAGCGGAGCTTGTTAATAAAAAGGTATCTGTAGTTTTGGGTTCTTACGGCTCAAGCGTTTCAATAGCCGCTTCGCCTACATTTAAAGAGGCGAATATACCCGCAATCGGAATTACATGCACAAACCCGCAGGTAACCGAGGGCAATAAGCACTACTTCCGTATTTGCTTCCTCGATCCTTTCCAGGGCTCGGTGCTTGCAAAATATGCGTGGGATAACGGCGTTAAAACCGCATATACATTAGCCGAGCTCGGCAACGCCTATGATTTAGGTCTTGCAAGCAGCTTTAAAACCGCTTTCGAAAAGCTTGGCGGTAAGGTTATAGCCGAAAACTTCCCCACAAACCAGGCAGACTTCACCTCATACATCACCAACGCCAAAAGCAACGGTGCTCAGGCAATATTTGCGCCTACCTCTATTTCCTACGCGCAGCTTATAATTGAGGCGGCGGCAACTCAGGGCTTAAAAATACCGCTTTATGCCGGCGATACCTGGGACAGCAACGTTATACTTGCGGCTGCAAAGGGTAAAGACGTTCAGGTTAATGTTACCACATTCTATCAGGAGGGCGGTAACAAGGAATTTGACGAGGGCTTTAAAAAGTGGCTCAACGCAGATTCCTCAAGGCTCACAAATAACGGCGGTAACGATATAGTATCCGCTGTTTCAGCAATGGGTTACGATTCTTACTTTACCGCGCTTGAGGCTATAAAGGCGGCAGGCAGCGGCGATTCCCAGAAAATTATGGAAGCCCTTTGGAACGTTAATTACAGCGGCGTTACAGGCGAAATTAAATTCGATTCCAAAAACGGCGACGCAGAACGTACCGTAGCATATATAAAGGCTGCCGACAATACTACCGGCGAATGGAAGTTCGTTAAGGAGCAGGGCGTAAATTAGTAATTAAACTACGGTGGACCGGATGGGCTTCATCCGGTCCTGTTTTTGATTATTCGGAGGAATTTTAATGGATTACTTATTGGCAGGTATCTCCGTAGGCGGTCAGTATGCCCTTATAGCCATAGGTTATACTATGGTTTACGGTATACTGCGTTTGATCAACTTCGCTCACGGTGATATATTTATGGTTGCAGGCCTTATAATGGTATACGCAACCACGGCAATGCCGCTTTATTTGTCAATACCGTTTGTACTGCTTGTAACGGTTTTGATCGGCGTTACGGTCGAACGCGTTGCGTATAAGCCGCTTCGTTCGGCGCCGCGTATGTCGGTTATGATATCTGCAATCGGCGTTTCGTATACTCTTCAAAACATAGCGCTTTACGCTACGGGCGGTCTTGCAAAGGTTTACCCCACAATACCGGTTTTGTCAAACACGGTAAAAATTTTCGGCGCCACAACAAAGTGGGTTACCGTTATTACGCCTGTGCTTACCATACTGCTTGTGTTAGCGCTTGTTGCAATTATTAAATTTACCAAAATCGGTATAGCAATGCGCGCCGTTTCAAAGGATTTTGAAACAAGCCAGTTAATGGGAGTTAAAATAAACCGCGTTATCAGTATGACCTTTGTTATCGGTTCATTTTTGGCGGCGGTAGGCTCCATACTGTATTTTTCAAATTATCCGTCCGTTGTGCCCACATCGGGTTCAATGCCGGGCCTTAAATCATTTGTGGCAGCGGTATTCGGCGGTATAGGCTCTATTCCCGGCGCTGTTGTAGGTGCTTTTATAATCGGTATTTGCGAAAATCTTATCCGTGCGGTAAGCATCGGGGGAGTAAGCCTTACGCCGTTTTCAGACGCATTTACATTCGCGCTGCTTATTGTTATACTTTGCGTTAAACCGTCGGGTCTCTTCGGTGAAAAGGTCACCGATAAGGTATAAGGGGGAGAAGTGTTATGAAAATCTTAAGTCCTGCGGACAAAAAGAAAAATACAATATGCAACCTTATACTTTTTGCGGCTCTTGTTGCCGTGCTTATATACATAGATGCAACCTCGCTTTCGGTTGATATGATAGTAAAGGTGCTTCAAAAGGGCTGCGTTTACGCAATAGTTGCGGTTTCTATGAACCTACTCAACGGCTTTACCGGTCTTTTTTCGCTCGGTCAGGCAGGCTTTATGCTTATAGGCGCTTATATGTATTCGGTATTTTCGGTTGATAATGCAAGCCGTGAAATGGTATACGGCTTTTCAGGCAAGCCGATCATAAACTTTCAATTGCCTATAATAGTTGCAATAATTTTAGCAGGCCTTGCAGCGGCGCTGTTTTCGTTTCTTATCGGTCTTCCCGTATTAAAGCTTAAAAGCGATTATCTCGCCATTGCAACGCTTGGCTTTGCCGAAATTCTGCGCACGATAATACAGTGGGATAAATTCGGAAGAGTTACAAACGGATCCTTCCCGATAAGTCAGCTGAATACGTTTAAGGCGCGCTTGGCAGATACCGTTTTTGCTAAAATGTCTTTTGTAATTCCTTTCTTTATTGTTGCAGTTATTTGTATAGGCATTATAGCCTTGCTTATACATTCCACATACGGCAGAGCGTTTAAGGCAATAAGAGACGACGAGGTTGCCGCCGAAGCAATGGGAATTAACCTTGCGAAGCATAAAATGATAAGCTTTGTTATAAGTTCTTTTTTTGCAGGCATAGGCGGCGCTATGTACGCCGTTTTTGTAGGCTCAACAAATGCGGCGCCGTTCACTTCGGCTCTTACATATGAAATATTGCTTATTGTTGTAATCGGCGGTATCGGTTCGATTACCGGTTCTATACTTGCAAGCTTTTTGTATATTGCTTCGCAGGAGTGGTGGCTCAGAGGGCTTGACAGCGGTACGTTTATGGGTATTACTTCGCCTATATTCCGCAACGGATTCCGTTTGGTTGTATTTTCGGTTATTATTATGATATTTGTGCTTTTCTTCCGTAACGGTATTATGGGGGATAGGGAATTCAGCGCGATAGGCATTTACAAGGCAATTAAAAATCTGCCGTCAAAAGCGGCCGATAAATTCAGAAAACAGAAAGCGGAGGTACAAAAATAATGGAAAGCGTACTTCGCTTGTGCGATATTACAATGCAGTTCGGCGGCGTTGTTGCCGTTAATAATCTTTCACTGGAGGTTAATAAGGGCGAAATTGTCGCTCTTATAGGTCCTAACGGCGCAGGAAAAACCACTGCCTTTAACGCTATAACCGGCGTTTACGAGCCTACAAACGGCGCTATTTATTACAAGGATAAGCTTGTAATTTCAAATAAACCGCACGGTAAAATGAAAAAGCTTTATGCGGGTGAAAATAACGGTAAATATCATACCGTTATATCCAAAACACCGGATAAGCTTACAAAGCTCGGTATGGCGCGTACATTTCAAAATATACGCCTTTTCAAGTCAATGACGGTTTTTGAAAACGTTCTTACGGCAAAGCATTTAAGAAGAAGCTCAAATCTTTTTACGGCTGTGTTTCATTTGAATTTTAAAGAGGAAGCCAAAATGCGTGCCGAAACACTTGAGCTTTTAGAACTTGTAGGGCTTTCGGAAGTTAAAGACGAGCTTGCAACAAGCCTGCCTTACGGAAAACAGCGTAAGCTTGAAATAGCGCGCGCACTTGCAACAAAACCGGAGCTTTTGCTGCTTGACGAGCCTGCCGCGGGTATGAATCCGCAGGAAACCGAGGAGCTTACCGAATTTATACGTGAAATACGCGAAAAATTCGATATAACCGTTTTGCTTATCGAGCACCATATGAACCTTGTTATGGATATATCGGACCGTATATACGTAATAGATTTCGGTAAAAAAATTGCCGAGGGTACTCCGGCGGAAATTCAGTCCGATCAAAAGGTTATAGACGCGTATTTGGGGGTTGCTGAAGACGATGAGTAATATACTTGAAATTAAAAATCTGTCGGTGCATTTCGGCGGAATTAAGGCTGTTGACGGCATTTCCATGGATATACCTGAGGGTAAGATCATAGCCCTTATAGGCGCTAACGGAGCAGGCAAATCCACTATACTTCGGTCGGTATCGGGTATAGTAAAACCGCAGGGCGGCGAAATACTGTTCGGCGGAGAAAGCCTTATCGGCAAAACGCCGGACGCAATAGTAAACCGCGGCATAACGCTTGTACCGGAGGGGAGACGCGTTTTTCCAAACCTTACGGTGCTTGAAAATCTTAAGATCGGCGCATATTTACGCAAGGATAAGCTTGATAACGACATTGAATATATATATTCGCTTTTTCCGCGTCTTAAAGAGCGGTATTGGCAGCTTGCGGGTACGCTTTCGGGCGGTGAACAGCAAATGCTTGCTGTCGGCCGTGCTCTTATGAGCAAGCCGCGCCTTATTATGATGGACGAACCGTCCTTAGGATTGGCACCGCTTGTTGTTAAAGATATTTTTGAAATTATAAAAACAATAAACAAAAGCGGTATTACGGTTTTGCTTAATGAGCAAAACGCTAATATGGCGCTTAAAATCGCGGATCTCGGTTATGTTATAGAAACGGGAAGAATTACGCTTACAGGCACAGGCACGGAATTGCTGTCAAACGAATTGGTTAAAGAAGCGTATCTCGGAAAAAGTAAATAATTCCTTAAAACGCATAAGCCTTTCTTTTCGGCAAATAATAGCTGAAAGGGAAGGCTTAAACTTTTTTTATAACAGGAGTATCGCTATGAAAAGAATCGGAAAAAGAACAATAGTTTTTGAAAATAATCCGTGTATTACGGGATATGGCTCGGTGGTAGGAAAAAAGGAACATGAAGGACCGCTCTCAAACGAATTTGACGCATATACCACAGATAGCTTTTTCGGCGAAAAAAGCTTTGAAAAAGCAGAAAGTAAGCTCCAAAAAACAGCACTAAGCTATGCGCTTAACCGTGCGGGCGTAGAACCTAAGGATGTTGATAATATTTTTGCGGGCGATCTGCTTAATCAATGCATAGGCAGCTCCTTTGGCTTGCGTGAATTCGGAATACCGTTTATAGGGCTGTACGGTGCCTGCTCAACAATGGCGCTGTCTTCCGGTCTTGCGGCAATATTTGTGGATTCCGGTGCTGCAAAACGCGCGGCGGCAGTTACGTCTTCACACTTTTGCTCGGCTGAAAGACAATACAGATATCCGCTTAATTACGGTTCGCAGCGTACTCAAACGGCTCAGTGGACTGTAACAGGCTCAGGTGCGCTGATTTTGGAAAAAGCCGAAAAGGGGATATGTATAAGTTCTGTAACATTCGGAGAAATTGAAGACTTCAAAATAAAAGATGCAAATAATATGGGAGCCGCAATGGCGCCCGCTGCTGCAAGTACACTTTTACACTATTTTGAAGATTCAAATAGCTCTCCGGAGGATTATGACATAATCTATACAGGCGATTTGGGATATGTGGGAACGAATTTATTTTATCAGCTCTTAGAGCGTGAAGGCGTTGATATCAAATGCCGTCACAGTGATTGCGGACTCATAATTTTCGACCGTGACAGCCAAGACGTGCATTCCGGCGGATCCGGTTGCGGTTGCAGTGCGAGCGTATTGTCTTCATTTATTATGCACCGCTTTGAGAAAAATGATTTTAGCAATATTCTATTTATGTCAACAGGCGCGCTTATGTCACCGACATCATCATTTCAAGGTGAAAGCATACCGGGCATTGCGCATCTTTTAAATATTAAAAAAGTATGATTTATAAAAATCAGTTAATTATAAATAAAGCCTTACAGAATATTTGTAAGGCTTTATTTATATTTGATAATTTAACGATTTAGAAAAGGTACACGGTGAAGAAAATGACACTTAAAGATAAGCTTATGGTATACGTATACAGAAAAGGCAATCAAATAGAGCAGGAAGAAAGAGATCTTAAAACAAGTCTTCGGCTGTCGGCTTTAGATAACTTAGACCATTATGAAATAATGCTGCATAGAATCCCGTTTAGAGACTTGGAACGAATTTATATATGAGCCATTTTTTAATATTTCCCCAAATTATACTAAATATTCAGAAAAGTACCAATTCAGTCACACGGATACGTGTAGGCTCTTTTTTTTTGCCCTTAGAGACGTTTAAACGGGTAAGGTAGGGTAATTACGTGTTAAAACAGTAAAAACGATTTACAGGCAAAATAAAAGGCTTTTGAAAGTCTTGAGATTCTCACAAGTTTTAGCACCTTTCCTTGTCAGCCTTGTAAGGCTCATTGTACAAGTGCGTTACTGCAAGCTTTGCCCCTGTGTGCTGTCTTTCGTCAGCTAATCGCCTTAAAAGGTCGAGCGCACAAGAAGTATTGACCGTACATAAAAGCTACGTAGAAACTGTGTGAGGGCAACGCCCTCGCACAAAAGCAAAGCCGGAGCATATCCGCGTCATATGCTCCGGCTGGGTAGTTGGGTAATTTTTAAAATACAAGGCTTGGTTAAGCCATTCTTGTCTTAAAACTTTTACCCACTAAAGCGCTTTTTAGTTGGGTAATTGGGTAATTTTATTCGGCTTTTTCTCTTTTTAGATACTCTTTTATTATGTGTTCTATTAGGTTGTTTCTTGCTCTGTTTTCTTTTTGTGCTTTTTCGTCTAATTCTTTTAGTGTGTTCTCTTCAAGCCTTAGATTTATTTGTATTTTGTTTGTCATTATATCACCCCGTTACCATTATAGTACATTTTTACTAAATTTCAAGATAACACCTTGTTACCATTTACAAACTTTAAAATAACGCTTGACATTGTTACCACCTTGCTATATAATTCTAAGCAGTGGTAACACCAAGTTACCCAATCCCCCCCTGTTGTACTGCAGGACTTAGCCTGATACCATTGTGAGGATAAAGCAAGGTAAAAGGGCAGGGGGGATTAAAAATCAAATATGAGGTGTTTTTAATGGCTAACGAAACAACAAGCACCAATCGACCACCACTGAAATTAAAAGGCGGTTCGGGAAGATACCGAAAATTTAGCCTTATAACGTATCTGCACCAAATACAGATTGAGTTGGTGCTTTGTAAGCATTGGAACCAAATACGGGCGTATGCTTACGCTTATCACGATAAGGACACTAACGAAGACGGTACGCTAAAAGAACCTCATACACATCTAATAATCGTAACACATTGCACTTGCACTTTGTCGGCTGTTCGCCGTTGGTTTGACGGCTTTGTAAAGGACGGTAAACCCGTTACTACAACAGCGCAGAAAATGACTGACGAGTACGAATTGTACGAATACCTCATACATAACACCTTAGCCGCTAAAGCGGCTGGTAAATATCAGTATGACACAAAAATACGGCAGTCAAACAACCACGAATATTTTAAAGCTAATGAGGCAAGCAATTGGGACAATATTCAATTAGCCTGTGAAATGATTTTGAAGGGGACTTCAATACACGATTGCGGTAAGAAGTTCGGACGCGACTTTATACTTCATTACAGGCAAATTAAAGATTATCTCTGTGACGTTAGATTGTGGGAAAATGAACACATAAAAGATTTTGACGGGCTTATTTCCCGACAAGATATAATGCTTATGGAAAGGAGTAGTAAACAATGAAATTAGACGCTCAACTCGTTACTAAAGTGAGTAAAAAGACGGGGAACCAATATACCGCTCTTGAAATTGACTTAGGTATGGGGATTAAAAAGCTTGTTTTTCTGAATTCTGCCGAAATGGCAATAATTCAGCTTAACAAATAATTTTAAGGAAGGGAGAAAATAATATGCCTTTTACACAGATTGCTATGCTTACTGGTGAAGACGCCGTTGTCGGCACTGGTCTTGATACCTTTATCACTTCGATAAAGGGCGGCTTGGCTGACCTGTCGGTTGTCAATCTTGGTAAGGTTCTGCTTGCGGGTGTTGCCATTGCTGTACCTCTCGTTTTGGCTTGGTTCGGTTATCGTTGGGTTAAACGCAAAGCTATGGCGGCTATTACAAAGGGTAGGCTTTAAAGCTTACGGCGGTGGGGGCTATACCCCCACTATTTTTTTTTATGAGGTGAATTTTATATGGGTGTATATTTAGAGCCTAAAAAGAATTTGGGCGGTATTGGACAGCTTATAGGTGAAACAAGTCTTAAAAGTAGGGATCCGTTTCCTTATGCGGGTATGTGGCTTTTTACGGGTTCGCAGGGTAGCGGCAAAACATTGCTTATGATGCATTTGGTAAAGCAAATTGTTGAACAATATCCTGCATGTGATCTTGTTTCGAATATATCTATTTACGGTTTGCCGACACACGTATATAACGGCGTTGAGGACTTCGACAAATATAATAATGGTGTTAACGGCACTATATTTATCATTGATGAAATACATACCCTTTTTAATAGTCTTGAAAGTAAGGGAATGCCTCTTTCAACTATGCAAGTATGGTGTCAAAACCGTAAAAACAGGCGTTTAATTCTCGGTACGTCTCAACGCTTTTCGCGCATTTCTAAAGGGATTAGGGAACAAACAACTTGGCATTATGATTGCAAAAAGGGGATTGCGGGGCTTTTTTATGCGTATAGGGTTTTTGACGGCTCGGATTATGACGATAGCGGAAATTATAAGGAAAAAGAACCTAAATTAAACTTTTATGTTCCGCAGGTTTCTGTTATGCGAATGTATAATACTTTGGAGGTGGTGAAACGTGATGATAGTAATAGCAAATAGCTTTGCGCAGTTTATGCCTGTTGTATTTATTATAATTGTTTTTGGCTTATTGTGGGATTACTGTATAAGCGCTTTTAGGGGGCGTTTTAAGTGATAACACAATATATTAACAGTAACGGTTATTCAAGCGTAGACAGCGCAACACAGGCAGTTATAGCAAACAAAATCAGCCTTTTAGACAAGTATGTTCTTATGCAAACGGGTGAATATGAATGGACGGCTCTTGTCAAAAATACTATGTCTAAAAAGACTACAAAATATACTATAACTCGCAATAGTTCGGGTTATAGCTCGCCTTATTCGGTTAGTGCGGCAGAAAATGCCGATTTCGATTATAATATCACCAATGAATATTATGTTTATAGTAATGTTGGACAGGGACGTTCTCTTGATTTGCCTGTTTATGATGGGGTACAGTCTCACGCTTTGGTGATAATGTGCTGTGCGCTTATGTTTGCGATAGTTTTTAAGGGGGTGCTTTTTAGATGTTTAGACAACTTAAGGCGAAGATAGCGCAGAAAATCCCCCGTTTCCCCCGTTGGGGGTTGCGGGGGATTGCGCTCTTCTCGGCGGTATTTGTTGTTATGCTTAGCGCTGTTACGGCAAGTGCTGAAACGTTAACGTATAGTTTTGTTTGTTCTCGACCTCAAATTAATTCTAATTCTTGTTATGTTGAAGTTGTTACAACTTCGGGCACTCCTTTTGTTTTGTATGTTGTTGCTCGTGATACACGTGTTGGTCAGTCTTTTGACGGCTATTTTACTACACAAATAGATGGACAATATCTTTATGTTTGTGCTTATGGCGGTAGCGAGGTAGAAACTTATGGTTATTGTTATTTTCAAAATGGTTCTTCTGGACTTTTAACTAATGCTTCTGTATATCGCACTGGCATTTATTTGGGTAATTACGGCTCTGTTAAATCAATTCAAGGCTATAATTGTAGTACTGGTGATATTGGTGACCGTACCCCCTTTACTTTTGTTTATGGCAGTGATAATGCGATAAATGATAGAATGTCTGAAATTATATCTATTTTGCAGAATAGTCAATCAAGCACGGAAACTGCAGTTGACAATGCTAATAAAAAAGCGGAAGAACGCGAAAAGAACGAAACACAGGCGGCTGGGGATAAGTCTACAAGTGATACTGAAAGCGCTTTACCGTCCGTTAATGAGGGGTTTGGGACGTCTTTAAAGTCTTTTGTTCAGTCTATGAGTTATAACGGCACAGAAGCATTATTACCTATTCCACGGCTTTATATTCCTGCAATGAGTAATGTCACCGACGAGATAACACTTATGAATGAGCAAAATTATGATATGTCGGCGGCAATAAATCAGTATTTGCCCGATACATTGCTCCAGCTTATAAGGCACTTATTTACTATTGCTCTAATACTGTACTGTGTTTATGAATTGTATGGGCTTATACAGTATGTTTTAACCTTGAGGAAAGGCGGTAAGGAAGAATGAGCAACGCCATAAAATGGGGTATTCTTGCGGCGGCTGTGGTCGCTATGATAGCGCTTATAATAGCTTTGCCTTTCAATCAATTCGTTGATGTAAACGAATTTACGGCGGCTATAAGCGGTGTTACTACACTGTGCGGCAAGTATTTCAAATTCGGTAGAGGTCTTATAAATAACTTTTTCAGTCCTTTCGGTCGCACCTGTATAACAGGATTGCTTTACTATTGGATTGGCGGGTTCTTCGTTAAAATTGCCATTAAAATCACTGCTTGGGTGCAACACTTCATTTTTAGGGGTTAATATGGGAATTAAAGATAAATTGATAATTTACGTTTACAACAAAGGCAATGAGTTAGAACAGGAAGAAAAAGACTTAAAAACAAGTCTTCGTATGTCGGCTTTGGATAACCTCGACCATTACGAAATACTGTTACATAGAATACGTATACAGGCTTGGAACGAATTTATAAAGGACTTGTACCAAATAGTGATAAACTGCAAGTAAGGGAGCTTAACGCTCCCTTTTTGTATTCCCTGAATTATCCTAAATATTCATTTAGTATAATTGTGTATGTATCATAAGCAGCAGTTACCTGCTTATGATCCTAATTACGGTGTTATAAAATTTTGATAATATATAATACAATTCCGTATAATACGCTTGCGGCGGTTCCGTAAACTATTACAGGACCTGCTATTGTAAACATTTTAGCACCTAAGCCCAAAATCCATCCTTCGCTTTTAAATTCTATTGCTGGCGAAACCATAGCGTTTGCGAAGCCCGTTATAGGCACAAGGGTGCCCGCGCCCGCACGTTTTGCAATCTTATCAAATATTTTTAAGCCTGTAAGTATTGCCGCGGCAAAAACAAGTGTGGACGGAACAGCCATTTTCACAACTTTTTGAGGCAGATCAAGCATTGTATACCATTCGTTTAAAAGCTGACCGATTACGCATATAAGACCGCCGATAACAAATGAAAAAATGAAATCCTTTATTTTCGGCGACGGCGGGGAAAGCTTTTTGGTCATTTCTCCGTATTCTTTATCAGTAGGTCGCATAAAACCCCTCCCTTTTGCTTTATTTTAAGCAAAAAGAAGGGGTTTATTCAATAAATTCAATAATGTTTTTTCGGGTTGTCGGTAAGACCTAAAACTGTATTGCGGTTGTTTCATTTGCAGATATTCGGAAACGTAATATTGCGAATAATCGGAATCTTCTCTTAAATCTTTTATTCGCGGATAATAATTATCCATAATACGCCTCCTTATAACCATTCGGAAAAAGCCGTAGAAAAGCGAGCAAAATTTTAAAAACCTTAAATCTTGAAAACTATACCCTTTTACAGCTTTCGAATCTGTATAATTATCTATATAATAAAGAAGCTGCGTTCACAGATTATCTTGCTGCAAAAAAACTTTTAATTCAGGTAATATTCATTTTTTATAAAAACAACAAAAAGCAACCCGAACAGTCGTACTGACCGTTTTGGTTGATTTTTGTTGTTTGCAGGTTATTTTTTAAAACAAATTATTCTGCCGCTCTGTTTGAATTATCGGAAAAGATGCAGCCGCAGTATTTTTGGCGGTATATATCATATTCGCGGCATAATACGATCGAACGCTGATATCCGCCGCGCTTTTTAAAATCGGACGGGAGATATAAAACACCGTTTTTTTCGGCGCAGCTCTCCCCTATTTTATTTATAAGCGCGGCATTTTTATGCGGACTTACCGTAAGTGTTGTTGCGTATATAGGAAAACCGTTTTTCGCGGCAAATTCCGCCGTGCGCGAAATGCGCATTTTAAAGCACAGATCACACCTTTTACCGCCCTCCGGCTCTGTTTCAAGGCCTTTAACAAATTTATAGTATTCTTCTGTATTGTATTCGTCTTCGATTATTTTGACGCCACCGCAAAACGAAGCGGTTTTACAGAACCTATAAAGCTCCCTAAGCCTTTTTTCATATTCGCTTTTATCTGTAATGTTGGAATTACTGAAAAATACGGTTATATCGAAATATTTTGTTAAATATTCAAGTACGTATGTCGCGCAAGGCGCGCAGCAGGCGTGCAAAAGCAACTTTTCGCGTTTGGTTTTGCAGCGCTCTTCAATAATTTTATCGGTTATAAGCTGATAGTTTATTTTTTCCAAATTCGTTCACTCTTTCCTGAATTATTATACTATTATATTTTTCTGTTGTCAAATTATCTTAGATTTGGTATAATTATATTTAAAGGTTGGGATTGAAATGAATAGTGTAAATACAATTAAAAACGAGCTTGACCGAAACAGCGCTCTGTTGGTTTCAGGAGGTCCGAACAGATTTTATTTAACAGGTTTTAATTCAAGCGCGGGCTATGTGCTTATAACAAAGAATTATGCCTATTTTCTTATAGATTTCAGATATTATGAAAAAGCGTTCAAAATCGTTAAGGACTGCAAGGTAATACTTTCGAAAAATCCCTTTGATGAAATTAAGCGGTTGTGTGAAGAAAACGGCGTCGGTAATATATATACGGAAACCGAAAGCCTGTCGCTTGCTGATTTTAAGCGGTTTACCGCCCGATTAAAGCCGCTTACCGTATCTGAAAGCGACAGTTTTGATAATTTGCTTAAAAATATGCGCGCGGTTAAAAGCGAAAGCGAGCTTGAATATATAAAACAAGCCCAGCGCTTAACAGATAAAACCTTTTCATATATATTAAGCCGCATAAACACCGAAAGAACCGAACGAGAGATTATGCTTGATATGGAATTTTATATGCGAAAGCTCGGCTCCGACGGCGTATCGTTTGATTTTATTGTTGTTTCGGGTAAAAACTCTTCTCTGCCGCACGGCGTTCCTACCGATAAAAGGATAGAACGCGGAGATTTTGTAACAATGGATTTCGGAGCGGTTGTGAACGGTTACCGCTCTGATATGACGCGAACTGTGGCGGTGGGATATATAATCGATGAACAGCGGCTTGTTTACAATACTGTGCTTAACGCTAAGGCGGCAGCTGTTAGCGCGGTAAAAAGCGGTGCCGTTTGCTGTGATATTGATAAAATTGCACGCGATATTATAAATAATGCGGGATTTGAGGGTTGCTTCGGTCATGCGCTCGGTCACAGCGTGGGTATAGAAATACACGAAAGCCCCATTTTCAGCCCGAAATGCAGCGAGACCTTAAAAAGCGGAAACGTTATAACGGTAGAGCCGGGAATTTATATTGAAAACAAGTTCGGCGTAAGAATAGAGGATATGTTATTTGTAACCGAAGACGGCTGCAAAGACATTACCGAAAGTCCCGATGAGCTTTTAATAGTGTAATTTTAACGGAGGGTCTTATGGAGAATATTATTGAAATTGAGCATTTGCGTAAATCATTCGGCAGTATTAAGGCTGTTGACGATTTATCGTTCAGTGTGAAAAAGGGCGAGCTATTTGCATTTTTAGGTGTGAACGGCGCAGGAAAATCAACCACTATTTCAATTATTTGCGGTCAGCTTAAAAAAGACGGCGGCAGCGTTACGGTATGCGGTGAAAATACGGATAACGCCGCCGAAAGGATTTTAAGTAAAATAGGGGTTGTTTTTCAAGGCTCGGTGCTTGACAAGGCGCTTACCGTTAAGGAAAATCTTAAAAGCCGAGCGGCGCTTTACGGTATAAACGGCGACAGCTTTAAAAAAAGACTTGTCGAGCTTTCTGAAACGCTTGATTTTACGGACCTTCTAAACCGTTCGGTAGGTAAGCTGTCAGGCGGTCAGCGCCGCAGGATAGATGTAGCCCGCGCGCTTTTACATAAGCCCGAAATACTTATTTTAGACGAACCTACTACCGGTCTTGACCCGCAAACCAGAGTTACGCTTTGGCGTGCGATTGAAAATTTAAGAAAAACCGAAAATATGACTGTTTTCCTTACAACGCATTATATGGAGGAGGCGGCTGACGCCGATTACGTTGTGATTTTGGACAGCGGTAAAATTTCCGCCTGCGGCACCCCGATAGAGCTCAAGAATAAATATACGGGCGATTTTATAACGCTGTACGGCGCAAATGAAAACGAGGTAAGCGAGCTTTCCTATCCTTACGAAAAAATCGGCGACGCCTATCGCGTTGCGGTGCCAGATACCGCAGCGGCAACTGCGCTTATAGTAAAAAGACCCGAAATTTTCCGCGATTATGAGATAACCAAAGGCAAGATGGACGACGTATTTCTTACGGTTACCGGTAAAAAGCTTACGGGAGACGAAAATAAATGACAGGACTTTACAATCTTACCAAAAGAAACTGCAAGCTGTTTTTCAAAGATAAGGGTATGTTCTTTACATCACTTATAACACCTATAATACTTCTTGTGCTGTATGCCACGTTTTTAGCAAAGGTATACCGTGACAGCTTCTCTTCAGCGCTGCCGGCGGGCTTTAGCATAAAGCAAAAGCTGTTAGACGCCACGGTGGGCGGCGAGCTCTTCTCTTCCCTGCTTGCAGTAAGCTGTGTTACGGTCTCGTTTTGCTGCAATATGCTTGTGGTACAGGATAAGGTTTCGGGCGCAAGGCACGACATTACCGTCTCACCGGTTAAAAGCAGCGTGCTGTCGTTAAGCTATTATATTTCAACGCTTATTTCCACCCTGCTTGTTTGCCTTGCCGCAACGGCGGCTTGCTTTATCTATCTTAGCACGATAGGCTGGTATATGTCTTTAAAGGACGTTATGTTTATAATACTTGATGTATTTCTGCTGACTCTGTTCGGTACGGCGCTTTCCTCGGTAATAAATGTTTTTCTGTCGTCACAGGGGCAGATTTCAGCCGTGGGAACGGTTGTAAGCGCGGGTTACGGGTTTATTTGCGGCGCGTATATGCCTATTTCTCAGTTCGGTAAGGGGTTACAGCGTTTTATAATGTTTTTACCGGGTACATACGGCACAAGCCTGCTTAGAAACCATGCTATGAACGGTGTATTTAATGAAATGAAAAATACGGGATTTCCGAACGAGGTTTTAAGCGCGATAAAGGATTCTGTTGACTGTAATCTTTATTTCTTTGACAATAAAGTTTCGTTCGGCGCTATGTACGCGGTGCTTATAGGCAGCACGTTATTACTTATTTTGTTATACGTGCTTATAAGTGCGCTTACGGTAAGAAAAAACAGATAGAAAAATACGGCGTGATTGCTTAACTTATATAATACCTGCAATCTCGCCGTATTTTTATTTGTGTGTATTTTAAAAACAGACTAAGCGTTTTACCGCTTAGCCTGTTTTTAAATTTATCAATACATTCCGCCGGCCTGTGCCGCAGCAGCTGCTGCGGCATTAGCTGCCGCCGCGTCTTCCTTTTTATCTGCCACAAGGCTCTCGGTTGTGAGAACCATTGCCGCAACAGAAGCCGCGTTTTCAAGAGCAGAACGCGTAACCTTTGTCGGGTCAACTATACCTGCGTCTATCATATCGGTATAGGTTTCGTTATAAGCGTCGAAGCCGTAGTTTACCTTGCCGCTGTTAACGATCTTATCAATAATTACAGAGCCTTCAAGACCTGCGTTAAACGCAATTTGCTTAATGGGAGCCTCAAGCGCCTTAAGAACAATATTAACGCCTGTTTTTTCGTCGCCGGAAACGGTATCGAGCAAAGCCTTAACCGCAGGAATGGCGTTAATAAGCGCTACGCCGCCGCCTGCAACAATGCCCTCTTCAACTGCCGCCTTGGTGGCTGAAAGAGCGTCTTCAATGCGAAGCTTTTTATCCTTCATTTCAATTTCGGTAGCAGCGCCCACTTTAATAACGGCTACGCCGCCTGCAAGCTTTGCAAGCCTTTCCTGAAGCTTCTCTTTATCAAAGTCGGAGGTTGTAGCGGCAAGCTCGTTTCTGATCTGGGCTACCCTATCCTTGATAGCGGCGGAATCGCCCGCACCGTCAACAATAATGGTGTTTTCCTTTGTAACCTTAACCTGACGTGCTTTACCGAGCTGTTCCATTGTGGTATCCTTAAGCTCAAGACCCAATTCCTCGGAAATAACCTCACCGCCGGTAAGAATAGCTATATCGCGAAGCATTTCTTTACGTCTGTCGCCAAAGCCGGGAGCTTTAACCGCAACGCAGGTAAATGTGCCGCGCAGCTTGTTTACAATAAGGGTTGAAAGAGCCTCGCCCTCAATATCCTCTGCAATTATAAGCAGCTTTTTGCCCGCCTGGACTATCTGCTCAAGCAGAGGCAGAATTTCCTGAATGTTGGAAATCTTCTTATCGGTTATAAGAATAAGCGCGTCGTCGAGCACAGCCTCCATTTTATCGGAGTCGGTCACCATATAGGGGGTGATGTATCCGCGGTCGAACTGCATACCCTCAACAACCTCTGAGTATGTTTCGGCTGTCTTTGATTCCTCAACGGTTATAACGCCGTCAGCCGTAACCTTGCTCATAGCCTCGGCAATAAGTTTGCCTATAACCTCGTCGCCCGAGGAAACGGTGGCAACGCGCGCAATATCATCGCTGCCGCTCACCTTTTTAGAGTTCTTTACTACCGTATCAATAGCGGTATCAACCGCGCTCTTAATGCCTTTTTTAACTACCATCGGGTTAGCGCCCGCGGCAACGTTCTTCATGCCCTCTTTAATAAGAGCCTGTGCCAAAACGGTGGCGGTGGTAGTGCCGTCGCCCGCAGCATCGTTCGTTTTAACGGAAACTTCCTTTACAAGCTGAGCGCCCATATTCTCAAACGGATCGTCAAGCTCTATTTCCTTTGCTATAGTTACGCCGTCGTTAGTAATAAGGGGCGAGCCGTACTTCTTATCAAGAACAACATTTCTGCCCTTGGGACCTAACGTTACCTTTACGGCGTCTGCCAATTTATCAACGCCTGCCTGAAGTGATTTTCTGGCGTCCTCGCCGAAAATAATATTTTTAGCCATAATAAATTTACCTCCGATTATTCAACTATTGCCAAAATATCCGACTGGTGAAGAATTGTGTATTCCTCGCCGTCAATCTTAATATCAGTGCCCGAGTATTTAGCGGCGATTACCTTATCGCCCTCTTTAACGGACATTTTAACTTCCTTGCCGTCCACAATACCGCCGGGACCTACCGCAACTACAACCGCAACCTGCGGCTTTTCCTTAGCGGCCGAGGTTAAAACGATACCGCTTTTAGTGGTTTCCTCTGCTTCTGTTGCTTTAATAACAACATTATCTGCCAAAGGTTTAAGTTTCATAACAAGTTCCTCCAAACTTATGTTTTAAAGACGGCGTATACCGTCTTTTTTTAACTGCAATATACATTATAATCGAAAATCAGGGAAAGTCAATACCGCATTTTAAAATTTAAACTATTGTTAATATTTTACTCTTAAAAATGCAATATTATCCTAATTATTCTCAATGTTTTTATACATTTTTTCAAGCACCGATTCTACAATAAACTGCTCTTCGGGCGATATTCCGTCTAACATATGCGAAAAAAACCTTTCAACCGACATTGAAACCGATTTTGCCGCAATTCCCCCTTTGCCCGTAAGGGAGATTTCATCGCCGTTTATTACCGCCATGGTATCGGCAGTAAGCGCCTCGGCGGTTTTTTGAACCTCGGACAGACGAATATCGTTTAATTTTCCCTTATGCTCCGGTTTTTCGTAAAGATATATAAGAGCCTCCGCCTCGTCGACGGATATTCCAGAACGTCTTGCCGCCGCTTCTGCCGCTTTTTCGTATGTTTTTAGAATAACCTTTTGCAGCTTTATAAATCTTGTAACGTTAATACTGTTCATAAAAAAGTAACACCCTCCGTAATTAAATACTTATATATTTTAATACGGAAGATGTTATTTGTAAATGCTTTATTTTAAAGTATCTGCAATTTTATAAATAAGCTTTTCGGATTTTTCCCAGCCAAGGCACGGGTCGGTTATGGATTTACCGTAAATATGCTCGCCTATCTTCTGCGCGCCGTCCTCAATATAGCTTTCAATCATAAGCCCCTTTACCATTGAGCGGATATCCTTATTGTGGTTACAGCTGTAAACCACGTCCTTTGCAATTCTTATCTGCTCTAAATACTGCTTGCCCGAATTTGCATGGTTGGTATCAACTATTACGGCGGGGTTAGCAAGCTTTGTTTCCGAATACAACTCGTGCAGCTTTACAAGGTCTTCATAATGATAATTCGAGACGTTTTTGCCCGCAAAATCAATATATCCGCGCAAAATGGAATGTGCGTAGGGGTTGCCTTCGCTTACAACCTCCCACCCGCGGTATATAAAGGTATGGCTGTGCTGCGCGGCGGTTATAGAGTTCATCATAATACTTAAATCTCCGCTTGTGGGGTTTTTCATACCCACGGGTATATCAAGACCGCTGGCCGTTAGCCTGTGCTGTTGGTTTTCAACCGAGCGCGCGCCTATCGCAACGTAAGAAAGCAGGTCGGATAAATAACGGTGATTATCGGGGTAGAGCATTTCGTCCGCGCAAGAAAAGCCGTAATCGTGCAGCGCCGCCATATGCAGATCTCTTATTGCAACAATGCCTTTTAGCATATCGGGCGTTTCGTCGGGGTTAGGCTGGTGAAGCATTCCCTTATATCCGTCGCCCGTGGTGCGCGGCTTGTTGGTGTAAATGCGCGGTACTATAAGTATTTTGTCCTTTACGTCGTCCTGTACCTTTTTAAGCCTTGAGATATAGTCGAGCACAGGCTCGCGGCTGTCTGCCGAACAGGGACCGATCACCAAAATAAATTTATCCGATTTGCCCGAAAAAATGTTTTTAAGCTCCTCGTCGCGCGCAGCTTTTACCGCCGCGTCCTGCTCTGATACAGGGTATCGCGCCTTTATCTGCTGCGGTATGGGCAGTTTTCTTAAAAATTTCATATTCATAGTCTTTTTCCCCTTAGGTCGTTAATCTTATAGGTGCTTGTTAAAGCGTTTTCTGCGCTCGGTGGAAAGCCGCATCATTTCGCGTATTCCCTCGCGGTCGCCCGTTTCGATTTTTTCGTAAAGCTCTTGGAAGCTTTGCTTAAAACTGCGCATTTCGGCAAGCAGCATATCTCTGTTATCCAAAAACAGCTCGCTCCACATTTCGTCGTTTATCCGCGCAATGCGCGTTAAATCGCGGAATGAGTCGCCAGTGTAATATTCAAGGTCAGGCGTGTTGTTGCAGCACATCAGCGTTACCGCTATGCAGTGGGTAAGCTGTGATAAAAACGCTATCATTTCGTCGTGCTTTTCGGGCGATAGCTCCGCCACGCGGTGAAAGCCTAATTTCTCGCCCAAATCGCGGCAAAGCTCTATTGCGCCGGCGGTGTTTTTCTCTGTGGGAACCACTATGTAGTTAGCGCCCCTGAAAATGCCCGAATCGCTGTTTTCAACCCCGCATACCTCGCGCCCCGCCATAGGGTGGGCGGCTATAAACTCCACGTCCGGGCGGAGTATCTCCTGAATTTTGTAAACAATACAGCCCTTAACGCCCGTAACGTCGGTTATAACCGCGCCCGATTTTAATAGGTGTTGATTTTTTTCTATCCATTCGGTGAAAACATGTGGGTAAAGCGCAAATATAACTAAATCTGCGGCGGAAATAATGCTTTTATCAAGCTTTGTTGTGCCGTAATTGATTATACCCTTTTCAAGCGCAAAATCAACCGACGATTGCTCCTTTGTTACGGCGTTTACGGTATAACCTTTCTTTGTGAGGGCTTCGGCGTAGCTGCCGCCCAATAGCCCTAAGCCTACTATTAAAATATTTGTATCTTTACTTAACTTCATTTTTCTTCAACCTTTATGCCGAGGGAAGCAAGCCTGCGGAAATAATCGGGAAAGCTTTTGTTTACCGCCTCGGCGCCCGATATACTGCCGCCTGTTATACTGCAAAGAAGGGAAAGCGCCATTACTATCCTGTGGTCGTTGTGACCGGAAAGTATATCGGTAGGTGTTGTTATGCCGCGCTTTTTCACTTCAATTTCATTTTCATAAACCTTTACGCTGCAGCCGAACTTTGAAAGCTCCTCCGCCATAGCTTTTCCGCGGTCGCTTTCCTTTATTTTAAGACGGTGGGTGCCCGTAAGCCTTACGCCGTTGTTTGTCGCCGCAACCGCCATCAAAACAGGCGCTAAATCCGGGCAATCGGAAATATCTATTTCGGGGCAGCCACGCACCAATTTGCCGAAAAGCTTTCTGTAAACCGCGTCGCCTTGGCAGGTATCCTTTTTAAGTCCTGTAACCGCAACATTGCCGCCTACCGAGTTAAACGCTTCTAAAAACGCGGCGTTGGAATAATCCCCCTCTACGCAAAGCGTACGCGGCTTGTAGGTCTGATTACCTTTTATAAATACGGTGTGTTCATCTGTTCTGCTTATTCTTATACCGAAATCGGCAAGCGCCTTTACCGTCATACCGAGGTACGAGCCGCTTTCAATCGCACCCGTTATATCGATTATACTGTCGTTTTCAAGCAGCGGTAAGGCAAACATAAGCCCCGATATAAACTGGCTTGAAACGTCTCCCCTTACGGAGTATTTACCGGGGCGAAGCTTGCCGAATACCGTAGCGCTTTCCTTATCCTCCGAAAATTCAATGCCTTGCGATAAGCACATATCCTTATAAACCGCAAGCGAGCGGCTCATAAGCCTTTCGGTGCCTTTAAGGGTAATTTTTTGCCCGAAAAGAAGACAAAGCGGAATTAAAAACCTTAACGTACTGCCGGATTCATTGCAGAAAAGCTCGGTGCTTTTAATAGCTTTATCGGGCGATATTCCGCCTATCTTAACGGTGCTGCCGTCAATTTCATAATCGGCGCCTAAGGCCTTAAGGCAATTAAGCGTTGCCTTAATATCCTCTGAAAACGCAACGTTTTCTATAACGCTGCCGCCCGACAGCGCGCCGCAAATTAAATATCTGTGAGAAACGCTTTTTGAGGGCGGTGCCTCCACCCTGCCGTACGCCGTTCCTTTTTCAATGGTTGCTATCATTATTTATCGCCGTATTCCTTAATTAAGTAGTCAATCGCTTCGGTATATCCCGCAATACCGTGCCCGCATATTGTTTTAACACAGGCTTTTCTTATATAGCTTATCTGCCTGAAATCCTCGCGAGACGAAACATCCGAAATATGTACCTCAACCGTCGGTATTGAAACCGCCTTTACTGCGTCTAACAGCGCAATGCTTGTGTGCGTGTATGCGCCGGGGTTTATAACTATGCCGTCAAATTTGCCGTATGCCGCCTGAATTTCGTCCACAAGCGCGCCCTCGTGGTTGGATTGGAACAGCTTTACCTCAATTCCCGCCTTTGCGGCGTGGGTTTTTACGTTATTACACAGCGTTTCAAAGCTATCGCTGCCGTAAATACCGGGTTCTCTTATACCTAACATATTTATATTCGGCCCGTTAATTACAAGTATTCTCATTTAAAAAGACCTCTTCAATATTTTTAACATTCTGCCCTATTTCGTCCACTGCGTCAATTTTAATATCGGCAGCGGCGCAATACAAACCGTATCTTTCCTTATATCGCTTTTCGAGCAGCTCCCTGCTTGAAGAAAGCGGACGATCCGCTGTGGTTACCAATTTTTCAAGCGGTCGGTCGATAAATACTACCGTTCCGTTTTCCTTTAAAAGCCTTATGTTATCGGGGTTTAAAACCGCGCCGCCGCCCGTTGCAATAACTAAGGACTGGCAAGCCGCAATTTCTTTTATAACCTCGCTTTCAATACGCCTGAAGCTTTCTTCGCCGTGCTTTGCAAAATAATCGGCTATCGGCATATTTATACGTTTTATAATTTCATCGTCGGTATCGGTAAATTTTTTGTGAAGCTTATCGGCTGATATTTTACCGAGTGTAGTTTTGCCGCAGCCCGGCATACCTATAAGCACAATATTCTTTTTATCCCTTAAAATTTCGCGGTAAACTTCCTCTGTTTTATCTGCGGATATACTGCCGCCCGTAAACTTTTCCACCGCGTGTGCCGCTTGGGAAACTAACATATAAAGCCCGCCCGATGCGTTTATGCCCCTTTCGCGCGCCGATATTACAAGCGCGCTTGAAAGCGGATTATAAACCGCGTCGGTAACGCTTTTCACATTTTCAAAACGGCTTAAATCTATTGCAGAAACGCCTATATTCGGGTACATTCCGCAGGGGGTGGTGTTAATTATTGCAGTGGCGTCACTGTGTTTTTTATAAGCCTCATCATAGGTTATAGCGACGTCCGCACCCGATCTTGAAACGCGGTATATTTCCTTAGCGCCTAAATCCTCGGCTACAGCCGCGGCGGTTTTTGAAGTGCCGCCCGAGCCTAAAATAAGCGCTTTTCCGCCCTTTAAGACAGCCCCCTGACGGATTATCAGCGAGCGCAGCCCCGAAAAATCGGTATTATAGCCGTATAATTTGCCGTTTTTATTAACTATGGTGTTTACCGCGCCTATTTTTTTTGCGGTGTCGCTTATATAATACAAATAAGGTATAACCGCCTGTTTATAAGGAATTGTTACGTTTATCGCCTTGAAATCGGCTTTTTTCATAAAGCCGTCCAGCTCCTTAAGCGGTATTTCGCAAAGCTCGTAATTATAATCCGCTAACCTTGCGTGAATTATTTTTGAAAAGCTGTGCGATAGCTTTTCCCCAATACAGCCGTATTCCATTATTCACCCAACCAATCAGTACCGAATCTGCCCGCCAGCATATCGCAAAGCGCTATTGCGGTAATACTGTCTATTACCACGCGCGCGCGGTGGACAATACAGGGGTCATGCCTGCCGCCCGCCGTAATTTTAACGTTTTCATTCTTTATAAAATCTACAGTATTCTGCTCTTTGTGAATTGTGGGCGTGGGCTTTACCGCGCAGCGGAAAACAACGGGCATACCGTTAGTAATTCCACCGTTTATGCCGCCGTTATTGTTGGTGGCGGTGGTAATTTTACCGCCCGTGCAGAAAAATTCGTCATTAGCGGCGCTGCCGCGCATATTTGCAAGTGCAAAGCCCGCGCCGAACTCAACGCCCTTTACCGCGGGCACGGCGAACAGCGCTGATGAAAGCATATTTTCCACACCGCCGAACCATGGCTCGCCGACGCCTGCCGGCAAACCGATAACTGCGGTTTCAAGCACGCCGCCCACGCTGTCGCCGTCCGCTTTTGCGGCGGTTATCTCGTTTATCATTTTTTCTTTAACGCTGTTGTCAAGCACGGCAAATTCCTTTTGCGATACCGCCTTTATATCGTCCGCGATATCCCAAAATTCGCGGTCTGCTACCCCCGCTATGCTTTTGATATGCGTGCCTATATATATGCCCTTATTTTTAAGCGCCGAAATTGCAATCGCGCCTGCGGCTGCAATTCCCGCGGTAATTCTGCCGCTGAAATGCCCGCCGCCGCGGTAATCCTCAAAGCCGTGATATTTTGTGTACGCTGCGTAATCCGCGTGCCCCGGACGCGCCTTTGAACGCAGCTCGCTGTAATCCTTAGAACGGGTGTTAACGTTTGGTATTACTATGCAGATAGGCGTTCCCGTTGTTTTGCCGCCGAAAACACCGCTTTTTATAACAAAATTATCGGGTTCTGCACGCGGCGTTGAAATATCCCCTACGGGGCGGCGGAGAGATAACTGACTGCGTATAAAATCCTCATCCACCGTAATTCCGGGGGCTAAGCCGTCAAGCACCGCGCCTAAACCTAAACCGTGGCTTTCGCCGAACAGCGTTAAAATAACCGAGCTGCCGAAGCTGTTTTTCAACCTAAAGACCCCCTTGTTTTTTCCGCAAACGTATCAAACGGCATTTCTTTCATTTCGTATGTGCCTACCGTGTTTACTAAAATTACAGTAATTTTATCGCCCGACATTTTTTTATCGTGCCGCATAGCGTTTATTATAGTATCCGCCGTTACAGCGGTAAATGTGGGCAAATTAAGTCTTTCAAGCACGGGAATAAGCCTGTTTCTGACTTCTTGCGAGCACATAGGTATCATACCGAGCGCCACGCACTCGCCGTGGTACAGGTTCTGCATTTCGTTCTCGCTCTCAATCGCGTGCGCCAAGGTATGCCCGAAATTAAGTATTTTGCGAAGGCCCTCCTCTTTTTCGTCCTGTTCTACTACCGCGCGCTTTATTTTAAGCGATCTTTCAATTATTGTATCAATATTGTCCTTAATATCGCCCTTTTCAAAAAGCTCAAACAGCTCTTTATCGCTTGTCAGCGACATTTTAACCGACTCCGCAAGTCCGTTTGCTATTTGCCTTTCGGGCAGGGTTTTAAGGGTATTGGAATCAATTATAACGGCTTTAGGCGGGTAAAACGCGCCGACAATGTTTTTATACCCCTCAAAATCAATGGCAACCTTGCCGCCGATAGATGAGTCCACCTGTGATAAAACAGTTGTGGGGATATTGTAAAAATCGATTCCGCGCATAAAGCTTGCCGCCGCAAAGCCTGCAAGGTCGCCTATAACGCCGCCGCCCACCGCTGCTACGCAGTCGCTCCTTGTAAAGCCGTATTCCACCATTTTTGAAAGTAAAAATTTAAAGCTGTCAAAGCACTTGGTCTTTTCGCCCTCCGGCAGAGTTACAATATACGGTTCTTTACACTGCGCCGCCACCGCTTCGGCGTATTCCTTCGGCACGCCGCTGTCGGTCACTATAAGCACGCGGCGGGAAAGGCTTAAATATTCCCCCGCTTTTTTAAGCGCCCCGCGCTCAAGGTAAATATTGTAGCCGCCTGTTCCTGTTTTAACGGGAAGTATCATTCGTCGTCACCCTTTAGCACAATTTCCTTTTCAAAGCTGCCCACAACACGCACATTGCTGCACTTTTCTTTAAGCTCTTTAAGCATAGCCCTGCCGTTTTCGCTGTTTATATTGCCCTCGCCCTCGGCATAGAAATAATAGCTCCAAATAAGCTCCTTTGTAGGGCGGGATTTTAGGGCGCGCAGGTTAAAGCCGTATTTTCCTATAACCGCTATTGCCTGACCGAGAAGCCCTGCCTCATTCGGCACGGTGAAAAGCATTATAAACTGGTTATCGGCTTTAGAGGGAGCTTTCGCCGCCTTTGAAAATACCGCAAAACGGGTTGTGTTGTTGCCGCTTGTGTTTATGTGCGCCTCGAGCTTTTTAAGCCCGAATTTTTTTGCCGCCTCGCTGCTGCCTATCGCCGCTATATCGTGCCTGCCCGAATCTGCCACAAGCTTTGCCGCAACCGCCGTGTTTACCGCCTCGGTCGGCTTAAAGCCGTGCTGTCTTATGTAAGCCGCACACTGACCGAGCGCCTGCGGGTGGCTTATAACCTCTTTGACCTCGTCCATTGTAGTGCCTTTAACGGCAAGCAAATTTTGCACTATTTCAATATCGTAAATTCCGTTAATATATAATGAACCGAAAAAGGTAAGATCCATAACCTGACCTACATCGCCGTTGTAGCTGTTTTCGATCGGAAGAATAACGCAGTCGTTCTCGCCCTTTTCCACCGATTCATACGCCGCCTTGAAATCCCCGCAGGAAACCGCCGTGCCGTCGGGGAAAATGCGGTTTGCGGCAATATTGGCAAACGCGCCCTCAACCCCGCTGTAGGCTATGCGCATACCCTCAAGCAGGCGGTGCTGATACGCCTTTGAAATATCCATATTGCTCTGCAAAAAGCTTACGAAATAGGGCTTTAACGCCTCGTTTTCAATAAGCGATGAATTGCGCTTTATAACCTCCGCCTCGCGGGATAAGTCTGTAACACGCACTCCGTTTTGCCTTTTATACTCGGCAACCGTTTTTACCGCCGCCATTCTTTCTTCAAACAGCCGCGCCAATTGCCTATCTATTCGGTTAATTTCTTCCCTTGCCTTTTCAAGCTCTGTCATTTATTTATACTCCTCAATAAGCGCCTTAAACGCCGGTAATGATTTTTCTATCTGCTCTGCTGTTACACAGTAGGATATCCTTACATATCCGGGGCACCCGAAATCGTCTGACGGTACAAGCAGCAGCTCGTATTTTTTAGCCCTTTCGCAAAACGCGTTCGCGTCAGGTTCGGGCGATTTTACAAACAGGTAAAACGCGCCGTCGGGCGGTACCGCCTTATAGCCGTAATCGGTCAGCGCGCCGAAAAGCAAATCGCGGTTTTTCATATAGGTTGAAATATCGGGTAAAGCGTCGGTACATTCAGCCACGGTGTACTGCATAAGGCTCGGTGCGCACACAAATCCGAGCGCCCTGCCCGCGCCGCAGACTGCGGCGTATAATTTTTTGCTGTTATTTGCGCTTTCGGGAATAAATATGTAGCCTATGCGCTCACCCGGCAGAGACAGCGACTTACTGTAAGAATAACATACCGCCGTATTTGCGTAATATTTCGGGATATACGGCACCTCTGCTCCGTAGGAAAGCTCGCGGTATGGCTCGTCGGCTATAATATAAATATCGGTGCCGTACTCTGCCTGTTTTCTGACCAGCATATCGCTTAAAGCCTTTATGGTATCGGGTGAGAAAACCGCGCCCGTAGGGTTATTCGGCGAGTTTATTATTATCGCTTTGGTTTTTTTAGTTACGGCGCTTTCTATCGCCTTAATATTAAGCTGAAAATCAGGCTCGCGGCATTGCACCGTTACAACGCGCGCGCCCGCGTTTTCCGCAAACACGCGGTACTCGGGGAAAAACGGCGCGGGAATTATAATTTCGTCCCCGCTGTTTACAAGCGCGTTCAGCGTTACGGTTAGAGACGCCGCCGCGCCGCAGGTCATATAAATTAAATCCTTATTTGCGGGAAAGCCGAACCGCTTTTCAATACTTTCGGCAATTTTTGCCCTTACCGCCATATCTCCCTGCGCAGAGGTATATCTGTGCAGCCGTACGGGGTCGGTTTCTTTTATAATACGTTCTAAAGCCGCCGTAACAGCCGCAGGCGCAGGCACGCTCGGATTGCCGAGGCTGAAATCAAAAACGTTTTCTTCCCCTATTTCAGCCTTGCACTTTTTGCCGTATTCAAATATTTCGCGTATAACCGAGCGGCGCGAGCCTAAGCTCACCATTTTTTCGTTAAGCATTTAATCACTCTTTCCAAAACAAAGCCCGCAAGCGTTTACGGCATAAAAGCATAAACGATCGCGGGCTGTCCGTACTTAAAATTTTAAAGCCTTATAATTTAAGCTTCCAAGGCGTACAGACAGTCCGTTTTAAAGTAATAAAATCGATAATTAACGTAACCGAACATTCTGTCCACCCCTTCAAAAAACTCATTAAATTATATTATACATTATTTTTTGGATTTGTCAAGTATTTCTTTAACGGTTTAAAGCGTTAAAATGCTATTCAACCACAAGCTCCTTAATTGAGCGCATCTGATAATCCACATTTTTAAGAAGCTGCGGGTTTTTAAGCGCCGCTGCCGCCCCTTTTACAACGCTGTGCGCAGGGTCCTCAAGGGGATTCACCCGAATTCCCAAAAAGCTATGCAGCTTATCGGCAAGCCCCGAAAGCTGCGAGCCGCCGCCCGTAAGGTAAACGCCATCCTCGGTAATATCGGCAACAAGATCGGGATCGGTGCGGTTTAAAACCTGTCTTATGGCGTTGCATATAACGTCAACGGTATCTATTATAGCGTCGTATACCTCGCCCGATGTTATTTCAAAGCTTTCTGGCAGTCCCGAAAAAACGTTTCTTCCCTTTGCCACTACCGCAATCTCAACGTCGCGTTTTATTGCGGCGCCCACTTTAATTTTAATCATTTCGGCGGTAAGGGGCCCTATTTCAATATTATATTCTTTTCTTACGTACCTTATTATTTGGTTGTCAAAATCGCTTGAGGCGGTTTTAAATGATTCGCAAACGGCAATACCGCCCATTGAAATAACTGCAATATCGGTAGTTCCTGCGCCTATGTCCACAATAAGCGTTCCGTGCGGCTTTGAAAAATCAAGACCTAAGCCGAACGCTATTGCCAGCGGCCCCTCTATTACGGATACGTTTCTGCCGCCCGCCGATTCCATAACGTTTGAAAGCGAATGGTGCTGCAGCTCGGTAAGTCCTGCAGGCAGAGTCGCCATTATGCGGGGTCTTAAAACCTTGTTGCCGAACGCCTGCTGCATATAGTTTTTAAGCATTGCCTCTGCTATATCGTAATCCGATATAACGCCGTGCTCAATCGGATACACGGGCGTTAAGCTTTCGGGCGTTCTGCCTATTGTCTGCTTTGCCTTTTCTCCAAAATAAACCGGCTCCCAAGCTTCGCTGTCTACCGTTACTACATTCGGAAGCTCAAGCACAACCTTTGAGCTTGAAAATATAACGGTTTTTGAAGAGCCTAAATCTATTCCGATTTCTGTTGCCATAATTACTTTCCGTCCTTAAGTTTCTTTTTGTCGTTTTTATCTGTGCGAAGTGCGGTAACGCAGTATATCTTATCGGCGCCGGCACGCAGCAGTACGGCGGCACATTCGTTAAGCGTAGCGCCGGTGGTCATTATGTCGTCAACAAGCAGCAGCGTTTTGCCGCCAAACGCGCCGTTTGCTTTATAAATACCCTTAACATTTTTAAAACGCTCTTTATAATCCTTGATTTTATGCTGTGAGTGCGCCGATTTTACGCACGAAAGCGCGTTTATTATCGGCAGTGAGAGTATTTTTGCAATTCTTTCAGCCAAAACCTCGCTTTGGTTAAAGCCGCGTACCCTTTTGCGGCTTTTGTGCATAGGCACAAAGCAAACGCCGTCAAAATTTATATCGCGGTATTCGTTTTTAACGCAAAACGCCATTTCGTTTGCCAAAAATTCGGCGGCACGAAATTTTCTTTTGAATTTAAACGAATACATTATTCTTTGTGCGGGGTCTTTTTTAATAAACGGAGAAATACAGCCGTTAAAGGTAAAAACACGGTATTTGCACATACAGTCTTTCTTTAAAAGACCGCACTTTATACAACGCTTAAGCGGGTCTGTGAATTCCAGCATTTCACTGCAATAATCGCAAAGATAATCCTCGTCTGTGATTTTTCCGCAGCTGATACAGCGTTTTGGGTGAAAGGCGTCTAATATTGCGTTAATAAGTGCTTTCATTGCCGTATTCCTTTAAAAATCTGCTAAGCATTGTATAACGCAGCGTTTTCTTATCGTTTGCCGCCATTTCGTACCATATGCCCTCGTCTCCCACAATAACAAGCAGGCGCTTTGCCCTTGTTACGGCAGTATAAAGCAAATTTCTGTATTTAAGTCTTGAAGGCACTTCTAAAAGCGGAATAACAACGCAGTCGTACTCGCTTCCCTGACTTTTATGCACCGTAACCGCATATGCAAGCTCTAACTGACCTAACTCTTCGTTAAAATATGTAACAATCCTATCGTCGTACCGCACCTTAAGTATGCCGCCGCGCGGGTCAATATCGGTAATAAAGCCAACGTCGCCGTTGAAAACGCCCGTACCGTATTCGCCGTTATCGCGCTTAAACTGCAAATCATAATTATTTTTAATTTGCATAACCTTATCTCCTACACGCAGATATATGCCCTTAAAGCTTAACTGCGGCGTGCCGTTTTTATGCGGATTAAGCGCGCTTTGAAGCACGTTGTTCAGGTTGACGGTGCCTGTTTCAAGCAGCCTTGAAGGGCAAAGCACCTGTATATCGCGTATCGGGTTAAAGCCGTAGGCTGAGGGCAGCCTTTCCTTTACAAGCTCAAGCACGGTATCGCTTACTTCAAATCGGCTGCCGCGCTTTAAGAAAAAGCAATCGGAGCTTTTGTTATGAAAATCCGGCTTCTCGCCGTTTATAATGGCGTGAGCGTTGGTAATTATCATACTTTGGCTTGCCTGCCTGAAAACCTTTTTAAGCCGAATGGACGGAAAAAGCTCGGACGCCAATATATCGCCTAAAACGTTTCCCGCGCCGATGCTTGGCAGCTGGTCGGAGTCGCCTACAAGTATTATTCTGCACGAAAGCCTTAATGCCTTTAAAAGATTATCAAAAAGCAGCGCGTCTATCATAGAGGCTTCGTCTATAATTATAACGTCGCACGAAAGCGGATTTCTTTCGTTTCGCGCAAACTGCTGTTTATCCTCGCTTGTCCACTCCACCTCTAAAAGGCGATGTATGGTTTTAGCTTCTCTGCCGGTAAGCTCGGTCATACGCTTTGCCGCTCTGCCCGTCGGCGCGGCAAGCTCTATATCAAGGTTTCTGTTTGCAAACAGCTTAATTATTGCGTTAAGCGTTGTGGTCTTGCCGGTTCCGGGTCCACCCGTAAGCACCAGCACTCCGCTTTCAAACGCTTCAAATATCGCACGGCGCTGCAGTTCTTCAAAGGTTATGTTAAGCTGTCTTTCAACATTTTCAATTTCAAGAGAATCTACCGTAATGCTTGAATCGATATATCTTTTAACCGAAATAAGCCGTGCGGCAATATGCTCCTCGGCAGAGTAATATTCGGGCAAAAAAATATATTCGGTTCCGTTAACGCTCTTTTCTTTTATTCTGAACGAATCTGCTAAACGCTCCGTGCAAATTTCAACTGTTTCCCGTTTGCATTCAAGCAAACGAACCGCAACCTCGGTAAGCTTTTCGGCAGGTAGGCAGGTGTGACCGTTTAAAAGGTTTTTACGCAGTATATACTCAATACCCGCGCAAATGCGCAGTTCGCTGCCCTTGTCAAATGAAAAATCCTCGGCAATTTCCTCTGCGGTCTCAAATCTGAAATCTATGCCGTCCTCGCAAAGTATGTAGGGATTTGTTTTTATAAGCTCTGCCGACTTTGTTCCGAAGCGTTTAAAAACGCTTAAACAGCGTTCGGGCGAAACATGATATTTTGAAAGCATCATAATTATATCGCGCACGCCGTATTGCTTTGCATACTCTTCGGATATTGAAAGCGCTTTGTTAATGGATATTCCGTTTATTGCGGCTAATTCCTTAGGTCTGTTCTGTATTATCTCAAGCGAGTCTGTTCCGAACCTTTCAACAATTCTTTGCGCGGTTGCTGGTCCTACCCCTCTTATCGCGCCCGAAGACAAATATCTAAGTATCGCCGCGGCGCTCTGTGGCGCTTTTCTTTCAAAGCTTTCCGCTTTGAACTGACTGCCGTATGTCGGGTGTACCGTATAGGTACCGAAAAAAACCGCAGCGTCGCCCTCGCTCAGATACGGAAGCGTACCTACAACGGTAACCCTTTCCTTACCTGCTCTTATCTCCGCTACGGTATAACAGTTAACATCGTTACGGTAGGTGATCTTTTCAACCGTGCCCGAAAGCTCGGACAGATTATTTTCTGTTGTTTCCGCCACCGTTCGGCACACCTCCGTAGATCCTTGCTGATCCTATATAATCATTTAAAAGCTCGCCGAGCTTATCTGCGGTACAGTAGTCTATACCGTATTTATCCGCCGTATCGTGGCAGAGTCTGTCGTCTTTGTCGCTTATTCCCGCGTTTACCGCAATAATATGGTCGGCATAAGCGTTGCCGTGCCATAATCGCTGTTCGCCGGCATAGGCTATCTGTCTGTCCGGCATATTATCCGATAAAAGCAAAAGCGAATATGTTGCCGCCTTATTCCCCGATATAAATTTAAGCTTAAGCAAATGTAAAAACTCGGAAAGACCGAACAAAGCAAAAATAAGGCACAGCGCAATAAGTATATATTTAAGCATTTTCTTCACCCCATACATACTATGACGGAGTGAAGAAATTTGCCAATTATTCAATTATTTTATTTTAACGGTTGTGCTGTAAGAGCCTACCTGCCAAATATTGTTATACTGATCGGATTTAACGGTCACAAGCACCGTATGCTCGCCCGCCGCCTTATCCGAAAGGTTAATTTCGGCATACAACATTTCTGCTCTGAGCTTTGCTATAACCGCCTTTTGTCCGCATATTTTCACATTTTTTATAACCGAATCCGAGGTGGCGTTAAGACCCGAAGCAAGCCCGTTATATTTAACGTTAGACACCGTAAAGGTTCTTTCGGCATAGCCGGAGGTATCAATAGTAACCGTAAAATGCTCTATTGAATCGAGTATCCTTACGCCGTCGGGCAGCTTTGCGGAAACATCAAAGCTTTTTGAAGAAACCGATATCGAGGTAATATCTATCGCAGATAACGTTACCTTTGTTATTTTGTCGATTGCGTCCGGCGTACCGATAATATTTACGGAATCGTGATCTATGGTGTAAGAAATGCTTTCCTTTGCAAATCCCGAAGGCAGGTTTGTAAAATCAGCAACAACCGGAACGGTTTTGCGCTTTGAAATAGGAACCGTAACCTTAACCTGCGTTTCGCTGAGAGTCAGGTTTGAAGCGTCGATTTCCTCTTCGTTTTCATCGTAAAGCTTTATTTGGGCGTCGTAGGTGGCGCTTTCGCTTAATGTTTTGTTAACTGCGGCATAAGCCACAACGGAATCAATTTTGTTTATAACCGTGCGCGGTCCTTTAATTGTAATGGTATCGCTTTCGGTACCGCTTACAACGGCGGTTTCGGCAATAAGTCCCTCAACCGCCGAGGCGCCCTCGGCTCTTGCCTTTACGGTAAATTCCTTTGTATCGACATAATCAAAATTTACGGTTACCGTTGCGGGCGAAATGCTTATAAATTCATAATCCGACACCGCGGTGTTTCTTGCGCCGGCAACGTCAAGCTGATATTCACCCGGAGCGTCAATGGCGGCGGCGGAAGCATAAACGTATATATCGCCGGATTTAAGCGCGGATACAACATAGCTCGGTCCCTTGACCGTTACGGTAAATTTCTGGGCGGAAATATCGCCTATAATTTCCATTTTATTGGTTGCGGCGTAGGTGTTTTCAAGGTTAATGTTAACCGGCACATCGGTAAAGGTGCGCTCGGTTTCGGGATTTTGGCTTATCATTATAACAAGCCATAAAATAAACGCGGTAATAAGCGAAAAAGGTATTGTAAAGCGTTTATTGTATAAAAGCTTTCTTAAAGAAAAGTTAGTCGGAATTTTTATGTTCAGCTTCATTTTTCGCAACTTCCTTTCCTTTTTTGCTAAACGGACTGATGCGGCGAACCGCCTTTGTAAATGTGTTGGTATTGCTGTCGCCGTCGCCCTTAAGCAAAAGCTTTCTAAGCTCTGCCCCGGCTGATATTGAATTGTAATTTCTTGTTATCTGACCGTTTACCACAATTGAAATGTTGCCCGTTTCTTCCGATACCACAAGCACTACCGCGTCGGAATTTTCGGTCATACCTATCGCCGCTCTGTGGCGTGTACCGAGCTGCGAGGATATATCCTCGCGTTGGGTAAGCGGCAGTATACAGCCGGCGGCGTAAAGCCTGCCGTCTCTTATAATAAGTGCGCCGTCGTGAAGCGGTGACTTCGGAAAGAAGACATTGTTAACCATCTGCACCGACGGTACGGCGTTTATTACGGTGCCGGTGTCTATAATTTCGCCAAGCTGAGTTGAACATTCAAATACGATAAGCGCGCCGATCCTGTTTTCCTGCATTATGCCGGCGGCACGGCTGACCTTATCAATACAGTCTACCATAGTCTCGCTGTCGTAAGTGGCAGACTGCGAGCCCATAAATTTTGTGTGACCCATTCTTTCAAGTATTCTGCGAAGCTCCGGCTGAAAAATTATTGCAATTGCAATAATAATATAATCGACAAAACGTGAAAGCACCCACTTAAGCGTTGCAAGTTTCCACCAGTTGGCAATAAAATACAGCAGCACAAGAAGAACAAGACCCTTTGCCAGCTGACCTGCGCGTGTTTCGCGCATAAAGCCGATAGCCTTATATATAATATACGCCATAAGCAGAATATCGATTATATCAAACGGTATCCGCATACTGGCGACAGCATATAATATCTGATTCCAAAATGCATAAATTGCCGTAAATATGCTGTTCACGCTCAAACATTCCTTTTCTCACTTTGATTTCATTTTATTTTACCATAATTTTTTTTTGCGTTCAATAGAAAGTTGCATATTTTTTAAATAAAATTTACATTTTTAAGCGCAGATACAAGCGCCGATATATCGTACGGCGTATTAAATGCCGCCGCCGACGCTCTTACGGTGCCGCTTTCAAGCGTTCCTATCTGTCTGTGAGCGAACGGAGCGCAATGCAGACCGCCCCTTACGGCTATTCCCTTTTCGTTTAAATATGCGGCGGTTTCGGCACTTTTTCTTCCCTTTACATTAAATGAAATTACGGGCGCAAAGGCATACGGCTCCGGCTTATTTGTATAAAGCTTTATGTGCGGCATTTTTGAAAGCTCGGTCCAAAGCATTGCGGTAAGCCCTATCTCGTGCGTATATAGCCTGTCGGTTCCCAAACGGTTTACATAATCTATGCCAGCCGAAATACCCATAATCTCAGGTACGTTTATCGTGCCGCTTTCAAGGCGTTCGGGTAAAAAGTCGGGCTGCACGGTCTCTGCTGAATTTGTACCTGTTCCGCCCTCTATCAGTGTGTTTTCTATCGGCTGTTCGCAAATAAGCACGCCCACGCCCATAGGTGCATAAAGTCCCTTATGCGGCGCTATGCAAAGATAATCTATATTCATTTCACGCATATTTATCGGCAGCACTCCCGCCGTCTGCGCCGCGTCAACTGCAAACAGCACCCCTCTTGCGCGGCATAGCGCGCCGATTTTTCCTATCGGCAGCGTTTTGCCTAACACGTTTGAAGCACCCGTGCATATAACAAGCCTTGTTTCCGGTCTTATTTTCCGTTCAAATTCGCTTAATGTAAGATTATCGTCCGTAAGAGATACCGCCGCAACGTCAAACGCAGCGCCTGTTTTTACAAGCGGTCTTACAACCGCGTTATGCTCAAGCGAAGAGGTTACGGCGTGGTCGCCTTTTTTAAGCACGCCCTTAAGCACCGTATTTATACTGTGGGTGCAATTCATTGTGAAAACAACGTTTTCGGGACCCGACGCCCCGAAAAAATCGGCAAGCTTTTTTCTTACGGAATAAACGGCTGCCGAAGCGGACATTGACGGCTTGTGACCTCCCCTGCCCGGATTCGCCGAGTATATTCGCAATGCGTTGTCAACCGCCCGTATTACCTCCGGCGGCTTTTTTCCCGTTGTGGCGGCATTATCAAGATATATCATTAAATTCACCCCAAAGCCCTGATACTGTTATTACAGGGCCATCCGAATATAAACGGGTGACCCTGCCTTTTTAAGCTATTTTTCGTTAATCTCAAGAATTTTAACCCCGCCGGAACGCAGAATGCTTACGGCCTCGTTAACGTCGCCGTTTATTATTATGCTGTAACCGCAGCCCGCACTGCCCTTGCCTGAGGTTATTCTTTCGATTTTTGCGTTTATTCCTTTTTTTCTCAGCAGGTCGCGCCCTTTAATGGCATACGTGACCGTGCCGGTTGTTATAATATATCCCTTCATTTCTTTTCACTCCGTTTTAAACAGTCCGCCGTAGGACAGACATATTTATACTACATCATATGCAAAAAGAAAATTTGGGACACTATTCTTCGTTCATTTCATTCTTGTAATATTTAACCGTAACTATAAGTGCCGTCGGGAAAAGCAGAACGCCCGCAATACCGGCGGTTTTAAGACCTATAAACATGGCAAGCAGTGTAAAAAGCGGATTTATACCTATTTTATCGCCTATTATTTTAGGCTCCGCAAAGTTGCGTACCAACGTTATTACGGCATACATTACAAGCAGTCCTATGCCCCTTGCGGCGTTTCCCGTAATTAGCTCCGCAAAACCCCAAGGAATTACCACCGTGCCCGTACCTAAAACAGGTAAAATATCTATAACCGATATTAAAAGCGCTATAAAAGGCGCATACTTTATTTTTAAAAGCATAAGCCCCGCCGTCAGTTCCAAAAAGGTTATAAGCATTAAAAGCGCATACCCCTTTATAAGCTTAAAAACGTTATTTACGGCTATTTCCTTAATTTTTTGCAGATTACCGTATACCCTTTTACCTATAACTCCCCTTAAAAATCCTTTAAGACCTTCATAATCGGCGGCAATATAGCAGCCGGAAACCGCAGAGATTATTATACTTATCAAAAATTCAGGAGCCGCCTTAACGGTTTTCCCCGCCGCAGACGAAACGGCGCCCGTAAGCATCGAAGCCGCCTTGTTAACAGCATTGCCGTAAAGGCTGTCGGCAGCCTCAGTCAAGCCCTCCGGAACATTATTAAGAATTATTTCAAGCCTGCCCTTAAGCTCGCTTATACTGCCTGCGAGCTTACCTAAATATCCGGTAAGATCCGCAGTAAGTCCGCCCAAAGCGGTTACGGCTTTTATTCCGCCGAAAACAAGCAGCGCAAATAATACGGCAAAAAACAAAACCGTAAGCACCGCCGCGCACATCGAGCGCTTTATGTGCAGCTTGCTTTCTATAAACACCGCCGGCTTTTGCATAATAAACGCCGCAAGCGCGCCTATTACAAACGGCAGTAAATACGAAAAGGTGAATTTAACGGAAAAAAATATTACAGCCGCCCAAAAACCGTAATACAGTATGTTTATTAAAAATTCGTTTCTTGCTTGTCTTTCCAAGAATAATTCCTCCTATATAATAACTTTTATTCAGTTTTAACAGTTATATAAATATAATGATTTTTTAGTTGATTTTAACAACATAGTGTACTATAATTAAAAACAACAGTTCGTGTACGGAGGACAAGTATGAGTAATATCAGTGAAGACCGATACCTGCTTATCAACCCAAGGGTTTTACCGCCCGTATTTGAAAACGTTATACGCGCAAAGGAGCTTTTAAGCCTCGGCAAAGCCACCAGCGCCGCTCAGGCGGCTAAAATGGCAGGAATTTCAAGAAGCGCCTTTTATAAGTATAAGGATTTTGTTTTCAAATATTCCGCAGGTAATGTAAGCACAATAAATTTAAGCGCTGTTCTTTCAGACAGGGCGGGCGTTTTTTCTGCGCTTACCGCCGCGCTTTATAAATGCGGTGCAAATATAATAACTCTTAATCAGGGTCTTCCCGAAAACGGAACGGCCGCCGCGGCGCTTACCGTAAGCCTATCTGCGGCAGAAATTTCGCCCGAAGAGCTGCTGGAACGGCTCTCAAGGGTAGACGGAGTAATATCAATTAAGCGAATAGACGGAGGAAAACAATGATTGATACAGCTATAATGGGTCACGGCGTTGTAGGGTCGGGCGTTGCGGAAATTCTTATATACCATAAGGATAGGATCGCACGCGCCGCGCACGGGGAAATAAACGTTAAATATATTCTTGATTTACGCGAGTTTACCGGACTTTCATATTCCGATAAATTCACAAAGGATTTTAATAAAATTTTAAACGACGATTCGGTAAAGATTGTTGCGGAGGTTATGGGCGGTATCAACCCGGCATATGATTTTGTAAAGCAGTGCCTTGAAAGGGGCAAAAGCGTTGTTACCTCAAACAAGGAGCTTGTGGCGGCAAAGGGCGCCGAGCTTTTAAAAATCGCTAAAAACAATAATGTTAATTTTTTGTTTGAAGCAAGCGTAGGCGGCGGCATACCTGTTTTAAGGCCGATAGCGCAGTGCCTTGCCGCAAACGAAATAACCGAGATTTCGGGCATATTAAACGGAACAACCAATTACATTTTAAATAAAATGATAGTAGACAATATGGATTTTAACGCCGCACTTGAATTAGCGCAAAAAAAAGGCTTTGCGGAAAAAAATCCCGCCGCCGATATTGAAGGACACGACGCCTGCCGCAAAATTTGCATACTTGCGGCGCTTGCCTTCGGAAAGCACGTATACCCCGAACAAGTTTTAACCGACGGTATATCGGATATCACGCTTGACGACGTTGAATCGGCAGACAGCTTCGGCTATGTAATAAAGCTTATTGGTCACGCGAAAAAGCTTGAAAACGGTAAAATCACCGCAACCGTAAGACCCACGCTTGTAAGCCGAGAGTCCATACTGTCTGACGTAAACGGCGTTTTTAATGCAATTATGGTTAACGGAGATCAAACCGGAGACGTAATGTTTTACGGCAAGGGCGCCGGCAAGCAGGCTACTGCAAGCGCGGTTGCCGCGGATATTATTGATTGTGCAAAGCACCTTGAAAACCGTAAGTATCTGTTTTGGGAAGACGGTGCGGACGATTATGTGGATAATTCCGCGGACGAGCCGACAGTTCTTTATATAAGCATAAAATCAGACGATTTTAACGCGCTTGAAGCGCAGTTTGAAAAGGCGTTCCCTTCGGTTTCGGTTGTTAAAAACAAATTCCGCGGCGAAATAGCTTTTCTTACAGGCTGTGAGCGTGAAAGTATTATCCGTAAAAAGCTTGACGGGTTTTGCGGCTTAAAATCCGTTAAGATTCTTCATACATTAGGTATCAGGGGGTAAATTTAATGTCATTGATAGTAAAGAAGTTCGGCGGCTCTTCGGTAGCAAACGCCGAAAGAGTTTTTAATGTTGCAAATATTATTACCGAGGATTACAAAAAGGGCAACGACATAGTAGTTGTTGTATCGGCTCAGGGCGATACGACCGACGATCTGCTTGAAAAGGCAAAAGAAATAAATCCCGACGGCTCTTCAAAGCGCGAGCTTGATATGCTTCTCTCTGCCGGAGAACAAATATCAATAGCGCTGCTTGCAATGGCAATTGAAAGGCTCGGCTTTCCAGTTATATCGCTGCTTGGCTGGCAGGCAGGCTTTTCTACCGATTCAAATCACGGTATAGCCCGAATTAAAAAGGTTCACGCCGAGCGTATACGCAACGAAATCGCAAAGCGTAATATAGTAATCGTTGCGGGCTTTCAGGGTATTAACAAGTACGACGATATAACCACATTGGGCCGCGGCGGCTCAGATACAAGCGCAGTTGCAATAGCGGCGTCTATGAACGCCGACCGCTGTCAGATATATACCGACGTTGACGGCGTTTACACCGCCGACCCGCGCAAGGTTTCAACCGCGAAAAAGATGGATGCAATAACCTACGGCGAAATGCTTGAGCTTGCAACCTTAGGTGCGCAGGTATTAAACAACCGCTCGGTTGAGATGGCAAAAAAATACAATGTCGAGCTTGAGGTTCTTTCAAGCCTTGAAAATAAACCGGGAACTATTGTAAAGGAGAATGTAAAAATGGAAAAGACTTTAATAAGAGGCGTTGCAAAGGACTGTAATGTGGCAACCGTATCTATAGTAGGGCTTAAGGACACCCCCGGCGTTGCGTTTAAAATATTTAATAAGTTGGCTCAGCAAAAAATCAACGTTGATATAATTTTGCAGTCTGTCGGCAGAGAAAACACAAAGGATATTACCTTTTCCGTACCTAAAGGCGACGCGAAAACCGCAATGGAATCACTTTCCGCTCTTAAGGAAAGCCTTAATTATAAAGAGCTTACGGTTGATGAAACAATAGCGAAGATTTCGGTTGTCGGCGCAGGTATGGAAAGTCATCCCGGCGTTGCATCGAAAATGTTTGAAGCGCTTTACGACGCCGGAATAAATATCCGTATGATATCTACAAGCGAAATTAAAATTTCGGTGCTTATCGACGCCGAATATGCCGATAAAGCAGTAAAGGTTGTTCACGACGCTTTTATAAATTAAAATGAGAACCTAAAAAATCGGGCAATTTTCAAATATTGCCCGATTTTTAAAATTATAAGAATATTTTTAAGGTTTTTATTGACATTTTTAACGTGTTATGATAAAATAATTGAGTCGCTTGACACGGAGAGGTATCGAAGCGGTCATAACGAGGCGGTCTTGAAAACCGTTTGCCCAAAAGGCACATGGGTTCGAATCCCATCCTCTCCGCCATATGTTATAAAACGTACAGCAATTCGGAGTAGTACTCAAGTTGGTGACGAGGCGCCCCTGCTAAGGGCGTAGGTCGGCTAAACCCCGGCGCGAGAGTTCGAGTCTCTCCTACTCCGCCATCTTTGTTTCACAATATGGAACACATAGGAAAACCCTTGATTATTCAAGGGTTTTTCGTGTTTTTGAGTTTCTTTAATGTTTATTGTCCTACGGCAAACATTAGCCCGTTTCCGTACCCGCGGCAGACTCGAACTCACAAACGAATAAAAAATCCCTGACAACGCAGAAAAACCGTTTCCTTATCACTTAAAACGCAAAAGTGATCGGAAACGGTTATTTTTTGCATATTCGAAAGGTGATTTTATGAGCAAAAATGAACAGACTGCGTGTGCGGCGACGCCATAGGCTCTTTTTCATATCTTGTGTCGTCCATAAACTCAAGCAAAGCCCTCTGTGTTTTATAAACGCATATCTGCTTGGTATTTGTCTTTCCCGCCATGCCTTTTCACCACGCTTTCTTATGCGGAAAAATCCAACAAGGATAGTTGCTTGTGCTTTTCGCCGTTAAAATAGTTTTCACCTAAGGTTGCGTAGGCGGTTATTTTATCGGGCAATAACAGCTCCATATACTTTTCCGCCAGATTAAAACCTATAAGCGAAAACCCGTCGGCAAACAACTTTATATGCTTGCCGTTCTGCCCTATAAATTTATGCGCTTCATTTTCCAAAAGCTTTACTTCCGTTTTTAAAATCGGCTTCATTGCACCGGCGCCGAACGGCTCAAGGCGTTCTGCCTCGGCAAACAGTTCGTCGCTTAATTCGGACTGTTCTAATTGTATGTCCCAAAAGCAGGTAGGCTGCAGATCCTCATCTGTAAGGCTACTTGCGGTTAGCTGAATTGCGCGACGAAAGCTCTCAAAGTTTTCGGGTTTGAGCGAAAGCCCCGCAGCCATAGCGTGTCCGCCGTAGTTTAGCAAAAGCTCCCTGCACTTCTCTATACCGTTCAGAATATGAAAAGTCTCAACCGATCTTGCGCTGCCCGTAAGCACAGTTTTTCCGTCCTTATCCGTTTTAAAGGCGAAAACTATTGCGGGTCTGCCGAATTCTTCCTTTAAATTTCCGGCAAGCAGACCCACTATTCCGCTCGGCGCTTTTTCAGTGCATAAAACAAGCACCTTATCCCCCGCGTTAACAAGTTTTTCAGCCTCTTCGCGTATCTGACCGTACGCCGCTGCCTGCATTTGTTTTCTTTCCTCGTTTATGCTTAAAACCTTTACGGCAAGCTGCGCCGCAGCCAAAGGATTAGTTTCAAGCAGCAATATAAGGGAAAGTTCAGCGCCCTTTACGTTAAGCCTGCCCGCAGCGTTAAGGCACGGCGCCAAACGGTAGGCAATATCCTCGGCTGTTATATGCGACATATCCCCCATAAGCGCCCTTATACCGGGTCTGTCGTAATACGGGTCATGCATACGCTTAACGGCTCTTTTTACAATCACACGATTTTCTCCGTTTAGCGGCGCTACATCGCCTATTGTGCCGATAGCCGCAATATCTGCGAGAGAAAGTGCGAAATCGTGTTCACCTATTTGCTCAAGCATACAGTGCGCAACCTTCCAAGCAAGCCCCGAACCCGTCAGTTCTTTATATGGGTAAGTCTCGCCCTCGATATGCAGGTCTATAAGCGCGTCCGCCTGCGGCAGCACATCTCCCGGCTCGTGATGGTCGAGTATTACAATATCCAAGCCCAATTCCTTTACATATTCCGTTTCTTCCACGGCGCGTACTCCGTTATCTACCGTAACAAAAAGCTTTGCGCCGCACTCTGCCTGCTCTTTAATTGCTTTTTTGCTTATGCCGTAGCCTTCCTCAATTCTGTCGGGCAGTCTGACGCATACCTCGGCGCCCATTTTTTTAAGCGCCAAAAACATAACGGCTGACGCGCTTATTCCGTCAGCGTCGTAATCGCCGAATATACAAATACGGTTATGAGCAAAAATATGCTTCCAAATAATATCCGTTGCCTTATCTATATTGCGTATAAGTCTGAAATCGCATAGCTCGTCGCCGTTCAGAAATTCGTCCGCCTCGTCAAGCGTTTTTATTCCGGCTTTGCACAAAGCGACTGCCGAGAAAGCGCTGTATCCGTTTCCCCTGAAAAAATCATATTGCGATAGCTCTGTATTCTGTTTCCAAATCATCACGGTTGCTCCTTTATTCTTTCATTCTCATTTTTTCTTTTCAAAAGCCCGCAAAGCGCCGAAAATCTTTTAGTGCCTTTGGTATTGCGTATTGCATAGCGTACGGCATCTTCGTCGCCTACTATTATCATTCTTTCCTTTGCGCGGGTAACGCCGGTATAAAACAGGTTTCTTATAAGCATCATCGAATGAAATCCGGTTATTACCATAATAACCACCGGGTACTCCCCGCCCTGCACCTTATGAACGGTTGTGGCAAAGGCGTGTTTCAGCTGTTCAAGCTCCGCACCGGAATATTCAACCGAAACGCCCTGAAAATCCACCTGAACAACGTACTTTCTTTTGGAAACCTGCGTTATCCTGCCGACATCGCCGTTATATACGCCTTTATCGTAGTTATTGGATATCTGCATTACCTTATCCCCCTTACGGAATAAGGCTCTGCCCACCTTTATCTGTTCATCGGCGTTTATTTCGGGGTTGGCAATTTTCTGCAGCACGGTATTAAGCTCATCCACCGAAGCTGCCGTTTTGGATTTGAGCGGAGAAATGACCTGAACTCTGTAAGGATTTTGCCCGCCGGATAGATATTCCTCGCAGAATATTCGCTCCACGGCTCTGCAAAGTCTTAAACATTCCCTGTCGGACGGTTTATCCTTAACGGGATAAAAAACAAAGTCCTGTCTGTTTCTTATAAGCTCCTCATTGCCCGCGTTTATCCTTTTGGCATTTTCAAGAATAGTCTTTCTGCCGCCCAGACGGTAGGAATGTTCAAGTCTTACTACGGGAATACATTCCGACTCTATAATATCTGCCAGCACATTGCCGGGACCTATAGAGGGTATCTGGTTTACATCGCCTACCAATATTAAAACCGTTTCATCGCTTAAAGAACGCATAATATACCCTACGGTATCTATATCCAACATAGAAACCTCGTCGAGAATTATAATATCCGCGCTTAAATTCCGGCAGCAGCTTTCTCCGTCAAGTGAATCGTAGCCTATATCAAACAGCTTATGAATGGTTTTTGCCTCTCTGCCGGTCGAATGCAACATACGCTTTGATGCCATTCCCGTAGGCGCGGCAAGGGCAATTTCGGGTTTCGGTATTCCGAGCCTTTCGGACAGCATATCCACGGCTTTGATATATGAGTTAAGTATAGTGGTCTTTCCGCTGCCGGGGCTGCCCGTTATAACGGTTGTGCTATTTCTTATCGCGGTTATAACTGCGTTTCTTTGCGTTTCGTCAAGCGTTATTCCTATTTCATACTGCGCCGCCGAAATACAGTCGTTTAAAGCATCTTCCGATAGATTCGCATAACGGGATCTATGCCCGATTCTTCTTAAAAGAATTTCAGCGGTATCCCTTTCATTTTTGTATCTGTCGGGGTGGTAATATCTTCCGCTTTCATATACAACCGCGCCGGTGGCTGCAAGGTTATGAAGCACCGTTTCAAACCTTTCCTTAGTAACTGCGCTTTCAATTACCGCGTTTTCCTTTAAAAAAGCATTGCATTCTTCCGTTAAAAGGTCGGCGGGTAAAAATGTATGTCCCTTTGCACCTGCTTTTGTTTTAAGCACCGCGCGCACAAGGCATTTCATTCGGCACATCGCACACGGGGTTATTCCGCAGTCGTTCCCTATTCTGTCACACGTTTTAAATAAAGCAAAGCCCTTTTCGTACAGGCAGTACGGGTCGCTTTTAACTATCTTCATTGCATCGTTACCAAGCTCTGCGGAAATTGCGTTTACCGTTTCTGCTTTAAAGCCGTACCTATGCAGAAAAGTCGCAAGGCTGCGCTTTTCCTTTTCTTCAAAAAATTCAGCTCTTATTTTCGCCGCGCGTTCGGGGCTTATACCGCCGATACCCGCAAGCGCCGCCGGATTTTCCTCTATTGTTTTTTGTGGGTCGGGAAAAATTCTCATTATCTTTTTTGCCGTCTCCGGTCCCGCGCTTTTAAGCGAAGACAAAAACCTTTGCATTAAAACAGGCGTTTCAAATTCGCAAACGATATAGTCCGCCGCCTTAAACTGCCAAGGGAAATAGTTTCCGTTCCGTCGCTTTTCCCACTTGCCCGTCACTTCAACAACATAATCCTCCTTAACGCCTTTAAGCATTCCGAGAACAGTCACGCTGCCGGGAAAATCCGGGTTTCTTTTATCCGGTTCAATGCTTTTAATGTCCCGCACGTCTATTACTATGATTTTAAAACCGCTTTCCTTTTCGGCAAAAATATGGGTAACCGTGCCTTTCAGTTTCATTTAAAACCTCTCCTTCATAAATATAATTCGGTATAATAACAAAATACCTTTGGTTTTGAAGAGGTTTCAAGAAAACTGCGCAAAAAAAATACCGCCTATTCCTAAGAATAAACGGTAATTTAATATTGTGAGGTAATTCCTCACATACAGGGAATATGCTCCACGTTTTCGATGACCACGGAGCTTTCGCCCAAGCCAATAGCAGTGTAATTATGTTGTATGGTCAGACATTCAAATCCAAATACATTGGTTTGCAGCCTTCAACATAATAACCTTCGTCACCGTACATAGTATCTCCAAATTCCTTAAATCCGTGGCGCTTATAAAAGCTGACAGCTTGCGGAACGGCATACAGCACTATTTTTGCCGCCCCTATCACTTCATGTGATATTTTCGACATATACGATATCATGTAATCAAACATTAAATCACTAAGTGACGGACGGCTCTTATTACTATAATAAGGCATATGCTGATATTCTTCATTCGTAGCCAAATACTTTATTTCCATAGCCGAAAGTATCGTAGAAAACTGTTCTTCCGTTTCCTCGGCAGTAAAAATTGCCGAACATGCTAATGTTATGCAAGCCACTAACTTATCTGTTGCGTTATCTATATAAAGATATGTAACTGATGTGGTATCATCCACAGCCTCTTTATTGAAATAGTAATCTATATTTTCATTGCCGCATTTAAAATCCTCGGCATATTTCTTGGTATTTTCATCTAATACCCGAATACTGATTTCTATATCCTGACCGCACTTACTCATCCAATCCGCCGCCGATCAAATTACTTTTTAACGATATTGTTGCGTGCAAAAATCGCCGCATTTTCCATTATCGTTTTTTCTCTTGATTTGCCAAGCTTACTGTCGATAATCTTTTCTGCGCTGTTCTTTTTTACAATGTACGAATTCTTTTTAGGTGTAGCCAATGCAGCCATTTTATTTCCCTTCTTTTTATTTATTTGCATACCCATCTATACTCCCATAATTAAATCTTTATATTTAATATTATGTAGTCAGAAAGATGGGTTATACATTGCCCTATAATTGGACAAGTATATTATACCGTAAAATTTTCCGAATTTCAAGACCTTTTATACTATTAAATTCACTGATAAGAAATGTGCAGCTATCGAACCGACAACTGCACACATTTTACTTTCTTATTTGTTTACAGCGTCTTTCAGAGCCTTGCCGGGTTTAAAAGCCGGAACCTTTGCGGCTTTTACGGTAATCTGCTCGCCTGTGCGCGGATTCTTTGCGGCTCTCTCGCCACGCTCGCGGGTTTCAAACGTTCCGAAGCCTACAAACTGAATCTTATCGCCTTCAACAAGCGATTTTTCAATCTGGGCTAAAGCAACGTTAATAATGTTTTCTGCGTCCTTCTTGCTTGCGCCGGCAGCCTCGGCAACTGCGGCTGCAAATTCTGTTTTGTTCATCTTGCAAAACCTCCGTTTTATATTTCAGCATTAAAAGCTAATGACAGTATAACATATTTTTAACTTTCTTGCAACAGCAGTTACAATAATGCCGCGATAATCGCCTCGCCTTCTTCCGCCGCCTCGCCTATTTCCTCTGCCATTTCCCCTATATCCTCTGCCGCGCTATCAGGTGAAAATTCCGCGTCTGTCGGGTCTTCGGGCTCGCTGAGTTCAATATCCGATTCCTGCAAATAATCGAAATCCCCCATATCCTCATAATCTCCGAGATCTTCTCTGTCATAAGTGATGTTTTCGCCCGACAGCTCCTCTGCGCTGCTATCAAGCATATCCTCAAACTCCTGCGGGTCGGGTATATCGTCCTCGTTTTCGGGGTGCATATCAATATCGCTGTCATCCGGCATTTCCCCGTTATCGGTTATTTCAATTTCATCGTTGCCGTCTTCCAACATATCTTTATTAAAGTCCGCGTCATCTTTTTCTTCGCTTTCAGACACGAGCGGAACATCTTCCGGATCGTCATAAAAGCTGTTGTCACTGTCTTCCGTTTGCGGGTCGGTGCTTATTATATCCTCGGCAAAGGTATCTGTATCATTGTCTGCTTCAATATCCTCGGCGTCCGTAAGTTCCTCATTTTCGGAAATATCTTCCTCGTTTATTTCTGTATCCGTATCATCAGAATCGAGATTTTCGGTTTCTTCGTATTCGTCATATTCTTCGGAAACGGCGTCTGAACGCTCGTTCTCTTTTTCTTCTGTGCTTTGGTCGGGCATATCATAATCACGGTCGGTATTATCTTCTATGTTGTCCGATTGGTCTGCCGTTATATCCTGTTCGTCCGTAATATCCGAGTATTCCTCGCTGTCATCATACTGAATTTCGGGTTCAAGTTCGCCGTCTTCTTCTGCCTTGCTTTCGGGTTCTTCGGAATTCTCCGGTTCTTCCTCGTCTTCCGTATCATAATCATCATCGGCATATCCGCCCTCGTCAGTTTCCTTTTTCTCATAACTGTCGGTTTCAGACTCCGGTTCTTCATAATTTTCCTCGACCTCTGTTTCGTCGCCTGTCGGGTCTTTTGTTTCCTTTTCGGATTCGTCTAAAGCTTCTTCGGGAATGTCCGTATCGGCAACCAAAACCCGTTCGGCTTCGTGTAGATTATCTATGTCCGTAATTTCTTCATTGGCATCGGTTATATCCGTATCGGGTTCTGTATCTTCCCGCTGCTCCTCGTTTTCATGCTCCGCCATATTTTCTGTTTCTTTTATATTTTCGGCGTCGTTTTCGTTCAGCTCCGCGTCGGCAAGCGCATCGTTTTCGGGTATATCGGGCTCTTTGTCCGTATCCGTTTCTGTATCGGGGTTTATCTCGCTTTCGGTTTCCCCCTTAATTTCTTTATCCGTTTCAAAAACATTTATTAAGTCCTTAAAGGTCTTAACATTAGAAAAGTCAGACGGTTTAACGCCGAAGGAACGCAGCAGAATATCCTCAAGAATACTTTTCCGGCAGCTGCCAATTTCAAGCATTTTGCCGGAAATTTCACCCTTTGCCCTTGAAGATAAAGCGTTATATTCCGCCTTTGTATATATACCGTTTTTATAGTCCTCTCTTATACGTCCAAGCTCGCAAACAGAACCCTTGAAATCCGAAATCATCTCGGTAGGCGAAAGCTTTGAAAAATCCCTCATTGCTTTTCCGTCAATATTATATTTTTCGTATACGGTATTCTTTATTATATTTTCAACAGCGCCTCTGCCGATACTGTTGGATACACCGGTTTCAAACCCCTTATCAGAATCCGTACTTTCCTGCTCGGTATCCTGTCTGTCTTCATATTCATTTTCTTCCGGCGGCAATTCTTCAAATTGATTTTCTTTTTCAGCCTCGTCATTCTCAACGACCTCGTTCAATATATCCAATAAATCCGTCATAGTAAAGAACCTCCCATATGTTCTATGTATAACATACGAGAGGTTTTTGTATATTTTCAAGAAAACATTTTCATCGCTTCGGTAAACACCGCGCCCAGTCCGTCATGAAATACAAGGGCGGCGTATTTATCGTAATCGGTACTTTCCTTATTTATAATCACAAGATTTTCGCCTTTAAAATATCTTACAAATCCTGCCGCAGGATATACCGCAAGCGATGTTCCGCCTATAATAAGCAGGTCGGCGTTTTCTATTGCCTGCAGCGCTCCGTTTACTGTGCTGTTGTCAAGCTGTTCGCCGTAAAGCACAACATCCGGCTTTAAAACTCCGCCGCATAAACAGTGCGGAATATTCTCGCCGTTTGTTCTGAGATAATCCAACCCATATTCCCTGCCGCAATCAATGCAATGAAATTTCGAGGTTGTGCCGTGCAGCTCATACACCTTTTTACTTCCGGCTTTTTGATGAAGTCCGTCTATATTCTGTGTAACTACCGTTATGTCCTTTCCGTGCTTTTCAAGCTGTGCCAAAGCTTTATGGGTGATGTTCGGCTCTGCGCTTTCCATAAAGAAATCCCTGAAAAAGCGGTAAAACAAATCCGTGTTTTCAAAAAAGCAGTCGTGACTTAAAATCTCTTCCGGCGACATTCCGTAATTAACGGCAGTATGATAAATTCCGTCCTCGCTCCTGTAATCTTTCAGTCAGCTTTCGGTTGACACTCCTGCACCGCCGAAAAACACGATGGATATATACTAAAAGAGTGGACAAGTATGATATAATAAAAGCACAAGAAAACAGACAACCGAGGAGGAAACAAAAATGGCAGGCAAAAACCAAAAATACACGCAGGAATTCAAGCAAACAATAGTAGATCTATATCACTCAGGCAAAACCTACAACCAAATAAAGGAAGAATACGGCATATCACATAATGCTTTGGCAAATTGGATAAAACAGTATTCTGAAGTAAAAATTGATGACAACACGGTTCTTACTGCAAAACAAATAAAGGAATTGCAAAAACGCAATGCTCAGTTGGAGGAAGAAAACCTTATATTAAAAAAGGTTCTTCTCCAAATTATGTGTAAAGTCCAAAGTATGGTATAAAAAAGCAAAGTGATAAATGGCGTGAAAGACGAAAATCGGCTTGCACGCCATATTTGCATAATAGCAGAAAGAGCAAGGCATGTCAAGGGCGGTTGCCACGGCAGCCGTTCATTTTACCCTTTACATGGCTGTGAATTTCTGCTACTCCGGCAGTCTGTCGGCAAAGAATATTTCAAACTGAGAATGAATCTCACTTTGGTCCCTGCGTCTGCCGGTCCATTTTCTTGTAATGTCTACCTGAGCCAAGTAGAGCATTTTAAGCAGGCTGTCATCGTTCGGAAATACCGACCTGTTTTTTGAGACCTTCCGCAGCTGCCTGTTAAAATTCTCAATGGAATTGGTAGTGTAGATCAGCGTTCTTACCAATTGCGGATACTTAAAATAGGTTGAAAGTTCAGACCAATGAGCCTTCCATGAAGCTGAAATTTTAGGATATTTCGAGTCCCATTTGGCTGCAAACTGCTCTAATTCGTAAAGCGCCGTTTCCTCGTCTACGGCGGCGCAAACCTTCTTTAAATCCGCCATTAGGGCTTTAATGTCCTTGTATGAAACATACTTTGTGCTGTTACGGATCTGATGGATAATACATTGCTGTACTTCGGTTTTGGGGTACACGGCGGATATTGCCTCGGGGAAACCCGTAAGGCCGTCGACACAGGCAATTAAAATATCCTCAACACCTCTGTTTTTCAACCCGTTAAGTATTGAAAGCCAATACCTTGCGCTTTCATTCTCCCCGACATACATACCGAGAACATCTTTCTTGCCGTCCATATTTATGCCGATTGCTATGTATACGGCTTTCTTTACAATTCTGCCCTCACAGCGGACATTGTAATGGATTGCGTCCATAAAAACCACCGCATAGATGCTCTCAAGCGGTCTTTGCTGCCATTCCTTCACTACCGGAAGTTTTATCCGTTATTCGGCTTACAAGACTGTCCGATACCTCTATTCCGTAAATATCCTCAATATGTGCCGAAATATCATTGGGGGTCATCCCTTTGGCGTACATTGAAATTATCTTTTCTTCAATATCCCAGCTTAGCGATGTTTCGTTTTTCCTGATTATCTGCGGTTCAAATTCGGCTTTTCTGTCTCGCGGAACGGCTATTTCCACTTCGCCCGCACTTGTTTTAACGGTCTTTATGCTATGACCGTTTCGGCTGTTGTCGGTGTCTTTATTCCGGTAATCGTACTTGGTGTAGACAATACAATCAGGGTACAATGCTTCCCATAGTGGAAAATTTGTCCGTTTATATTGCCTCGTCATTTGAAATACGCCGGTATTCCTGCATTCCTCGACTTCATAAACGAAAAAATTTTCTCGCTATGGGTCAGGGATTTTGTAAAAAAACGGTGCTGTTTATCGGCGCGGCGCCTGACCGAAGAATACTGACGTATTGTGAGCGGAGCGGGGCAGTGCCGATAACGGCGCCGTTTCTTCAAAAAAGTATTGTATCCTGATTGTATTGTCTAACCGAGCTTATCGTCAAGCTCTGCTTCAAGTCCGTTTTCGAGTACCTCTCCTACCATTTCTTTGAATACGGATTTCAGGTCTCGGACATCCTCTACCTCCATCAGCGCGAGCAATTCCCGCAATTTCTCTCTCCGTTCCTGTTTTGCTGCCCGTACCTCCGGGCTGTCTTTGTACCTTGGCATAATTTTAACCTCCGATTTGTTATTTCTATTTTATACCTTCTCGGAGGTTTACACAATATCTAAAGAAGACTCCTACTTTACCCCTGATAAATTATTTAAGTATTCTCTGATATCAAATTTATGCTTATTTGTGATATCTAAATTAATCCTCCGCCAAATAATTCCAGTACACCTTTCATATTGAATCTGAACTTAAAACAATTTCTATTGCGATGAACCTGAAATTCACCCATACTTATTCCGCAATATTTTAACGTATTAGATTCATTCCAGTTTTCCAATGATTGTGTAAATGAAAATTTATTGTTGTCCCAAACCGGGGAAACGGCTTTCCTAAGAAGCAGATAATTATTTAGGGGATTTGAATAATTATCTAAATTGAAGAAATGAATATAATAATCGCAATCAAATAAATTATTCCAATACATATTTACAACGGCTGCAGTATTATTCATTGAATTTTTCTTAAAAATATAGGAACGATTTTCATAAGTATCATATAATCCTTCAGCAGCTAATTCTTCTCTCAGGCTAAAATTATAAAAATAGTTTTCCAAATAATTAAAATATGTTTCAGCTGTCGGCTGCCCAATATTTTGAGGCGCAACCTTCCCCAATCCTTGTTGATTAGTCTTAACTGACAAGGTTTTATTTCCCTCCAGGATAAAATCAACAGGATTCTGCCCCTCGGCAATATGTTTTGTTGGCGCTGGTATTTCTTCTTTGTAAAAAATACGTTTTACATTATCGTTTTTCAAAAGCAAATTAACAATTGCCGGCTCAGATCGAGCTTCATAATACGGATTAACTCTAACTCCAAAGCTTCGTGCTATCGCTACCTCTGCGGATATTCCGATCGACTCATTGTTAATTGCCATTTTATTCTTCCTCCTTAAAAAGCTTGTATGTTTCAATTCCAAGCGCGTCTGCTATACGCTGAATATTTTCAAGTGAGATACTACGGCGTAACACTCGATAGCGCTAATATAAGTACGGTGCATACCACACTTTTCGGCGAACGCTTCCTGAGATATTCCCATAGCTTTACGGTATTTTTTTAGGTTATCGCCAAATACTTTTATAATATCCATAGCTACAATCCCCTTATATTTTACAGTATAATTAAAACGAACACAAAAAGTCTACATACAATAAGTATATATAAGGCAATAAATGTGACTGAAAAAAATATTTTAAATCAATTTACTAAAAACTCTATTTTTTTCGTTTTGCGGTTTCCTATTGAAATTGCAGTTTATCGGGCTATAATAGTTGTATGTACAACGATGTATATACAACTTAATGCTTTGACGGGGGTACATAATGGACATTACCGAAAGAAAAATTACGAAAATAGCACGCGAGGCTGAAAAGCTTGTTTTGGTTTCCCTGCGTGAACAGGGCGTCGGCACGGCTGAAATTGATTTAATTCATGCTTTGCGCCATAATCCCGGCTGTACGCAGGCAAGGCTTGCTGAAATTCTGCATGCGGATAAGGCGGCTGTTGCGCGAAGAACCAAAAATCTTGAGGCAAAGGGCTTTCTTGTGCGCAGGGACGATCCTGCCGACAGGCGCAGCCGGCTTATTTTCCCGACAGAGCGGGCAGAAGTGCTTAAATCCTCTAAAGCTGAAATCGAGGCTTCCTTTTACGAGTACCTGACCGATACGCTGACAAGCGATGAAGCAAAATGCTTTGCGGGATTGCTTGACAGACTGTATGCTGCTTCAAAAGCCGAAAGCCGTGCGGGGTTTCCGCATTTTAAGGAAGACAGGGAAGTGAATAACAAATGAAAAACGAAAGGGCATTTCGTCCGGACAGGGTTATGTCCTATTTCCGTGCGGAATGGCTGCCGCTTACCTTTGTTACCGTATCAGGCCTGTTGTATAATATAGAGTTGATAGCGTCTCCGTGGTTTGAGGGGCAGCTTGCCGAATGCCTGACCGATATTCTTAATAAAAAAGCAACAGCCGAAAAAATGGCAGTGCTGGCAGCCGCCTATTTTGCCGTTACACTGGCGGTACAGACCGCAAGATTTGTTAAACGCTTTTTTGTAAGGCGTTTTGCCAATAATATCAACCGCCGAATGAAGAGCATACTTTATGCCGATTTAGTGCGGGAAAGCAGGGCTTCATTAGAAAGTGAGGGCGTCGGAGAACTGATGACAAAGGCTGTTTCCGATGTGGACGACTGTGTTGAGGGAATGCGTAAATTCACTACCGAGGTTTTTGATACCGGGGTAGCATTGATAGGCTATGCGGTTATGCTTTTTACGTATGATGTACGGTTGGCACTGCTGAGCCTGATTTTCACCCCCGTTTCATATATTTGTGCGGAGCTGATGAAAAAGCCCGTGCAAAGAGCGGGCGCAAATTATAAAAATGCGGCGGGAAATTTAAGCGCCGCCACGCTGGACCGCGCGCGTAATGCCGTAACCTACCGCATATACGGCTGTGAGGACGTAAGAGCAGAGCGCTACGAGGAAACGCTTAAAAGCTACGAAAAAGCGCCGTGCGCAGTAATGCTTGGCAATCGGCACTGCCGCCGCTTTATCTTGCGGTATCGGGAGTGGGGGGGTTGTGTTTATTCCTTGGTTCGGGGCAAAAAATGTGCTTGGAAGCGGGTGGACCGATTGGAATATAGCGGCGTTTACAACATTTATTTCCTGATTTACAAGGCTTACGGTAAAATCCTCAAAGGTTGCAAAGATGTTTAACTCTGTGCAAAAAGCGGAGGTTTCGTGGGAACGGATAAAACCTATGCTGAAACCGCCGAAGCCGCTGTCTGAGCTTAAAATACCGCAGCCCGCCGATGTAACGCTTAATAATCTTTCATTTTCTTACGGCGGCGTTACGGTTTTTTCGGGGCTTTCGCTTACGGCGCATATAAGGCGATATTATAGGAGTGACAGGCCCGGTTGCCTGCGGAAAATCCACATTCGGGCGGGCGTTTCGGATATAACGGACCGTGAACGGCGTTTTTGCATCGGCTGTGTGGAGCAGCACTTTTCACGTGTCCCCGGAATCGTGCTTGAACAAATTACGCTCGGCGGCCGCCGTATTACCGCTGAAATGGCTGAAAATGCGGCAAGGCTTGCGGGAATTGACGGAGCGATAGCTAAACTGCCGGACGGTTATAACACCGTATGCACAGAGGGTATGTTTTCACAGGGAGAATGGCAGCTTTTATCTATTGCACGCGCCGCGGCGGCAAACCCTGCGGTGCTGCTTTTAGATGAAATAACCGCCAACCTTGACGCCGCAACCGAAGCTCGCGTGCTTGCTGCGCTTCACCGCGCCGCTGAGGGGCGCACGGTAATTTCAATTTCACACCGTGTGTATAAAAATTCCGGCGGCAGAACCGTGGAAATAAAAGCAGAAGAAGCGTAAAAATTAAACGCCAACCTTTTTGCGGCTTTTGCGTGTGAAGTTATGAAAGGCAAGGTTTTGGAGGAAGTTTTAATGAACAACGCTACGAAAATGGTTAAGCGGATTTTGCGGGATAATATCAGGGTTTTTAAAGATATAAAAAAAGCTTGACAAAATCAAAAAATCGGGTATAATAGATTTGTTACCTGATTTTGGGGAATTGTGTAACGGTAGCACGACAGACTCTGACTCTGTTTGTTGGGGTTCGAATCCCTATTCCCCAGCCAAAAGGAACAGCGTTAACTTAGGTTTTCGCTGTTCTTTTATTTTTTGCGATAAGCCGTAAAGGGATTCGAACAAGGGCGGTTTGCCGAAGGCAAATTGCAACCTTTCGGCGAACAGTTGCAAAGCCCGTGGGCAACGAGCGAATGCGGGGCGAAAACACACGGCAGTGTGCGGAAAATCCCTATTCCCCAGCCAAAAATCCTCTCGTAAGAATGGGGATTTTTACTTTTTATCTCTTATCTCTTCACTCTTGCTTCAAAATAAAATCGTAACGGGATTTTTGGGAAGTAATATGTAAGAGGTAATAGGTGCGGTGCGGCTTCGCCGCCGATTATAAATGCAAAGGCTGCACCCTGCCCTTTTTTGCAGCATTGCTTTTTAAAAAGAGTTATGCTATTATACATAGTGGTGATTTTAAATGACAAAGGTATGTATAATAACCGGCGCAAGCTCCGGAATAGGCAGGGCTACCGCCGAAAATATGTTAAAACGCGGATACAAGGTATACGGTATTTCCCGCCGCGGCGGCGGTATAGACAATGTGGTAAGTTTATGCGCCGATGTGACCGATGAACAGGAAATCTTTAAGGCCGTTAATACGGTTATGGCGGAAAGCGGACGCATTGATGTGTTAATTAACAACGCGGGCTTTGGCATTTCGGGAGCTATTGAATTTACAAAGACCGAAGACGCCGAACGTCAGTTTAACGTTAATTTTTTCGGTGCGGTCAGAATGTGCAGAGCCGTACTGCCGATCATGCGAAAACAGGGCTTTGGCCGCATTGTAAATATCGGTTCGGTTGCCGGCGATATCGCCATTCCTTTTCAAAGCTTTTATTCTGCCGCCAAGGCGGCGCTGAGCTCTTATACGCTGGCGCTTATTAATGAGGTGCGTGAATTTAATATAACGGCAGTTTGCATTGAGCCGGGCGACATTCGCACCGGTTTTACTGCGGCAAGACATAAAAACATCTGCGGAGACGATATTTATAACGGAAGAATTTCACGCTCGGTAGAAAAAATGGAAAAGGACGAACAAACCGGTATCCTGCCTGAAGCTGCCGGAAAATATATTGCCAAAATCGCTTCAAAACAATCGGGAAAACCGATTTTAATTATAGGCGTACAATATAAAGCCGTGGGACTTTTAAAAAAAATTTTGCCGCTGCGGCTTACCAACCGCATAGTCGGTGCTATTTATGCAAAGTGATCCTTTAATATGCATATTACGCATAATTTGATGATATTGTTGAAATCTGAATTTTTATAAGCGAACCCCCGATAAAATCGGGGGTTCGCTTTTTACGGCTGCACAGCATTTATGCTAAAGAGGGGATTTAAACGATTCCCTTTCAACAATCCTTCCGGAAATAACGGTTTTTGAAGGAACGCTTTTATTATTTTCTAAGCTTTCAAGGCAATTTACAGCCATATCGCACAGCTTGTCGATCATATTATCCACGCTTGTTATGGTAGGGGTTGTATATTCCGTTATATTTGAATTGTTAAAGCCTATGATAGGAACGGATATTTTCAGTTCCTCTGCGGCTTTTATTGCCGCCGCCGCTATTGCGTCCTCGGAGGTTAAAACAGCGTTAAATTCCGTGCCGCTGTTATACAGCCTTTTAACGGCGCTTTTAACGGCAGAAATATCCTTGTCGGTTTTAACGATAAGCCGTTTGTCGGTATTTTCCTTCGTATATCCGCGCTTATATCCCTCAAGCTTTTGAAGCCCGCTGTAGGTTGCCGTATTGTATAAATACAAAATTTTATCATAGCCTGCCCTTAAAAGCAGCTTCACATTGTCCTCCATTGCCTTTTTCTCGTCGCATACAAAGCAGTAAACGTTAGGCGCGTTTACATAGCCGTTTATTATTATTATGGGAATTTGCTTTGCGGCTTCTTTTATATAGAAATTATCCTTTTCGTTAAATGCCGAACCGATTAGGATAACCGAGTCCACCTTCTTGTTTATAAGATACCGAAGATACTTTTTTTGTTTTCGAAATCGTTTCCCGTGCAGCAAAGAACGGTATCGTAATTTTTCTTTCTGAAAAGATTTTCAATTTGACCTACCGCCTTGGAATAATATGCGTCGGTAATATCCGTGCACATTACGCCGATCATTCGCATAGAGTTTAAGCCGAGTCCCCTTGCAAACGCATTTGGCGTATAGCCTGAGCTTTCCATTACCTCCAAAACGCGCCGCCTTGTCTTTTCGCTGATATGCTCGCTTGAATTAAGAACCCTTGAAACGGTTGCTATTGATACGCTGCGTTTTGTTATATCAAATACCACCGAGGCGGGTATTACGCTTGATGAAAACGATCATTTCGAGGGCCTTCCCGATACATACCCCGGTAAGCTTACAAAATTTCTTTATGCAAGATATAAGGCGTTTGGCGGCGACGCTTCAAAGGGGCTTATAATACTTCCGGTCGAGCTTATCGACAATAACGGCAGGGAGCTTAAAAGGTGCGTTAAGGCGCTTTCGGATATATGGAGCCTTGGGGAAGACTTTAAAATGTGGCTTGAAAAAGCCAATGATTTTGCTCAACCCTTGTAGACAGAATAGTTACGGGGTATCCGAGAAACGAGGCGGATAAAATATGGAAGGAGCTTGGTTATGAGGATAAGCTTGTTGATATAGGCGAGCCGTTCGGTCTTTGGGTAATTGAAAGCGAAAAGGATATTTCTGCGGAGCTGCCGGTTGTGTTTACAGATAATGTAAAGCCGTATAAGGAAAGAAAGGTTAGGGTGCTCAACGGAGCGCATACCGCAAGCGTTTTGTCGTCGTATCTAGGCGGAATAAATATAGTAAGAGATATGATGCACGATAGGGTGTTCGGGAAAACGGTAAGGCAAATTGTTGACAGTGAAATTGTTCCCATGGTGCCCCTGCCGGCAGACGATTTTAAAAGCTTTGCAGACAGTGTTTACGACGGCGCGGCGGAAAAGGACAGCGTCGGGCTTTTGCTTCGCTCGCACATAGATCGGTTTATTGACAAAATAGGCCCCTGCCGCGGAGGGTAAGGTGAAAATTATGAACGACAAATCAGAAGAAAAGCATTGGGTTTTGTGCCCCGTGTGCGGGGCGAAAACCCGCTTGCAGCTTTTGCCGGAAACGGAATTAAAGGTGTTTCCGCTGTTTTGCCCGAAATGCAGGCGGGAAAGCATTGTGAATGTTAAAAATTTTATAACTGAAATTCAAAAAGCCGGACGCTGAGACGCAGTGCAATCAAAAAGGATTATGCGCTGCGTTTTATTTTTTGAAAGGAAATATTTATGAAAGCAATTATTTATACCACACAAACCGGCAGTACAGAGCGATATGCAAAGCTGTTGGCGCACGAAACAGGGCTTCCGGCGTATACCCTTGCCGAAGCAAAAAAAGCGGTTTTGCCAGGCGGCAGCGTAATCTATCTCGGTTGGATTATGGCGGGCTGCATAAAGGGCTATGCCGCGGCGCTTGCCCTTTGGAATCAGCTGAGCGCCTTTTACAATGCGTGCGAAATTGTTTGTGTAGACAATACAATCAGAGTACAATGCTTTTTTGAAGAAACGGCGCCGTTATCGGCATTGTTGCCCTCCGCTCACAATACGTTAGTATTCCTCGGTCGGGTGTCGCGCCGCAGTCGCGCTTGGAATGATGCTTGTAGGCGCAGTGGGTATGAAAATTGTACCTGCCGCATACTTCGGCGTTGTTGAGCGCTTCGGCGTGTTTGCCGCAACGGGCTTTAATGCGGCGCTTGGTATCCACCTGTTTTGTTCTAAGCCCTAAAATAAATATTGCAAAGGAGAATTTACTGTGTTAAATGATAATATTACCATTCGCCTTGAAAAAGAGGCGGATTACAGAAATACCGAAAATCTTACGCGCGAAGCGTTTTGGAACGTATACCGTCCCGGCTGTACGGAGCATTATGTACTGCACTGTTATCGGGACGATCCTGCTTTTGTGCCTGAGCTTGATTTTGTTATGGAGCTTAACGGCGAGCTTATAGGTCAGGTTATTTATGTGCGCTCGGAAATCGAGTGCGACGACGGGCGCAGTGTGCCGATTATGACCTTCGGCCCTATCGGAATAGCGCCTGCCTATAAGCGGCAGGGCTATGGCAAAAGACTGCTTGATTACTCTATGGAGCAGGCAAAGAAAATGGGTGCGGGAGCGCTTGCGATTACCGGCAACATTTTGTTTTACGGCAAGTCAGGCTTTGTTACGGCAAAAAGAAAGGGAGTTCGCTATGCCGACGATCCGAATGCGGACTATTTTCTTATTAAAGAGCTTACGCCCGGATTTTTAAACGGTATATCAGGCACTTATAAGGACCCCGAAGGGTATTTTGTCTGTGAAAAGGATCCCGCCGCTTTTGAACGGTTTGAAGCGGAGTTCCCTAAAAAGCAAAAGCTTAAGCTGCCCGGACAGCTGTTCTGAACCGAGAATAAGAAAAAGCTATATCTGTACGGAAAAATATTTTTGAAAAATTTGGATTTTCCTATTGACAAAGTGGGTAATGCGTGATATAATACTACCAACATATCGGATTGGTAGGTAAAATGATATGAAAAAAATATTGCTTTTAAAGTCGGTCACGCTCGGCCGATGTAACGCATAATAACGTACTGTATAAAATAATTTTTTAATTTTTAAAAAGGGAAGTAATTATTATGTCAAAAATATATACATCGGCAGATCAGCTTATAGGAAAAACCCCTCTGTTAGAGCTTACTCATATTGAAAAAAAGTATGCGCTTAAAGCAAAAATTCTTGCAAAGCTTGAATATTTTAATCCGGCGGGTTCTGTTAAAGACCGTATTGCAAAGGCTATGATAGACGAAGCCGAGCAAAGCGGAAAATTAACGCCCGATTCGGTAATTATCGAGCCTACCTCCGGCAACACCGGTATAGGTCTTGCTTCTGTTGCGGCGGCAAGGGGCTACCGAATTATCATTGTAATGCCGGAAACTATGTCGGTTGAGCGCCGTCAGCTTATGAAGGCCTACGGTGCCGAGCTTGTGCTTACGGACGGTACAAAGGGTATGAAGGGCGCTATTGCAAAGGCAGAGGAATTAAGCCGCGAAATACCGAACAGCTTTATTCCCGGTCAGTTTGTAAATCCGGCAAATCCCAAGGCGCATTTTGAAACCACGGGACCCGAAATTTACTCGGATACCGACGGAGAGGTTGATATATTTGTAGCCGGCGTGGGAACGGGCGGAACCGTTACGGGCGTAGGTGAATATTTAAAATCCAAAAAGCCCGGCGTAAAGGTTGTTGCGGTAGAGCCGGCAAGCTCCGCCGTTCTTTCGGGTCAGCCCTCCGGCGCTCATAAAATACAGGGAATAGGCGCAGGCTTTGTTCCCGATGTGCTTAACACCGCCGTTTATGACGAGATTATCAGGGTTTCAAACGAAGACGCCTTTGCTACAGGCAAGGAAATAGGCAAAAGCGAGGGCGTGCTTGTGGGGATTTCATCGGGCGCCGCAGTATGGGCGGCGGCAGAGCTTGCAAAGCGCCCCGAAAACGAGGGCAAGACCATAGTTGTTCTTCTGCCCGATACAGGCGACAGATACCTTTCCACACCGCTTTTTGCCGAATAAGCTATGACTGTATCAACACGAGGAAGATACGCTTTAAGGGTAATGGCGGATTTAGCGGCGCACGGCAGCGACTTTATCCCCCTTAAGGCGGTAGCCGAAAGACAGAATATTTCGCAAAAGTATTTAGAGGGTATTATGACAAGCCTTTCAAAGGCAGGTCTTGTAGAGGGGGCGCACGGAAAAGGCGGCGGATACCGCTTAAGCCGCGCACCCGAAGATTACCGAGTGCGCGAAATACTTGAAATAACCGAGGGCGAATTGGCTCCCGTTGCCTGCCTTAAGGCAGGGGCGGCGCCCTGCGAAATGGCGGAGCGATGTAAGACTCTGCCTATGTGGAAGGAGCTTTATAAAACGCTTAACGGGTTCTTCGATTCATACACGGTGGCAGACTTAGCGTTTGGCAGCGGCGAGGATAAGGGAAGCTGGATAATATAAAATAACAGCCGATGTGAAAACATCGGCTGTTATTTTATATGTTTTACTTTATTGTTCCTGCGCTTGTGTCTTTTTGTATTACGTCGTGCGCGCCGCCCTCGATTATGCTTGTTGCGGATACAAGTGTCAATTTGGCTTTTTTCTGAAGCTCTTGTATTGTAAGAGCGCCGCAGTTGCACATTGTGGATTTAACCTTTGAAAGCGATAGGTTAACGTTATCCTTAAGACTGCCGGCATACGGCACATAAGAATCCACGCCCTCTTCAAACGAAAGCTTTTTATCGCCGCCCAAATCATAGCGTTGCCAGTTTCTGGCGCGGTTTGAGCCTTCGCCCCAGTATTCCTTATAATAGTTACCGTTTATGGTTATGCGGTTTGTGGGGCTTTCGTCAAATCTTGCAAAGTAACGTCCTAACATCATAAAGTCGGCTCCCATTGCAAGGGCTAAGGTCATATGGTGGTCGTGAACAATGCCGCCGTCCGAGCAAACAGGCACATAAACGCCCGTTTTTTCAAAGTACTCGTCGCGCGCGGCGCAAACCTCTATAAGCGCGGTGGCTTGTCCTCTGCCTATTCCTTTTGTTTCACGGGTTATGCATATTGAGCCGCCGCCTATGCCTACCTTTATAAAATCGGCGCCTGCTTCGGCCAAAAACATAAAGCCTTCGCGGTCAACAACGTTTCCGGCGCCCACCTTTACGGTATCGCCGTATTTTTCGCGTACAAACCTGAGCGTGCGCGCCTGCCATTCGCTGAAGCCCTCGGAGGAGTCTATGCACAGCACGTCCGCTCCCGCCGCGATAAGCGCGGGCACGCGCTCTTCGTAATCGCGGGTGTTAATTCCGGCGCCTACTACGTAACGCTTGTGCTTATCAAGCAGCTCGTTGGGATTTTCCTTGTGCGCGTCGTAATCCTTACGGAAAACAAAATATTTAAGGCAGCCGTTTTTATCCACTATCGGTAAGGAGTTAAGCTTATTATCCCATATAATATCGTTTGCCTGCTTTAGGGTGGTGTCCTCTTCGCCTACTATAAGCGACGAAAGCGGAGTCATAAATTCCTTGACCTTTGTATCGCCCAACATACGGCTCACCCTGTAATCGCGGCTTGTAACTATGCCTAAAAGCTTGCCGTCGGGTTTTCCGTCCGATGTAACGGCAACGGTTGAGTGACCGTTTTTGGCTTTAAGCGCAAGTATATCCGCAAGCGTGCTTTCGGGCGTTACGTTGGATTCGCTTACAACAAAGCCCGCCTTATAGCTTTTTGCGCGCTCTACCATTGCCGCCTCGTCTTCTACAGACTGCGAACCGTATATAAACGATACGCCGCCTTCCCTTGCAAGCGCCACAGCCAGCCTGTCGCCCGATACTGACTGCATTATCGCAGAGGTAAGCGGAATGTTCATTGAAATTGCGGGCTCTTCACCCTTTTTAAATTTAACAAGAGGAGTTTTAAGGCTTACGTTTGCCGGTATACAATCGGCAGAGGAATAGCCGGGAACCAAAAGATATTCGTTAAACGTATGCGAAACTTCACTGAAATAATAAGCCATAATATTTTCTCCTTTATATTATTATATTTATATGATTATAGCATAATTGAGACGTATGTCAAATAAAAAAATGAAAAATCAGAAAAAAAGTGTAAAAAAATAAAAAATATGCTTGACTAATCTTTTCTTATGATTTATAATAATGAATTACTAATGATGGGGTATTTTGCGCCTTTTTTCGGTTACAAAGTGATTTTGGGCGTATATTCCCGCTTTTTTGCAGAGCTTACGGCGGCTGCCGTAAAATATTTAGAGGAGTGATTGCAAGCCTATGGAGCCAACTTCAATGGTTAAACCCGTCAGGTTGGGTAAAAACACTCGAATGACCTTTTCGAAAATCAATGAAGTCATCGATATGCCTAATCTTATTGAAATTCAAAAGGATTCGTATAAATGGTTTGTCGAGGAGGGTCTTAAAGAGGTATTCAGAGATATGTCCGCTATTACGGATTACAGCGGCAATCTTCAGCTTACCTTTGTTGATTATCATCTTGACGAAACGCCTAAGTACGACGTAACCGAATGTAAAGCGCGCGATACAACATACGCGGCTCCGCTTCGCGTTACGGCGCGTCTTGTAAACGTTGAAAAGGACGAAATAAAGGAAAGCGAGGTTTCAATGGGAGATTTCCCGTTGATGACCGAATCCGGCACATTTGTAATTAACGGTGCGGAACGCGCCATAGTTTCACAGCTTGTTCGTTCGCCGGGCGCTTATTTTGCCGAGAAGACCGATGAAAAAACAGGTAAAAAGCTTTACTCCTCCACTATCATTCCTAACCGCGGCGCATGGCTTGAATACGAAACTTCGGCAAACGACGTGCTTTATGTCCGTATAGATAAAAACCGCAAGCTGCCCATTACCACGTTTATGCGCGCTTTGGGCCTTGGTACAAACGAGCAGATAAGAGCGCTCTTCGGCGAAGACGAAAGACTTTCCGCAACGCTTGAGGCTGATGATACAAAATCGGTTGAGGACGCGCTTGTAGAGGTTTATAAAAAGCTCCGTCCGAGCGAGCCGGTTACGATCGAAGGCGCAAAGGCATATCTTGAGCAGCTCTTTTTCGATCCCCACCGTTACGATATTTCGCGCGTGGGCCGTTATAAATACAATAAAAAGTTAGCCATAGGCGCCCGTATTAAAGGCGCGGTTTTGTCGCGCCCCGTTGCAGATCCCATGACCGGCGAAATAATAGCCGAGGCCGATACCTCGGTTACCCGCGAGCTTGCCGAAGCCATTGAGAAAAAGGGCGTTTCGGAGGCTTATATAAACGTTATGGACAACGAAGGCAACGTAACCGAGGTTAAGGTGCTTTCAAACGGTATGGTAAGGCTTGCCGATTTTACCGATTTCACGCCCGACGAATTGGCCGAGCTTGACGAGCTCGGTATAAACGAAAACGTTTCGTTCGCCGTTCTTAAGGAGCTGATTGAAAACACAAACGGCAAGGAAGAGCTGCGCGAGGCTGTTTTGGAGCATGCGGACGATCTTATTCCGAAGCACATTACCGTTGACGATATATTTGCAACCGTAAGCTATTTCTTAGGTCTTCCGCACGGGGTAGGCACGGTTGACGATATAGACCATTTGGGCAACCGCCGCATACGTTCGGTAGGCGAGCTTCTGCAAAACCAGTTCCGTATAGGCATTTCACGTATGGAACGCGTTGTGCGCGAAAAAATGACTCTGCAGGCGCAGGATCCCGATAATATCACGCCGCAGTCGCTTATAAATATACGTCCTGTGGTGGCGGCTATAAAGGAGTTCTTCGGTTCTTCGCCGCTTTCGCAGTTTATGGATCAGACAAACCCGCTTTCAGAGCTTACGCATAAGCGCCGTCTTTCCGCTTTGGGACCCGGCGGACTTTCGCGTGACCGCGCTTCGTTCGAGGTGCGCGACGTTCACTACACTCACTACGGTCGTATGTGCCCGATAGAAACGCCCGAAGGACCTAACATCGGTCTTATATCATATCTTGCAACCTTTGCAAAGATAAATAAATACGGCTTTATCGAAACACCGTTCCGTAAGGTTGATAAGGCGACGGGCAGGGTTCTTGACGAGGTACGCTATATGACTGCCGACGAAGAGGACGAGTATGTAGTAGCGCAGGCAAACGAGCCGCTTGACGAAAACGGTTATTTTGTAAAGAAAAAGGTAAACGCCCGCCACCGCGACGGCTTCCATGAGGTTGAGGCTTCAAGCGCAGACTATATGGACGTTTCGCCTAAGATGGTAGTTTCGGTTGCAACGGCTATGATTCCGTTCCTTGAAAACGACGATACGAACCGTGCGCTTATGGGCTCTAACATGCAGAAGCAGGCAGTGCCGCTTTTACGCCCCGAAAACCCGATAGTAGCTACCGGTATGGAATATAAGGCGGCGGTAGACTCAGGCGTTGTTGTGCTTGCAAAGCGTGCGGGCGAGGTTACCTATGTAAGCGCCGATCATATTAAGATACGCGCTAAAAACGGTGAAATAGACGAATATACGCTTATTAAATTCCTGCGTTCGAACCACGGAACCTGTATAAACCAGCGCCCGATAGTGGCGGTAGGTCAAAAGGTAGAGGAGCATGAGGTTATAGCGGACGGCCCTGCTACCAGCAACGGCGAAATTTCTCTCGGCAGAAACGCCCTTATCGGCTTTATGACGTGGGAAGGCTATAACTATGAGGACGCGGTTCTTATTAACGAGCGTTTGGTTCGCGACGATGTTTATACCTCAATTCATATTGAAGAATATGAGCTTGAGGCAAGAGATACCAAGCTCGGACCCGAAGAGATCACAAGGGATATTCCGAACGTGGGCGAGGACGCGCTTAAGGACCTTGACGAACGCGGAATAATCCGCATAGGCGCAGAGGTTACCGCAGGCGATATTCTTGTGGGTAAGGTAACGCCCAAGGGCGAAACCGAGCTTACCGCAGAAGAGAGACTGCTCCGCGCAATATTCGGCGAAAAGGCGCGCGAGGTAAGGGATACTTCGCTGCGTGTTCCGCACGGCGAATACGGTACAATAGTAGACGTTAAGGTGTTTACAAGGGAGAATTCTTCCGAATTAAGCCCCGGCGTAAACGTTGTTGTACGCTGCTATATAGCGCAAAAGCGTAAAATATCCGTCGGTGATAAAATGGCGGGACGTCACGGAAACAAGGGCGTTGTATCACGCATACTTCCGAGCGAAGATATGCCCTTCTTACCGGACGGCACTCCGCTTGATATTGTATTAAACCCGCTCGGCGTTCCTTCACGTATGAACATCGGTCAGGTGCTTGAGGTTCACTTGGGCTATGCGGCAAGAGCGCTCGGCTGGAACATCTGCACACCCGTATTCGACGGTGCGCACGAGGACGATATCAGAAAGTGCTTCAGCCTTGCAGAAGAGTCTACAAAGGCTGCCGATTATGAATTTAAGGATACCGCAAAGCTTGACTTCTCGCGTATACCTCTTACGGCGGACGCGAAAACCCAGCTTTATGACGGACGTACCGGCGAACCGTTTGATAACCTTGTAACGGTAGGCTATATGTACTACCTTAAGCTGCATCATCTGGTAGACGATAAGATTCACGCGCGTTCAACCGGTCCGTACTCGCTTGTAACTCAGCAGCCGCTCGGCGGTAAGGCTCAGTTCGGCGGTCAGCGTTTCGGAGAAATGGAAGTTTGGGCGCTTGAGGCTTACGGCGCGGCTTACACGCTTCAGGAAATACTCACCGTTAAGTCGGACGATGTTGTGGGACGCGTTAAGACCTACGAATCGATCGTTAAGGGTCAGAACATTCCGAAGCCGGGCGTTCCCGAATCGTTTAAGGTTCTTATTAAAGAGCTTCAGTCACTGGGGCTTGACGTTAAGGTTCTTGATAAAAACGATGAAGAAATCGACTTAAAGCAGACCTTCGACGATGACGACGATATCGGTCTCGGCACTCCGGCTATTCCTGAGGGCGAGGATACGGATTTTGAAGGCGATACGGTAGCCGACGATCTTACGGGCTTCGGTCTTGAAGACGAAAACGGCGACGCCATTGCGGAGGAATCCGATTTTGACGATTACGGCGAAGAAGATAATTTAGGCGACGAAGAGTAACGGAGGGCAAATATGGCAGAAATTGAATTTGAATCAATAAAAATCGGACTTGCGTCTCCCGAACAGATAAGAAGCTGGTCGCACGGCGAGGTAACAAAGCCCGAAACCATTAACTACCGCACATTAAAGCCCGAACAGGGAGGGCTTTTCTGCGAGCGTATATTCGGGCCCCAGAAGGACTGGGAATGCCACTGCGGAAAGTATAAACGCATACGCTACAAGGGTAAGGTCTGCGAGCGCTGCGGCGTTGAGGTAACCCGTGCAAAGGTTCGCCGCGAGCGTATGGGCTCAATTGAGCTTGCCGCTCCGGTCTCGCACATATGGTATTTTAAAACCATTCCTTCAAGAATGGGCTTGGTGCTTGATATAACCCCTAAGGCGCTTGAACAGGTACTTTATTTCTCACAGTATATAGTAACCGATCCCGGTACTACGCCGCTTGAGAAGAAGCAGCTTTTAAACGAAAAGCAGTACCGCGATATGCGCGAAAAATATGAAAACGATTTCGAGGCCGGAATGGGCGCAGAGGCTATTAAAAAGCTTCTGTGCGAAATCGACCTTGACAAGACCTGCGATGAGCTGCGCAAGGAGCTTGAGGACGCAACAGGTCAAAAAAGTATACGCCTTTTAAAGCGCCTTGAGGTGCTTGAGGCGTTCAGGCAGTCCGGCAACCGCCCCGAATGGATGATACTTGACGTTATTCCGGTAATTCCGCCGGATCTTCGTCCTATGGTTCAGCTTGACGGCGGACGTTTTGCAACGAGCGACTTAAACGACCTTTACAGAAGAGTTATTAACCGTAACAACCGTTTAAAGAGACTTCTTGAGCTGCACGCGCCGGATATTATAGTCCGCAATGAAAAGCGTATGCTGCAAGAGGCGGTAGACGCGCTTATAGATAACGGCAGGCGCGGCAAGCCCGTAACGGGACCGAATAACCGTGCGCTTAAATCCCTTTCGGATATGCTCAAGGGTAAACAGGGACGTTTCCGTCAGAACCTGCTCGGTAAGCGTGTTGACTATTCGGGACGTTCGGTTATCGTTGTAGGACCGGAGCTTAAAATGTATCAGTGCGGCGTTCCTAAGGAAATGGCGCTTGAGCTGTTTAAGCCCTTTGTTATGAAACGCCTTGTTGAAACAAAGGCTGTTACAAACATTAAATCCGCAAGAAAAATGGTTGAACGTGCCTCTAACGAGGTTTGGGACGCGCTTGAAACCGTAATTAAAGAGCACCCCGTGCTTCTTAACCGTGCGCCTACGCTTCACCGTTTGGGTATTCAGGCGTTTGAGCCGGTGCTTGTTGAGGGTAAGGCATTAAAGCTGCATCCGCTTGTTTGTACCGCTTACAATGCCGACTTCGACGGCGACCAGATGGCTATTCACATTCCGCTGTCGGCAGAGGCTCAGTCGGAAGCGCGCTTCTTAATGCTTGCGGCAAACAACCTGTTAAAGCCGTCCGACGGTAAGCCTGTAACCGTTCCTACGCAGGATATGGTTCTCGGTTCGTACTATCTTACGCTTGTTAAGTCCGAAGAAAAGGGCGCAAACAAGGTGTTCAGGGATAAAAACGAGGCTATAATGGCATATACCGACGGCGCAGTAGGTCTTCACGCGCCTATCCGCGTTCGTATGACGAACGAAAACGGCGAAAGCGGTCTTGTTTGGTGTACTGTCGGCTTTATAATATTTAACGAGTCGCTTCCGCAGGATTTAGGCTTTGTAGACAGAACCGATCCCGCTCATAAATTGGATCTTGAGTGGACTTATACCGTTAAAAATCCCGAAACCAACTTTATTGAAAGCAACGACGATATAATTCAGAACAAGGTCGGCAAAAAGCAGCTCGGCAAAATAATCGACCGTTGCATTACCGTTCACGGCACAAGCGTTTCTTCTATTGTGCTTGATAATATTAAGGCTACCGGCTTTAAGTATTCCACTAAGGGCGCTATCACCGTTGCGGTTATCGACGCGGTAATTCCGCCTGCTAAAAAGGAAATACTTGCCGCCGCTGAGGCTCAGATAGACCTTGTTTCACGCGATTACAGGCGCGGTCTTATAAGCAACGACGAGCGCAGCCGCCACGTTATTGAAATATGGAACAAGGCAACCGAAGATGTTGCCGACGCACTTAAGGGCAACCTTGACGAGTTTAACCCCATATTTATGATGGCGGATTCGGGCGCGCGCGGTTCTATGAGCCAGATAAGACAGCTTGCAGGTATGCGCGGACTTATTGCGAACACTGCCGGTAAGGTTATCGAAGTACCTATCCGCGCTAACTACCGCGAGGGTCTTAACGTACTTGAATACTTCATTTCTTCACGCGGTGCGCGTAAAGGTCTTGCTGATACCGCTTTGCGTACTGCCGACTCCGGTTATCTTACCCGCCGTCTTGTTGACGTTGCGCAGGATGTTATTGTGCGCGAGGACGACTGCGGAACCGAAGAGGGTCTTACCGTTGCCGATATTAAGGACGGAAATCATATACTTGAACCGCTCGAAGAGCGTCTTGAGGGCAGATATTTACTGCACGATGCCGTTGATCCGACTACCGGAGAGGTTATTTGGTCACACGAGGATATGGTTACGGGCGAGGGCGCAAAGAAAATTGTTGATGCCGGAATTACAAGCATCGAGATCCGTTCGGTACTCACCTGCCACAGCCACCACGGCGTGTGCAAAAAGTGCTACGGCAGAAACCTTGCAACAAGCAAGCCTGTTACTACGGGCGAGGCTGTCGGCATAGTAGCCGCACAGTCGATAGGCGAGCCGGGCACCCAGCTTACAATGCGTACATTCCACACCGGCGGTATTGCAAGTACAGAGGATATTACACAGGGTCTTCCGCGTGTTGAAGAGCTGTTTGAAGCACGCAGACCTAAGCGTTGCGCGCTTATCGCCAAAATCGACGGTACGGTACGCATAGCCGAGGAAAAGAAGAGCAATGTAATTATAATTACAAACGACGAGCTTAAAACCGAGGAAAAGGTTACTATTCCTTACGGTATCCGATGCCTTGTTAAGGACGGCGACGAGGTAAAAGCCGGCGATATGCTTATTCCGGGCGCTAAATATCCGCAGGATATTCTTGAGGCGCAGGGACCAGAGGCGGTTGAAGAATATATCATAGCCGAAATTCAAAACGCTTACCGTACACAGGGTGTTGATATCAACGATAAGCACATTGAGGTTATCGTTCGTCAGATGATGCGCAAGCTGCGCATTACCGATCCCGGCTCTACGGATCTGCTTCAGAATGTAAGCTACGAATATAAAGAGATTGCCGACGCTAACGCGGCTGTTCAGGCGCGTATCGACGCGGGCGAAGAGGGGCTTACCAAGGCAACATACCGCGCAACCCTGCTTGGTATCACAAAGGCTTCGCTTGCTACCGAATCGTTCCTGTCGGCAGCGTCCTTCCAAGAGACAACGCGAGTTCTTACCGAAGCTGCTATTAAGGGCAAGGTTGACCCGCTGTTCGGTCTTAAGGAAAATGTTATTATCGGTAAACTGGTACCTGCCGGCACCGGTATGAAGTGCGAGGAAATAAACCCTGCCGAATATGAGGAGACCGAGGATAACGGTCTTACCGACGAATCCGACAGTGTTTATGAGAATTTCGCGGCAAGTACAGCTGCGTCGGAATAATCAGTCCTTGATTTAAAAGTCTTCCCGATACTGTTTGTATCGGGAAGACTGAAAATATTTCTTGAAAAAGTATTTGCTTTATGCTAAAATAAATAAAAATGCGGACATAGTTTATCGGTAGAACATTAGCTTCCCAAGCTGAATGGGTGGGTTCGACTCCCATTGTCCGCTCCAATTATAAAAGCCGCTTTTTAAGCGGCTTTTCTTTGTTTATGCGTGTTTGCGCGATTTTTTGCGGCTTTAACGTATTGCAAAAACAATACGAATATTGCACACAAAATGAGAAAACTTCACACGAAATTTCACACGCCTTTTTGTTTTTAGCAATGGCTGAGTTGCAATTGACGTCGGCGACACTTTCGAAATGTTTGGATATTTTAGCGTCAAACTCATTGGCTTTTTCTTTAAGGACGTGGTTATAAACATTGTTCATAACATAATTCGGCTTCCGGCCGCCGCGAGCCATAATGTATTTGTCGGGTATATTAAGAGAATGCAGTATTGAAACATTGTAATGTCGCAAATCGTGAAATCGAAAGTGCGGTATATTATTTCTTTTGAGAATTTTTTTAAAAGCAAGGGTAAGACTGTCGGGAGTTCCTGCAATTCGATTTTTCTAAATCCGGCAAGCGTTTTCGGTTGCTTCAAATTTCTGCGGCAACGTCGTATGAAGTGAAAAACCGAGTCAAAACATTTCAAAAACGGCAGATAAAAAAACCGTGGGCGTTTCCTACGGTTTTGGTGATTTTGAGGCAGATAGAATGTTTATTTCACGTTGAATTTGCTCCGGCGTGCGTGATTTGGGGCTGCAATATACATACGGCGGACGAAATTGCAGTTAACTGCAAAATAAGCAGGCAAGCCGCAGAATACCGCAGGCGCGTATGTATTACTCTATAAGCGCAATGCTTTTTTAACTTCACCGCTTGAACGCGAGGTATACAAAAATTTCAAGCAGTATATAGAAACACACAAACTATAATTTGGTTATTTGCCGGTTAAGGAGCGTTCCTCATACGAACGATCTTTGTCGGCGTTTTCAACCTTAGCTTTGGGAGCGAGGTTATTTATCCAAATTCTTTATAAGCTCTTCAAAAAGCGGAGTATATATTTTTTTGATATTATCAAATATTGTTGCGGCGGTTCTTTCATCATAAACGTGCGAAGTGATATTTCTTGATTCCAATATTTCAAGCCAGCCGTTTTCGTTTGTTAAAAGACCGTCCGAAAAAGCGGTTTTCATTACGGATTTTGGGCTGTTGATATCGGTATAGCCTTGCTCGATAAGGTATTCTCTCACGGTTTTCCACGCAAGCTCGGTGCAAAATTCAAAACGCTGTATTGCCCCGTCACGTACAGAATCAAGAGGTGTTGTTTCATAGTCGGCTATTGCTTCTTTAAGCCTGTCGGTTGCAGAGATAAGCTTTTGGTATTTTTCCGTAAACTTGCTCATTATTACTTTACCGTCCTTTTCAATATTATTTAACAGAACCTTATCGGTTTCGCTTGATACAAAAACAATGTCAAATTCCAATAGGGTGGGAATATCCGCAATATCTGAACGGAAAGCCGCCTGATTGCTTTTACTAACGCCGTATACGGCTATATCTATATCGCTGCGTTCGCGGTTGTCGCCCCTCGCTCTGGAACCGAATAATATCACCTTTGCGGCACCGAACTTTCTTGCAGTATCGATAACCGCCTGCAGAATATTACTTATATATATCATATACTACCTCTTTATAAATCCGTAGCTTCAAATAGGTGTTTGCTTAAAGCCTGCTTATATGATGCGCAAATTATGTCGGCGTAGTTCCTCAAATCATCTACGCTTTCAAGCGGTATCTTCCAATGGCGTATATCACGCTTTTTTATATGGTCTAAGCGCTTATCGTCCCTTATAGAAGCATCACACGAGGACAAATCAAGCAAAATCCAATTCGAGCGCGGACCTGCCTTGATTCTGCAAAAATCATTGCCGGTATCACAAACTACCGAGAGGTAATTATCACTTCGCCGCTCAAAATGGGAGCGGGAAAAGTCAAGACCACAGGAATTGATTAAGTCAGAAATTACCGAAACTGCACTTTTCTCGTATACATTTAAAATCGGCGGTATATTACGCTTATTAAATTCATTTATTAAAGATATACTACCGTTTTTAATAGAAAATGTAATAGCCATATAAACACTCCGCTATATTACTTTATAAATCTGTAATTTCGGGTAATGAGTTAATCTTACGCTGAAGCTCCTCTAATTCTTCGTCGTTAAAAGCGAGTTCTTTATAAGAACCGTTGCGAGCGGCGATTTTTATTATATGTGTTTTTTCATTGCTCTTGTTTGTTTCGGGATTGTCCGTTCTGCCGAGAAGGTAATCTATAGAAACATCAAGACAATCTGCGATTTTAGCGAGATTATCCGCTTTTGGCATTGAGGTTTTCATATTGGACATTGTGTTAAAGCCCAATTCTGCATTTTCCAAGACCTTTTTGAGCGGAATGCCTTTTTCTTTTGAGGTTTGTTTAATTCTCTCGGCTACATTATTTGAGTTATACAAAATAATTCCCCTATTCTTGTGCTACTCTATAAATCTCTAAAAATAGATATTTTAAGTATTGACAATATCTAAACTTAGAGATATAATTAAACCAAGTTAAGATATTAACTTAACTATACCACAAAAGCCGTCGAAAATCAACGGCTACTAAAAGAAACGAATAAAGATATGGGGTGAGAAAATGTATGTAAGTGAATTTAAAGCAATTTTTGAAGACGCTCTTAGATCGTTAGGAAAACAGTTAAAAATCGTCGGACAGGCTCCGCCCGAAAAAATTGCCGAAGCAATGATGAAAATGCAAAAAATATTCCAATGGAATCCGACCCGAAGCCGAGCGCCGATACGCTCGCTACGGAACTTAAAAAGGCTATGTTATGGCACGGCGAACAGGCTATGAAAGTTGGGAAAGGGATAGTTGAGTATTTGAAAACACAAAACCTAACCTACGGCGAATGTTGCGACGGCTGTAATGCCGCCATAGAGCTACTGGGAATGTCAGTCAATAAAAAAGGGCAAGACGAAAAGTTGAGAAACAAGTTAAAACGAATGAAAATTAAATAACGGTTGGGAGCGGCACTCCCATTGTCCGCTCCAATTATAAAAGCCGCTTTTAAGCGGTATCCTTTTTTGAGGTATTCGCCAAATCATATGACAGATAAGGTTCGTGGTTTCTTAGAGAATTTCCGGGTGTTAGTGTAAAAATCTTTTAAAGGATTTTTACCAATGCCATAACCTGAATCTCTGTAAAAAAGCAAAAACGAAATTTGACAATTCCCCAAAAATATGTTACAAGGATATTATGTGTGATTAGTGCTTTTAAAATGTTGCGTATAACCGGATTTATGTATTAAATAGTCATTATATTAAAATTAAATCAGATTTGTCGGCGATACTCCGAAATGCTTTTTAAAGGTGCGGCTGAAATATGAAATATCGTTAAAGCCGGATTTTTCAGCCGCCGCCGTTACCGAAAAATCACCGGAATAAATCATTTCCTTAGCGTATTCAAGGCGCAGATTTATTGTGTACTCTATGGGGGACACACCGCAGCACCTTGAAAAAAGCCTGCGCAAATAGGAAACGCTTATTCCGCATACATCGGCGAGTGTTTCTGCCGTTATTTTTTTCGTGGTGTAATTATTACGGATATAGCTTATCGCCGGCGAGATTATTTCTCTGTACCTGCTGCCGTAATATTCCGAACGGTAATCATTTTTAATGAGTGATAGAATTTTATATAAATCAGAATAAACCGCGTCGGCATAGCCGACGTCTTTTTTTACCCATTCCCTTTCGGCCGATTCAAACAGAGCTTCAATTTTTGCGGGATTTTTCAGACTGATTTTAAACGGTTCAAACTTTTCGTCGGTAGAAATGAGAAAATTTATTGCAAAAATGTTTTTGGCGGCGCCTTCTGTGTGGCTTTGCAGGGTTACAGTATAATTGCTGTCTTGCGGCATATAAATCAGGTCGCCTTTTTTGCACACTATGGTTTTTTTATTTTCAAATGTATAGCCGTACACGCCGTTTGCAAAATAGGCAAAGCCGTGCGATGGGCGATTGTTGTGTACCGACTCGCCCTTGCCGAACGGCACATGAATAGCCAACACGGGCTTAGTCACATAAAAATCCGTTTCTAACAGGTTCATTTTCTTCGCCTCCATATGAATCTATTATAATATCTGTGGCGAATAAGTCAAGTGTAGCGTTTCGTTCATTCAATTTTACTTTCCGATATGATATATTATCTGTAAAGGAGTAAAGGAGCAATTTATAATCTTGATAAATAAAATTGACAGAGAATTTATAGAAAATAAATACCACCGTACAGACAAATCCTTTAATTCCCTAAACCGTATGGCATATCACGGCATAGGCTATGCCGAGGAAACCGGCAAGGACGATGTGGAAATATTGGCGGGGCTTAAAGCAATGCAGCCGGAGCTGAGCGTTATGCCGCACCCTGTGGCGAGAGCTACGGCAATAAAATATGTGTTGGAAAATGAAAGACTGTATATTAACGAACACGATTATTTTGTGGGGCTTTATTCGCTAGGCAGGCTTGCAAATTCAGTTACCTTTAATGTGTGGGAGGGCGATGCATTTAATAAACGCAAGCCGGAAGCATTAAAAAATTCCGATTTGTTTAACAGGTCCGGCGCAGTTGCCAACTGGACCGACTACGACCATGTGGTGCCCGATTGGGAGTCCTTAATGAATTTGGGCTTTAAAGGGATAAGGGAACGCGCACAGCACTACAGAGGAAAACACGCGCAAAACGGCACTCTGACCAATGAAACCGCGGCATTTTTTGACGGGATAGATATAGAATACGGGGCGATTATATCGGTTATTGACCGAATGTATAAATACGCCGCGGCTGCCGATAATGAAAAATCCGTAAAAGTGGCAAAATGCCTTAAAGCTTTGCGCGACGGCGCGCCGACGGATATTTACGAGGCAATGCAGTTAATTTTTATTTATTTCATTATATCGGAAAGCGTGGACAGCTTTCAGGTGCGCTCGCTCGGCAACGGTCTTGACAGAACGCTTTACAGATTTTATGAAAATGATTTGAAAACGGGAAGATACTCAAGGGACGAAATACGATCGTTTTTAGCCTATTTTCTTTTGCAATGGTCTGCAATAGGCAATTACTGGGGGCAGCCGTTTTATCTGGGCGGAACAAATAAGGACGGCAGCTCAAAATATAATGACCTTTCTTATGATATTCTTGATACTTACGATGAGCTTGAAATTTATAATCCGAAAATCCAGCTTAAAATCAACCGCAGCACACCCGAAAGACTTTTAAATAAAGCCTTTGATATGGTGCGCCGCAAAAATGCAAGCATTGTTTTTTGCTGTGAGCCGGGAATGATAAAGGCGGTCATGGGCTACGGCGCTACATATGAGGAAGCTCTGGATATGGATATTCGCGGCTGCTATGAAACAGGTGTGAGGGCGAATGAATCAAGCACCGCCGAGGGGTATATAAACTGTGCCAAGGCGGTTGAATATGTTTTTTCAAACGGCTTTGATAAGGGCATAAACGAACAGGTGGGAATTAAGACTGGCATGCTTGCCGAATTTACCTCGTTTGAAGATTTTTACGCGGCATTTATAAAGCAGCTGGATTATCTTATTGAAAAGACAATTGAAACATCCAACGACCAGGATAGATTTTTAAGCTATGCAAACCCATCCTCAATGTTTTCCGCAACAACGGAGCATGCTCTTAAATGCGGAAAAGACGGCTATTTCAACGGTTTGAAATTCAATAACACCGCATTGCTTTGCTGCGCGTTTGCAAGCGCTGTTGACAGCCTTATGGCGCTTAAAAAATTTGTTTATGATGATAAAAGAGTGAGCTTAGAGGAGTTTTCCGCCGCGCTTGACGCGAACTGGCAGGGCTTTGAAAAGCTTCGCCTTCAAATTCGCAACAGCCCGATAAAGTACGGAAACAATAATCCCGAGGCTGACAGATACGCCGCGGCAATAGCGGATTATTATTCTGGCAGGGTAAATAATATTCCTAATGGGCGGGGCGGTGTTTACAAGGCAATTATGCACTCGGCACGTACGTTTATTGAGCAGGGCAAAAAAACGCTTGCCTCGGCAGACGGCAGAAAAAACGGCGATATTCTTTCCAAAAATGCTTCTCCTTGCGACGGTATGGATAAAAACGGCGTTACAGCGCTTATTGAATCGGCGTTAAGGCTTACGCCTTCAAATTTTCACGAGTCATTTTGCCTTGACATTATGCTGCACCCCTCGGCAATTTCGGGTGATGCCGGACTTCGCGTATTTAATTCGCTGCTTAAAACCTATATGGCGTTGGGCGGAATGGCGGTGCAGTTCAATATTTTCAACGTCGAAATGTTAAGGGACGCACAGGTAAATCCGGAAAAATACAGAAATTTGCAGGTGAGAGTTTGCGGCTGGAATGTGCTTTGGAATAATTTAAGCCGCGAGGAGCAGGAGGCATATATAAAAAGAGCGCAAAATATTAAATAGGGGGCGTATTTTATATGCTAAAGGGTTTGATTTTTGATATAAAGCGCTTTGCCGTGCATGACGGAAACGGAATACGCACAACGGTATTCTTTAAAGGTTGTCCGCTGAAATGCCTTTGGTGTCACAACCCGGAGGGTATAAGCTTTAAGCCCCAGCTTGCATTTTACGAAAATAAATGCATAAACTGCGGCGAGTGTGCGGCTGTATGCTCTGCCGGGGCGCAAAAAAATAACGGCGGCAGGTCATATATATAACCGTGAAGAATGTGTATTATGCGGCGGCTGTGAAAGAGCCTGTCTCGGTAACGCACTTACACTTTACGGAAAGGAAATGACCGTGGAGGAGCTTATGCCGATATTGCTTGAAGATAAACCGTTTTATGATAATTCCGGCGGCGACATAACTCTTTCGGGCGGCGAGTGCTTGTGCCAGCCCGATTTTTGCGCCGAGCTTTTAAAAAACGCTAAGGAAAACGGGCTTAACACCGCAGTTGATACCTGCGGCTTTGTGCCGCGTGCGGCAATAGAAAAGGTTATGCCGTTTACCGATATGTTTTTGTATGATATTAAGGCGATAGATGAAAGCGTGCATATAAAATGCACGGGGCAGTCAAACCGGCGGATACTTGAAAATCTTAAATATATTGACGCCGCCGGCAAGAAAACGGAAATACGCTACCCGTATGTGCCGGGCTGTAATTCCGGCGAGGCTGAAAGCATAGCCGATTTTGTCGGAGGTTTTAAAAATGTTACGGGTGTCAGGGTTTTGCCGTACCATAATTACGCCGGCTCAAAATATTTATCGCTCGGAATGAAAAACACACTGCCGGGTAAATTGCCGGACGGCGAGGAAATTAAAAGCATAGAAAAGCTTTTTAAAGGTTGCAGTCTGTCGAAAAAGGTCCAGTAAAAGCCGAGCTTTTTCGACAGACTGGAGCCGCTTTTTAAGCGGCTTTTCTTTATTTATGCGTGTTTGCGCGATTTTTTGCGGCTTTAACGTATTGCAAAAACAATACG
>ERZ773188.27-NODE-27-length-151694-cov-7.435772_pt1 | contig 151694 bp, 109 predicted proteins | sample MGYA00581011_ERZ773188 | MGnify/ENA primary metagenome ERZ773188 (study PRJEB29015, sample SAMEA2737798) | human gut metagenome | biome: human gut; feature: human-associated habitat; material: faeces | place: China | collected 2012 ...
GTTTGCAGATATAAAGATTTTCACCTCTTTATTTTTCCAAGTGCAAATATAATAGTAAGGGCAAAAGCTTTGTATATTACTTGGTACTTGAAAGCTTTTGCCCTTACAGGGCGGCAGGCTCGCGTCAATAAATCCCCAGGGCGATGCCCTGGGCTAGGAGCTTCTGCCCTTTCAGGGCGTGCTGCTTTTTGTGTAGTTTTTTAACAACAAGACATACGTCTTAACTCCTTTAACTCCTTAATTCCTTAACTCCTTTTCCTTAGTTCCGGCAGGATGAATATCGAATGAAACTCGCGCTTTTCTACTGGTGGAATCTTCATATAATCGCCATAGAGGTCGGTGAGGTAGGAATCGGGATTGCATGGTGCAGGGAATTCCTTGCCCTCAAACTTGATGGTACCCAATGGCTTGACAGCCTTCTTGTCGAATGAGATGCCTCGGCCATTCAGGAAAGGAACATCAGAATAACGGGTCTTCTTTCCGAACAAGCCTACTACCTTCCATAATGCACTGCCCAGACAATACTTGCCTCCGAAATAGAAGAACTCAGCAAAGGAACGCAGAGAGTAAGTGTGTCGGTGGTTCAGGATAGAATAACTCTTGGAGATACCCTTTGTCAAGGTCTTGATCCACGAACGGGGAATGTCTGGATAATCCACAAAAGGGAAGATATCCACAAAGATTCCCTTTACATAAGGCTGGCAGAAATCGTCGCCCTGTTCGATATAGAGAGAGTTGCAGTCGCGGATCTTCGTGATAGGCTCCTTGCTTCCCGGATCCGATTTGGGGGTCTGCAGATAGAGCCAGTCGGGCAGTTCCTTGGGAGCAATCTCCTCGAATCGTTTTTCATCTTCCAGCGACATACCGATATCGATATCGTCATCCCAAGGTATGAAACCTCCATGGCGCACGGCTCCGAGCAGGGTGCCGCCATCCAGCCAGTATTCTATCTTGTGGCGCTTGCAGATTTTGTCTATTTCTTCCAGAATAGCCAGCTGCTTGAGTTGGCATGCCCGCAGATTCTGCTGGCTATATTCTTTGATTTCTTTGTAAAAGTCCATATTCTTTATATTTTTATCGGGAAGACCCGTATGGGATCTCTCCCCGGATTATAAGAAATGCGTAATGATTAATGTGGCGTTGTATGCCCAGAAGTAGATGGCGAGGAAGAGAGTGACTCCTCTCATCGCATTAGCCAGTTTGGGTTGAGCCTCTCTGAATGCATAACCCATGGTGAATGGGATGACGAACATCCAGTGGGCTGCCATGATATATACCTCGTTGAGTCCGAAACCGAGCACCAGGTGAAGGAAGGCATCGAATGCCGCACAGCTCAGGCACATCCACATCAGACGGGAGTGTCTGCTGTAGAAAACACCGGCTGCAAAGAGCAGGAAAACGAATGCTTCGAAGAGGTAGCTGATGGCCCAATCGTATCGGATAAAGGTTGGGCGCGATACGCTCAGGTCTTTGAGCAGTTCCTTCTGATGCAGCTGGATGCCTTCTCCAAAGAGGTTTTCTACGATGGATTCCATTCGTGGGGTAGAAACATCGGTCCATTTCAGGAATGGCATATCGGATACCGATTTGCCTCGATGAGCATCCATCCACGCATCGTGAACGGCATTCTTCCGGGCAATATCGGGTCTTTTCGGCATCTGCTTTCTTTCTATCTCCTTGCCTTTTTCCTGCTGAGGCTTGACGATGTATTCGTTCTGATAGTAAAAGCTGCCGCCCATGATGAGGAGCGGGAGGATGAAGGCGATGGCAAAGAATCGGGGGGAGAATACCTTTCTGCCATTACAGAAAAGCGACATGATGCCGGTCTTTACGCCATTGCTCAGCGATACTCCTGCCGTGGTAAGGAACAGCAGACTAGCCTGCCATGCCTTGAGCTGTTTGCCCTGCGCCATACAGGTTCCCACCATATAGATGCTGACCAGCAGACAGAGCATGGAAAAGCAGAAATGATCGGGTACCATCGTGGTGAGCATGATGGAGGCAAAGGAGAAAAAGAATGCCGTGAGAATGTAGGCATCCAACCGGCATAGCTGGATGAGCTCCCGGCAGATGCGGAAGAAGAATACGGCAGAGAAAGTGGCGCTGATGACGAGCATCACTGCCATGATGAAGGTGGCACAGTTGTGATGAGTCCAGCCCATCAGCCAGTCGTTGAGACAGGCTCCGGGATAGAGTAGGGCGCCAAAGAGCGGATGGCGTGACAACTCAAAGTATATCTTTTCGTTGGAAAGAAAGATATACGAGTAGGCATCGAAACCGGATACCGTGAAATGCTTGTAGAAGATACTCCAAAATCCCAGTTTGCCAGCCTTGAAAAAGCTTGTAGGATAGGAATGGATCAGCACGGTATTCAAGCTGGCGAATACCAGCATCGAAACAAGTGCAAGAATCCTTTCTTCTTTCTTGATTTTAAAAATATTCTTCATCGTTTTATTCTTATTTGGCTGCAAAGTTAGTGTAAAAAATTGATTGTGGGAAGAAAAATGAGGAAATATTTCATTCCGGCTGTTTTTTTGTGGCGGTTTATTTGGCATTGTCTGCTTTTTGGGTTATCTTTGTCTCCCAAAAAACGGATGATGACAGATTCCGACAATTGTGTATAGTTAACGAATATCATAGATATGAAACAGCCAGCTAAGATTGATGTCGCCGTATTGATGCTTTTCTTCAATCGTCCCGACAATTTCCAGAAAGTGTTTGACGAGGTGAAGAAGGCTCGTCCTGCCCAGTTGTTCCTCTATCAGGATGGAGCAAGAGGTGAGCGGGATATGCCGGGTATCGAGGCATGCCGGCAAATAGCATCAGATGAGAATATTGATTGGGAGTGTGAGGTGCACAGATCTTATCAGACCAAGAACCAGGGATGTGATCCATCGGAGTATCTCTCACAGAAATGGGCTTTCTCGATTGTGGATAAGTGTATCGTGCTGGAAGATGACGATGTGCCTTCGCAATCTTTCTTCCCTTTCTGCAAGGAGATGCTCGACCGCTATGAGCACGATGAACGTATTGCCATGATTGCCGGATTCAATGAAGATGAGATGACCCCCGACTGCGAGGACAGCTATTTCTTTACTTCTGTCTTCTCTATCTGGGGATGGGCTTCGTGGCGCCGTGTGGTGGACAAATGGGAGGGTGACTATGCCTTTCTGCGCGATAAGCAGGCGATGCGACAGTTGGAATCGGTGGTTCGCCAGCGTGGGCTCCGTAAGGACTTCATCCCGATGTGCAGGGATCATGCCCATAGTGGAAAGGAGTTTTATGAAAGCATCTTCTGGGCTTCGATGCTGCTGAATTCCAGCCTTGCCATTATGCCATGCAGGAATCTAATCAATAATTTGGGTCTCTCTGATGACTCCACCCATTTCTCGGGCAGCATGAAGACGACTCCCAAGGCTTATCGCAGAATCTTCACCATGAAGCGCCATGAACTGGAGTTTCCGCTGAAACATCCTAAATATGTAGTGGAAAACGTAGATTTCAAGGAGCGGGTGTACAAGATCAATGCCTGGGGCCACCCATTCATCAAGATGTCACGCTCCCTGGAAGAACTCTTTCTGAATCTGAGATATGGTAATTTCTCCAGCATCTTCAAGGCGATGGCTCGCAGATGGCGCAAGATGATTGGAAGAGATAAGCATGCTTAATCTCTTCCTAGCAGAAATATCCGATAATCAGAATACCATTGTATATCAGCAGTGCCAGACCCAGGACGAGCAATACGCCTTTCAGGCAGCGGCTGTAGAGCTGCTGTCGGAGTTGCAGTTCTTGGTTTGGCTGCTGTCGTTTTTGCTTCAGAAGGAAACCGATGGCTATCGGAATGGCGTATATCCAGTGCCCCGCCATGATATATACCTCGTTGAGACCGAAGCCGAGTCCGATATGCAGCATCATATCTAGACCGAAATACGACATCACCAGCCAGAGATACTTGCTCTTTCTGCCCGCCCAGATGCCGGCAACAAACAGTAGCATGATAACAGCTTCTGCAATATAATTGATGGTGTATCGGTATTTCACGAACATCGGGCGATGACGCAATTCATCCTCCAGCACATAATCCTGATGCAGCTGGATAGATTCGCCCATCAGATTTTCGATGATCGACTGTGTGCGGGAGCTTGTAGCATCCGTCCAGTTCATGAATTCACCTTTCATGATAGGGGCACCTTGCTTAGGACCCCTTTTCTTTTTTGCTTCTTTCTTAGCCAGTTCCTTTGCCTTCCGAATGCTGTCGTTCTTGGCTTTCAGGGCTATCTCCTGGGCAGAGATAATCTTCAAGCCTCTTTTGATGGAGTCGTTTGTCAGCGAATCACGGGTATGCTTGATCTGTGCCATACGTTCCTGTCTGGCTTTCTTCTCAGCCGCTTTCTTGGCTTTCAGTTCCTTGCGTGCTATCTCGTTAGGCCATACGAAGACGCGGTATTCCCATCTGCAGAACCCCCACAGCAGGGCGGCTGGCAGGATGACTGCCAGGAGAAGATGCTTAGGGCGGAAGAATCCCTTTCCGTTTACGAAGAATGCAGAAAAGAAAATCTTCAATCCGTTATTGAGCGATGTGCCGGCTGTAAGGATGAAATATACCACGCTCTGCCATATCTTGAGCGGATGGTGATGTTTCATTCTGAGACCGGATACATAGAGTGCCAGGATGAGCAGCATCATGGAGATGACGAAATGGTCGGGCACGATGCAGGTAACCATCACATATCCGAAGGAGAAGAACAGCAGGGTAAGGATATGGGATGCCGTCTTGTCGAGATCCATTACCTCCCGGAAGATTCTCTTCAGGAAGAGGGTGGCATAGAATCCGCAGAATATCTGGATGACTACCGCGATGAAAAGGGCACAGTTGTAGCCTGTGAGTTTCATCAGACCCACATTGATGAGGTAAGGAATATACATATAGAAGGCGAGCAGCGGATGGCGATATACATTGTATGCTGCATTCCAGTCGCTCAATACCCAGTAGGTAAGCGGGTCGAAGCCCGATACGCAGAAGTGGCGGATGAAATTCTTGTAATAATCATCCGTGATGAGGGTGAAATGACTGGCATAGCGGGCTATCACTACACCATTCAGAACGGCAAGTGCCAGAAAAATGCCCAGGGCGAGCCATCTTTCTTCTTTCTTGATCGTGAAAATATCGAATATCTTTTTCATATCTTTCTATTTCTTTCTCTTTCAAGTTTTGAGAGGAATCTTCTCTTAGTCTTTCTCTTAGTCTTTCTCTTTCGAGTTTTGAAGATTCTTTTATTTCTTCAGGAAGAATCTTACCAATAAGAAGTTTATCGGAATGCAGATACAGAGGGTAGGAATCATCGCCCACTGTTTGGCGAGCCCCAGACCAACAAAGAGGTTGAGGCAGACGGTTTGCATCGTATAGTTTACCACATGTGAGAGGGTGAAGCCGGCACCTCGCTTGGCGTTTGCCTTCACCTTGAAGGTGTATCGGGTGCTGGCGATGAAATTGAAGATGAAGCTCACGATGTAGGCGATGGTGTTGGCTGTGGTAGCCAAACTGTGATCACCCATTCGTGGAATGAAATGGTTCAGCACCGGCATCATAGCCAGATAGATGACATATTGCAGCACCGTAGCCAGTCCGCCTACGATTCCGAATCTGATGACTTCGCCCAACTTCTCCCGTCTGGCATCATCCATATTATTAATCTTGTTTTTGATATTCATTGTTTTATCTTTTACGGCGTGCAAAAATACGCCTTTTTCCTGTTTCTAGCAAATATTCTTTCTACAAAATATTAATCTGCCTGGATTTATCTTAATAGTTTCCCTTTTCCGAAGAGATAAGCCAGTTTGGTCTTCTCCATCATCTTGGCAATGAGCAGGCTGCCTGTAATAGCAAGGATGATGGTGACGGCAGCAAACGAGATTTCGCTCGGATCCCAGCTGAAGAGGGGATGATAGAACTTCGCAGCCATCGTAAAGATGGGGTGGAAGAGATAGATGGGCAGCGTATTGCGCCCTATATATAATAAGGTGTCCTTGATTCTGTTGGTCACCTTTGCCGCTTTTTCTATCATGGGACTGAAATCCTTGAAGCGTTCGGGAGCATCGAGCAGGTGTTGCAGGAACAGCAGGGTGCTGATGCAGCACCAGCAGGAGAAGACGATAGCCAGACTCCCCCAGTCGTACCAGTCATCGTGGTAGAGCAGATAAATCCACAGGAAAATGGCGAAGAATTCGTGGCGGAACAGCTTGTTCCACTCCGTCTTGCTCTGTCGGATGACCACGCCGATGAAGTAATAGGCAGCTGCACTTGCCGATAGGGCAGGCGTCTCCGATATCAGGAGCAGCGTAAGTGCGAAGACGAAAAGGCTGGCATAGGTATCTCTTTTCGTGTAATTTCTGTGTAAATCATTCCAATTCCTTCCGCTGAAGCAGAAGTAATAGAGTGTTCCGCAGATGATCATAGTCTGGATAAACCAATAGGGACCGATGGAAGTGACGAAGATTTTTTCGCATATCTGGGAGAGGGAGAGCTCAGTGATACCATCTCTCACCGGCATGTAGTAGGAGAGCACCGAGAATCCTGTCACCATGATGACATAGGGCAAGGCGAGACATTTCAGATAGTTTCCCATCTGCCTGCCGGTCTTCTCGATGTTCACGAGATAGCCCGTGATGATGAGGAAGGTAGGCATCATAAAGGATAGAATGCCTGCCTTGAGATGAGGATATGCGTTGCCGAAGCTCACGATATGAATCAATATCATGAGGACAATGAGGATGGCTCGAATGAAATCGAGATCGGTATTTCTTTTCATCTGATTCCTTTTGATTTATATGTAACTATATCCGTGACTTATCTTTCTGGAAGACTTCTTCCGGGAGTGATTATTCTCCGAAAGGCTTATTCTCTGGATGGTTTATTCTCTGAAAGGCTTGTAGTGCCCCTTGTCGGCGAAGACAAGCATCTCCTTGTCGCCACGGCTGTCGCCGAAGGCTTCTATCTCATAGAGAGAGCGGTCGGGAAAAGTTCTGTCTCCGGTATCGGCTGTTCGGGATGCAGAAAGGGCTTCCGTGATTCGGTATACTTTCTCTGCTCCATAGCAGTTGTTGCTCTTGAATCGGCCCGTCAGCTTGCCGTCTTCTACTTCTATCTGGGTGCCGAGAACCTGAACGCCTTTCAGATTGCGGATATCAAAGAAGGGGCGCACCCAGTTGTCGATGCTGGCACTTACGATGAAGACCTGAGCCCCAGCTACCAATGCTTCATGTACCAGAGTGATGCCCTTAGGACGGAGCAGATGCTGGTTTTCTTCTGCAAACCCACGGCAGAGAGCATCAAACTTTTCGATGCGCATACCGGCGAAGAGATGGGCAAAGATCTGCTGCTTCGCCTTCCAGTTGGGATACAGGTGCAGTTTCATCAATACCAGCAGTGGGCTGTACATCAGGAAAACCATCAGAAAGCGGCCTCTGCCTTTGGCATACTTGATGAATTCGAGCAGGGTATCACTCGTTGTCAGTGTTCCGTCGAAATCGAAACAGTATAATTTCTTCTTCATTTCTTCTTCTGTGTTTAAGTTGTTCTCTTTAATAAAGATATCCTCTCCTTATTCTATGTAGATAAGGAAGAGGAAGGAGAGTAACCAGGCGAGAACGATAAACTGGGTGATTCGGTCTCGCAGGATAATCTTCGTAGGGTCGCCACTTTTCTGATCAACCACTGCAATCTGGATGTATCTCAGCAAACCTACCAATACAAATACGCTGGTAAGATAGAGGTATTCGGTATGGAAATTCTCTATTACTTCAGGACTCACCGTGTACATGATGTAGCAAACCAGGGTAACTGATGCCGTAATGGTGATAGCCTGATTGATGAAGGTGAGGTTGTATCGGCTCGTATTCTTTCGGGGAGCCTCGCCCGTCTTTTCCATTCGCAGCACGTCATCGCGGCGCTTGGCAAAACTCATGAAGAGGGTGATGAGGAAGGTCATCAGTACTATCCATTTACTGAGTATGATGTGCGTAGCAACACCACCCGCCAGCAAGCGGAGCACAAATCCGAATGCCACAATGCACACGTCAATGATGGCATACTGCTTGAGCTTGGCGCAATAGCAGAGGTTCATGACCCAATAGAAGGCGATGATTCCCATCGTCTCCCACGAATCGAGCAGACTGCATACCCCCATTGAGAGGATAAGCATCAGAAACATCAAAGCGTAAGCCTGCCTGATGCTTACGGCTCCTGATGCGATAGGGCGGTGACACTTCACCGAGTGGCGGCGGTCTGCCTCCACATCATGGATGTCGTTGAAGCAATAGATGCTCGATGCGGCAAAGCTGTAGGCAAAGAAAGCAATCAGACCCGCCAGCAGGGCATCTGTATGAAACAGGGCACCACCAAAGAAGAGGGGCACGAAGATAAACATATTCTTGATCCACTGCTTCGGGCGGATCAGGCGCATCAAGGCAGCGAAGCCCTGGCTATCTTTTATTTCATTCTCGTTCATAAAAACTTCTTTTATTTAATCTAAGATGATTCTTTTTATTTAATAATCTGAGATAATTCCTTGGAAATCCATTCTGCAATCTTGCTCAATATCCAGGAGAGTGGCAGGGTGATGGCGATGCAGAGGATGAAGGTAGGCCAGTATCCCAAGTGATGAGGCTCGATATAATGGAGCACGAAGTGGATGTGGATGAGATAGCATTCCAGACTCAATGCTCCTACCAGCATAAAGCTGCGGTTAAACCATCCTGGGGTACGGCGGAAGATGCGGTTCAGGAGCAGGATGCTCGTGATGGTGAGCGGGATGTAAAGCATACGCTCCAGGAAGAGCGGAAACATGCCGTGCTTCTCCTGTTCCAGGAAGATGCTTGCGAGCAGCGTCATCAGGAACATCAGCCATATCATCCAGATGCTGGCACCATCAAGTGTCTGCTTCTGGCGCACCATCTCGCCCATATTGATGCCGATGAAGAAGATAGGTACTCGGCTCCAGAAGATTTCCAGATGGCCTACAGCCTGATGAATCGGTGTGACGTATTGCACCAGAATGCACCACATGATCATCACCACCGGCAGCCATTTGTAGATGGGGTGGCGCTTGATGAGTTCCATATAGGCTGGGGCGAAGAGATAGAGCATCATGGTGGCTGGGATGTACCAGAAGGTAAGCTCGTCGTATCGCCAGAAATTCCAGTTGATGGTAATCTCGCCTATCAGGTTGATCCATGCCTCGAGGTCTCCTCCCCGGAATCGGGGAATGTAGTAGAGACAGGCGATGATGAGCCACGCCGGGTAGATACGCAGGTAACGGCGGATGAAGAAATGCTTGGCAGAAGGATTCTTCATCCAGGAAAACCACAGGCCGATGCCGCTGAGAAACAGAAACATATCTACTCCTACATTGCCCATGCGGCGCAATCCGAAGAAAGCGTTCTCTCTAGGCAGTGCTACATGAAAGAGAATGATGAAGAGCATGGCGGCTCCCATCAATTCACCGCGATATCTGCTGATATTCGCCAGTTCTATGTCTTTTATCTTCATGATTTTCTTTTAATATTTCGGGTTTGGAATCTTCTTCATCAGTTGGGTGAAGAGCCAAGCCAGGCAGATGCTCGATATGATGTAGAGGAGCAGTCCGGCATAGATGTCTCCATGACGGCTGATAGGGATGAATATCTTGCGGGTGATGGGATGGGTGACGAAGAGGGCGGCTGAGATGACGCCCATCCATTCCAGAACCTTGTAGATGCCCGACAGCCAACTTACCTCCTGCAGCAGGTCGGCTACAAGCACACTGAGCAGACAGATGAAGAATGGTACGAAGGTCCATCCTATCATATTGAGACTCAGACTGTAGATCAGCGAGATGCAGAATACGCAGCCGAAGATATTGGTAACAGGCGAATGGAAGGTCATCAGAATCTTCTCGCCATAGCGGGCGTAGAGAATGCCCAGACCGAATGGCAGCATACCGCCCATGAAATTATAGCGGTAGCGGTTCATCGCCTCGCTCTCGGGATTGTCAAAGCCCAGCAGCAGCTGGATGCCGATGCAGAGAAGCATCAATCCTACCGTCCATCCCCAGTGGCGGCGATAGAGCAGCAGTCGATATACGATGTAAAGCTGCAGCATCAGACCGAAAAACCAGTAAGGTCCTGGCCAGATGATGTTGTCGGGGTTGGGCAATACATTGTTAAACATACCCAGCATCGATACGATGCCCAGCACCTCGTAATGGCGTGGACCCGGAGTGATGTAGTCTATCATCGTGAAAGCGATGAAACCCACGATCATCATCTTGAAGAGCTTCAGATAGTGATAGCGGATGAAGCGCAGAGGTTCGCGCCAGCTGATGCTCCAGGATTGCTTCCTGCCCGAAATGTTGTACATCTGAGCCTGCTGGTCGGCAGAAAGATGAGGCTTGGCTTCATACTTCATCACCAGTCCGTATGCACTCAGGAAGAGGAATACGGGCACTCCGTAATGACCGAAGAACGACAGCAGATGGACAGGCAGGTTGATGTCGGGATTCGCCATCACCTGCAGCAGCCAGTCGGCGTTGTGCTGGAAGAACTGATATTCATTCTCCTTGACAATCGGACCTAGCCAATGGCAATAGTTATGTAGGAAGATGCCGATGATGGCAAGTCCTCTCAATGCATTGCATGCACTTCTGGAAAGTATGTTCTGATTCATTTCCTGACTTCTTTCTTTGTTTGTTTCTTACCTTGTTTCTTATCTTTTTTCTTGTCTTGCTTCTTTTCTTCCTGCTTAGCCTGCGTCTTGAAATATTCATCCCTCAGCTTGTCGTAGTCGGCAGAGTTCTTCAGGATGCGGGGGCGCATCTCGTTGTATTTCGGACTCAGGATATTGTTCTCCTCCTTGTAGGTCGGAGTCTCTATGCCGGCAAGATACAGCAGCAGGTGCGGCAGGGCATCCGTCATCATCCGCTTGTCCTTGGCGGCACGTATCTGCCGGTAGATGGCGCGGTGTTTCTGGATGTATTTCTTTGAGCAGTAGATCCAGAAAGGAATCTCAAACTCATAGTGTGCCAGCTTCCAGTCGATGTTGGCAGAGTGGTTGCGGCAGATGAAGCCACGGTTTTCCTCGTAGCACTCCTCGCCATGGTCGGGCACATAGATGATGACGGCATCTTCCTTCTGGAATCGTTTCACGATCTCTGCCACGATGGAGTCGTTGTAGAGGGTGGCGTTGTCGTAATGACTCAATACCTTGCGCTGGGCATCGGTCAGTTCAGGACGCTTGTCTTCGTAGCTACTTGCCCAGAACTTAGCCTGATTCTGGCGATAGCGCAGCTTGTAGTTCACGTGCTGACCCATCAGATGGAAAATGGTGAGATTATGGTCGGTCTTGTATTGCTTCAGACTGTCATCATAATCTTTCAGCAGTCCATCGTCCAGCGCATGCAGCTCGGTGTTTCTGTGGTCGAACTGCAGCTTGCTCAGTTCCGGATTGTTCAGGAAGAAGCCGCCGCTGAAGTCATATACCGCCTCCTTAGCCTGCGGCAGGAATTCGTTGGTGATGAAGGTTACGTTGTATCCTGCCTTGCGGAAAACCTCCGGGAAGAGCGGATAGTCGCACCATTCTCCCTTGTCGCCTACCACATAGGTAGAGAGCATGTGCTTGAATACGAAGCTGGTGAGGTTCCAGCAGGTCACGACATCTGTAAACTTGGTGAGTTTCTTCGATTTCTCCAGCGCCGATTGGTTTGGGGTGGTTTTCATGAAGTAGCCATATTGCTGTGAATGATGGCGACCGTAGCTTTCGCCGATGATCAGCACGATGTTTGGCGAGCGGAAGCTGCAGCTATCTATCTTCACCTCGTGGGCAGCATGAATCAGTTGGGTAATCTGATGCGCTGCCAGCTGGTTGGCATAGATGCTGAATTGGAGTCGGTAGATTGGCAGATAGAGTACGGCATGATCTTTCTCTGTAAGGGTGTGCTCCACCTCTCCGATGGTTCTTCCCGACATCAGCTTATGGTAAGCCTCCTTGTTGTGCCAGGAGGTGCAGATGGAAGTGATGAGGATAGCCAGGCAGAGGATGCCGAAGGTGGCTGGCATGGCTGCCGTCATTCGCGGAATAGCCATCAGTCGTTTCTTGAGCGATGCCAATTCGAGTACGGTAACGAGGAAGACGTAGATCTTGATGAGCCGTTTCCGGAAGATGACGATGAGTATCTGCAGGAGCGCCAGGAGCAGAATCCAGCCTACGCTGCTGAAGAGCACTTCGACAGAGATGAGGGCAGAGAGGAAGCTGCTTGCCTCGGAACTGTTGGTTTCTCCCACCAGCATCAGCATAGAAGGATTGAGTGTGGAACCGAAATTCACGAAGCAGTAGGTATCGGCGGCAGCCGTGACATATAATATAATGTATAATATGGCACGCAGTCCCCTGCGCACCTTCTTCGGGAAGACGGCGAGGATGGCGCTCACGATATAGAGGTCCAGGAACAGCTCCAGGAACATGTTCTCGTAGAGCGTTCCGTTCTTCGGAATCGTGATGAGTGAACTAACCATGCCCAGGATGTACATGGACACAAAGAAGTTGGCATTGCGCCTGATTGGGGCTGATGCCAGACTAAGACAGTTCTTGATGATTTCTTTCCAACTCATAGCTTTCTATTGATGATGTTTGCTATTTTTAGAGAATTGATGTTTTGGCACTCTTTTAGACTCAGAGCGCCTGATAGTTTTTGATGGCGAGGTTCTCGATGCATTCGGGAACCATACCTTCGATGCTTTTTCCGGTCTTGATGCATTCGCGTATCTCCGTGCTGCTGATGTTGAGCAGCGGGGTTTCTACGATGGTCACGCCGGCAGGCACTTCGCCTATGCAGGAGCCTTGGCGGGGATAGACCACGATAGGGTAGTGGGCAAGGATATCGTCGTGATGATACCACTTGTCGAATGCTGCCCAGTTGTCGCCGCCTATTAATAATGTAAACTCACATTCTGGATAATCCTTGCTGATGGCCTGCAGAGTGTGCCAGGTATAGGAAGGCTTGGGCAGGCGAAACTCATAGTCGCATGCCTTCAGCTGGGGTTCATTCTCCAGGGCCTTTTCTACCATCTCCAGGCGCAGGTGGTCATCGAGCAGGTCGGTAGCAGCTTTCTTGAATGGGTTCATGGGGGAGACCATGAACCACACTTCGTCCAGTCCCGCCTTCTCGCAGAGGCTTTTCGCCAATGCGATGTGGCCGGTATGGATGGGGTTGAAGCTGCCTCCGAAGATTCCTACCTTTTTCATTTCAATTATTCGCTCAAAAAGTCTTTTACTAGCTGATAAACCTCCTGCTGAGCTTTTTCCAAGTCATCGTTTATGACTACGTGGTCGAACTGAGGAGCGAAGGTCAACTCGTAGCTAGCCTTGGCAAGGCGCTGTTCGATTACCTCTGGGGCATCTGTGTTGCGGCCTACCAGACGGCGGCGCAGTTCCTCTACCGAAGGAGGTTGCACGAAGATGCTCAGGGCACGTTCGCCATAGAACTTCTTGATATTGACGCCACCCTTTACATCTACGTCGAAAATCACAGACTCGCCCTTGGCAAGCTGGTTTTCTACCTGCGACTTCAAGGTGCCGTAGAATCTATCCTGGTAAACTTCCTCATACTCCAGGAACTCATCAGCCTCAATCTTGGACTTGAATTCCTCTGGAGACAGGAAGAAATACTCTACTCCATTCTGCTCTGTGCCGCGAGGGGCACGAGAGGTACAACTGATAGAGAAAGCCAACTTCAACTCTGGGTGCTCTTTCATCAACCAGTTGACGATGGTACTCTTGCCGCTGCCCGATGGGGCGCTGAAAATCAATAATCCGTTCTTCATTTTTTCCTTTTTTCTTTAGAGTGCATTCAGCACTTGTTCCTTAATCTGTTCCAGCTCATCCTTCATCTTCACCACGATGTTCTGCATTTCAGCCTGATTGCTCTTTGAACCGGTGGTGTTGATTTCGCGACCCATTTCCTGGGCGATGAATCCGAGCTTCTTGCCCACACCATGACCTTCCTCATTCATGGTCTCGCGGAAATACTTCAGGTGGTTGGCAAGGCGCTGCTTCTCCTCGCTGATGTCGAGCTTCTCGATGTAGTAGATGAGCTCCTGCTCCAGACGGTTCTTGTCATAATCCACATTCGGAATCTGCTGCAGACCGTTTACGATGTTCTGGCGGATCTTTTCCACGCGTGCCTTCTCGTATGGTTCAATGCTGGCAAGGAGAGCCTGGATATTATCCACTTTCTCGGTGAATTTCTTCTGCAGGGCAGCTCCTTCCTGCTTGCGGAAGTCGCTCAGATGGCCGATAGCCTCGCAAATTGCATTTTTTGCCACCGCCCACTCCTCGTCGGTTAATTCTTCCACATCAGTTTTGGTTGTTACATCAGGAAGACGCAACAAGGTGCTGTACCAATCGGTAGGCTCTGGAATACCTGTTTCAGCAGATATTTTCTTGATCTGCTGATAATAATTCTGAACAAGCGCACTGTTGATGGGGGTAGCATCTGTAGCTGCATCCTTCTCAATCCAGATGGAGAAGTCAATCTTGCCTCTTTCCAGGCTCTTAGCTATATACTGACGAATCTCCATCTCCTTCTCTCTGTAGAGAGGAGCGATACGTGTAGAGAGGTCAAGATTCTTGCTGTTTAATGACTTTATCTCTACATTAATCTTCTTTGTTTTGTAGGCCGCGGTAGCTTTTCCGAAGCCTGTCATTGACTGTATCATATAATCTTTCACGTTAAATTTCTGCAAAAGTACAAAAAAAAGCGAGAAAATGCGTATATTTGCAACTTATTTAAGAATATATTTTTTAATTATGTCGTGTATTTTGAATATTGAGACGAGTACGGACGTGTGCTCAGTGGCAATTAGTGATAGTGGACAGGTGATTTTCAACCAGGAAGATCACACGGGTCCTAACCATGCAGTTAAGTTGGGTGTGTTTGTTGATGAGGCTCTTGATTTCCTCGATTCCCATGGTCTTCCATTAGAGGCTGTGGCTGTAAGTTGTGGTCCTGGCTCCTATACCGGATTGCGTATCGGTGTGAGTATGGCTAAGGGCATCTGCTATGGTCGTGGGGTGAAGCTCATCGCAGTACCAACCCTCGAATTGATGGCTGTGCCAGTATTGCTTGGCGAACATCCTGAACAGGAAGATGCTCTCATCGTACCTATGCTCGACGCACGCCGCATGGAGGTGTATGCCGAAGTGCTCGACCGCTCCCTGAAGGTGGTTCGCCCTATCCAGGCTGATATCGTGGATGCCGAAACCTACAAGGAATATCTGGACGGGCATCATGTATATTTCTTCGGAAACGGTGCAGCCAAGTGTATGGAGACCATCAACCATCCTCATGCGCATCTCGTGGAGGGCATCGAGCCGCTTGCCAAGAATATGGCACCGCTTGCCGAGAAGAGATTCGTAGAGGGCAAGTTTGAGGATGTGGCTTACTTCGTACCATTCTATCTCAAGGATTTCGTGGCAAAGATGCCTAAGAAACTTATCTAGGAGAGATGGATGGCGGGAGCATCCGCAGATTTGAATAGTGGGGTTATCCTCTGAATAATAAAAGAAACAAGCAAGAAAATATGAATAAAATAGGATTAGACTATAATACAACGCGAGAAAAGCTCGTGCTGCCTGAATACGGACGTGAGATTCAGCAGATGGTGGATTATTGTGTAGAGTTGGAAGACCGCAAGGAGCGCCAGCGCTGTGCCGAGTCTATCATCAAGATCATGGATCGTATGTTTCCGGAAAACAGAGGCTTGGAAAACCATGAGCAGAAACTCTGGGATCATCTCGCCATCATGAGCAATTTCCAACTCGACATCGATTATCCTTTCGATGTAAGCAATGCTGCAAAGATTGCCAAGAAACCCGAAACCGTGGAATATCCTAACCTGCGTATTCCTGTGCGCCATTATGGTGCCATGCTTTTCGAAATCTTCGAGAAGCTGAAGCACATGGAGCCGGGCAAGGAAAGAGATGAACTGGTGAAGCTGACTGCCAACCAGATGCATCGCAACCTGATGCAGTGGAGCCATGGTTCCTGCGATGAGCAGAAGGTGGCTGCCGATCTGGCGAGATTTACCGATGGCAAGATCAAACTCGATCTCAAGCATTTCGTCTTCGAGAAAGTAAAGGAGACCCCAGCTCGCAGCAATAACAATAATAATAAGAAGAAAAAGTAATCACTTTTTGTAATTTAGATAATCAGATTATAATAATTAGACAAGCTTATGGAGTCTTTCATCATAGAGGGCGGTCATCCGCTCCAAGGTACCATCACCCCGCAGGGAGCCAAGAATGAGGCGCTGCAGGTGATCTGTACCACCATTCTTACCGATGAGCCCGTGCGCATTACCAATGTGCCGGACATCCTGGATGTGAACAACCTGATCAAGTTGCTCCAGGAAATCGGTGTGAAGGTAACCCGAAACAGCCGTCATGATTATACCTTCCAGAGTGATGAGCTGAAACTGGATTATCTCGACAGTCTGGAGTTTGTGAAGAAGTGTTCTTCGCTGCGTGGCAGTGTACTGATGTTCGGACCCTTGCTCGGCAGATTCGGCAAGGCTACCATCGCCAAGCCGGGTGGCGATAAAATCGGCCGCCGCCGTCTTGATACCCACTTCCTGGGATTCAAGTACCTGGGTGCAACCTTCGTACACGATGAGGAGCGCAATGTATATCAGATACAGGCCAAGAAGCTGAAGGGATGCTATATGCTGCTTGATGAGGCTTCGGTTACCGGTACTGCCAACATCATCATGGCGGCGGTTCTTGCCAAGGGAACCACCACCATCTATAATGCAGCCTGCGAACCATACATCCAGCAGCTCTGTCACCTGCTCAATTCTATGGGTGCCCAGATCAGTGGCATTGCCAGCAATCTGCTCACCATCGTGGGTGTGGAGAAGCTTCATGGTGCCGAGCATCGCATCCTGCCTGATATGATCGAGGTGGGTTCCTTCATCGGTATGGCTGCCATGTGTGGAGCCGGCATCCGCATCAAGGATGTGTCGGTGAAGGACCTGGGTATCATTCCTGATGCCTTCCGCCGACTCGGTGTGAAGGTGAAGGTAGAGGGCGATGACCTCTTCATTCCGGAACAGAAGCACTATGTGATCGACTCGTTCATTGATGGCACCATCATGACCCTGGCAGATGCACCATGGCCAGGACTTACGCCAGACCTTCTGTCGGTGCTCCTCGTGGTGGCAACCCAGGCTCGCGGAAGTGTGCTTTTCCATCAGAAGATGTTCGAGAGCCGTCTCTTCTTCGTGGATAAACTGATAGATATGGGTGCGCAGATCATCCTCTGCGATCCTCACCGTGCAGTGGTGGTAGGTCATGATCACAAGCTGAAGCTGCGTCCGGGCAGAATGACGAGTCCGGATATCCGTGCCGGTATTGCCCTGCTGATTGCTGCGATGAGCGCCAACGGCACCAGCCGTATTGCCAATATCGCCCAGATAGACCGTGGCTACGAGGATATCGAGCAGCGCCTGAACCAGTTGGGTGCCAAGATTACCCGTGTCAGCGACTAGGTGTAACAAAATTCAAAGTTCCAAGTAAATTATGATAAGACGTGACGAAGTATATAAGATAGGTAAGCTGGGCAAGCCTCATGGAGTGAAGGGCGAGATAACCTTTGCCATCACCGATGATGTCTTCGACCGTGTGGATGCAGAATATCTTGTTCTTGATATCGATGGCATCCTGGTGCCTTTCTATCTGGAAGAGTATCGCTTCAAGAACGATGAGAATGTGCTCGTGAAGTTCGAGGATATCGATACGCAGGAGCAGGCGCGCAACTATACCGGATGTGAGGTCTTTTTCCCTCGCCACCTCTCGGATAGCGATGGAGAGAACATGACCTGGGCAGAAATCATCGGCTTCCAGCTGGTGGATGCCGTAACCGGAAAGGTGGTGGGAACCCTGGATCGTGTAGATGATTCCACGCTCAATCTCCTTTTCGAGGTAACAACCCCCGAAGGTGATGACCTGCTGATTCCTGCCAGCAACGACTTGATAGAAGAGGTGAGTGCTGAAAGAAAGGAAATCAGAATGGCAATCCCAGAGGGGCTGCTCGATTTGTAAGTTAAGTGAAGAGTGAAGAAGTTCAAATTTCAAAGTTCTAAATAAAATGAAACAACAGATATGTATTCTCGGTTCTACGGGAAGTATTGGCACACAGGCGCTGGATGTCATCGAGCAGCACAGCGACCTTTACGAGGTATATTGTCTTACCGCCAATAACAGGGTGAAGGAGCTTGCCGAGCAGGCGCATAAGTTCCATCCTGCTGCTGTAGTGGTTGCCAATGAGGCGCATTACGACGAGTTAAAGAATCTGCTCAGTGATGAACCTGATATCAAGGTCTATGCCGGTGCCCAGGCGCTCTGCGATATCGTGCAGGCAGAGCCTATTGATATGGTGCTTGCATCCATGGTAGGTTTTTCCGGTCTGGAGCCAACCATCCATGCCATCAAGGCTCGCAAGAAGATCTGTCTTGCCAACAAGGAGACCCTGGTGGTGGCTGGTGAGCTGATCTGCAATCTTGCCCAGGAATATCACGTGCCTATCCTTCCTGTGGATAGCGAGCACAGCGCCATCTTCCAGAGTCTGGTGGGCGAGGGTGATAACGAGGTAGAGAAGCTCCTCCTTACCTGCTCTGGCGGTCCTTTCCGCAACTTTACCCACGAGCAGCTGGAGAAGGTTACCGCTGCCGATGCGCTGAAGCATCCTACCTGGGATATGGGCGCCAAGATTACCATCGATTCTGCGTCATTGATGAACAAGGGTTTCGAAGTGACAGAGGCTAAGTGGCTCTTCGGCGTTCCTGCCGAGAAGATTGAGGTGCTGATTCATCCACAGAGCATCGTTCACAGTGCCGTACAGTTTGCTGATGGTGCCGTGAAGGCTCAGTTGGGTGTGCCAGATATGCGTCTGCCTATCCAGTATGCCTTCTCCTTCCCACAGCGCCTGCATCTCAATGGCGACCGTCTCGACCTCTTCAAGGCGCAGGATCTGCAGTTCTTCGAGCCTGATTACAAGAAGTTCAAGTGTCTGCAGCTTGCCTTTGATGCCATCAAGAAGGGTGGCAATATGTCGTGCATCGTGAATGCAGCCAATGAGATTGTGAATGCCGGCTTCCGCAAGGGCGAATGCGGTTTCCTGCAGATGGCGGATATCATCGAGAAGACGATGGCAAAGGCTACTTTCGACAGCAATCCTGATCTTGATGTCTATCTGCAGACTGATGCCGAGGCGCGCCGCATTGCTACAGAGTTGATGAAAGTTAATGGTTAATAATTAATAGTTAATAGTTAAAAATGAACGCAGAATATAGGACTAATCATCAAGTTCAAAGTTCAAGGTTCACAGTTCAAAGTAAATAAATGGAAGTATTTTTGATCAAAGCGTTGCAGTTGATGCTATCGCTTTCCATCCTGGTGCTGCTCCATGAGGGCGGACACTTTTTCTTCTCCAAGCTCTTTGGCGTAAGAGTGGAGAAGTTCTATCTGTTCTTCGATCCATGGTTCCACCTCTTCGAGTTCAAGCCAAAGAACTCTGATACCACTTATGGTTTGGGATGGCTACCATTGGGCGGATATTGCAAGATTTCGGGTATGATAGATGAGAGTTTCGATACCGAGCAGCTCAAGCAGCCTATGCAGCCATACGAGTTTCGAAGCAAACCTGCCTGGCAGCGAATGCTGATCATGATAGGTGGTGTGCTGGTCAACTTTTTGCTGGCGCTCTTCATCTATTCCATGATTCTTTTCCATTGGGGCGACGACTATGTGGCTACCAAGCACATGACCCAGGGAATGAAGTTCAATACAGAGGCCAAGGCTTTGGGCTTTCAGGATCACGATATCCTGGTTGGTACCGACAAGGGCGAGTTCAAGACCTATGATGGCGATATGTATCGCGATCTCTCTACAGCCACCCGTGTGGATATCATCCGTGGCGGCAAGCCGATGAGCTTGAATCTGCCTGGCGATCTTGATATGCTGAGCATGATCAAGGAGAGCCCTCGATTCGTTGAGGTGTATATCCCATTGCAGATAGACAGTGTGATGAAGGATTCGCCTGCCAGCAAACTGGGATTGGTGAAGGGTGACAAGGTCCTGACCGTAAACGGCAAGAAAGTGGAGTCTTTCAACGATTTCCAGTTGGAGATGGGCCGTGTGAACGATATGCTTACCGCTGCTACCTCTCATCAGGACAGCGTGAAGGCACTCACAGCCAGTGTTGAGTATGTGAAGGCTTCTGGCGATACCCTAAAGAACAGTGTATTGCTTCAGTCAGGCGATGAGGGTGTGAAGTTCGGCTTCTACAATCATCCTGTGATGCTCGATTACAAGGTAACCCATATCAGTTATGGCTTCTTCCAGAGCTTCCCAGCCGGTGTGAAGTATGGCTGGAATGTGCTGTCGGGCTATGTAGGCGATATGAAATATGTATTCACCAAGGAGGGCGCCAAGAGTCTGGGCGGTTTCGGAGCCTTGGGCAGTCTCTTCCCTTCTATGTGGGATTGGCACGCTTTCTGGATGATGACAGCATTCCTGAGCATTATTCTGGCATTCATGAATATTTTGCCTATCCCGGCATTGGATGGCGGTCATGTATTCTTCCTCCTCTACGAGGTAATTACGGGTCGTAAGCCTGGCGATAAGTTCATGGAGCGTGCAGAGTACGTAGGATTCGGAATCCTCCTGCTGCTGCTTGTTGTAGCGAATCTGAACGATGTATTGCGATTCTTCGGCTTGATGTAATGGCCGCTGGAGAATATAATAGATACAGACAAAAAAAGAGATAAGCATCACGAAGTGCTTATCTCTTTTTTGTTTGTATATTAACTTACTGGTAATTTAAGAGTAGCGGATAATCTGTCCTGGAGACAGCTTCTTATCCTTGCGATAGCCATTGAGGCGGCAGATCTGCTCTACGCTAACGCCACGTTTTTCAGCAATGCTCATCAAAGTCTCGCCAGCCTTTACCTTGTGGTAAAGCTTCTCACCAGATGCGCTTGTGGTATATCTGCCCACTTCGCCACCGTTTACCTGCTCTCGGGTATAGCCGCCGTTGCCAATCTTGCCACGGGCTGCATTTGCCTCAGCATACTCGCTCTCGTAAGTATCACGGTTGAAATTGTAGAAGTCACCGGTAACGTCCTGGTTGCGGAAGTCGAAGAACAAGGCTGGGTTCAGGGCTACACCGCAGAGACGAGTCTCGAAGTGGAGGTGAGAACCAGTACTTCTACCGGTATTACCACCCAAGCCGATTACTTCTCCGGCTCTTACCTCCTGATTCTCGGAAACGAGCTGCTCAGAGAGGTGACCATAGATGGTCTCCAAGCCATTGTTGTGACGGATTACGATGAACTTACCATAACCACCACGGTCGTATCTTACTATGCGAACTTTGCCTGAGAAGGCTGCGTGGATTGAGTCGCCAATATAAACCTTGATGTCCATACCTTTATGTTGGCGGCCAAAGCTAGCACGGTAACCGAAGTTACTTGTGACAACACGACTAGAAGTTGGCATACAGAAGTGACGGAGGTCGATACGGTAGCGCTCAGGCAATGTGGTTGCCTTGTGGGCATACTTGTTGGAGAAATCCTCATACAGTTCTGCAGAAGGGTTTTCTCGATCTTCCATCAGTCGATAATGCGATACTGCGAGAGTATCCAATGATTTCATTCGATGGTCAACTGGAGCTTGTCTGGCTAATAAGTCCTGACCGCAAACGGGTACAGTTGTTAACGCCAACAACGCCACGACCGAAATTTTCTTTATTTGCTTTCTAAAACTCATACTACTTTTAAATTCTATTTTCTTTTTTAGGTCCATTGTGTCAATAAGTGCAGAACGTAATATAGCAAAAAATCCTGCCAAAACCACTAAAGCAAGTGCCTTAAGATGTGATTTTGTTATATAGACGTTGCAAATATAACAAGAATATTCCAAAAAACCAAGGTTGTTAACGCTATCTGCTTGATATTTAACGCTGTCTTTTTGTTTTTAACTTTTATTGGCAACTTCTTTTTCGTATTCTTGACAAATAGGGCTTTACAGGGTATTTTTTCATTTCTTTTCTTCTTCGTGGAAAGATTCTGTATCAAATGGTTGCCGGTTTTGCAGTCTTCTGAGCAGCGCCACGGCGGGTGAATGGCCCATGAAGATGTACTTTTTTACTTCGGGACTTGTAAAGCGCAGGCACTCGTTGTAGGCACGGAAGAGATCATCGAGATTGATGGTGAATTCCTTGCCCGATGCTTCGCGGATACCTATAATCATCTTGGCTGTAACGTGGAGCTTGATGTAACGGATGCCCGTTACGCTTTCTATTTCCCTTAGGGATGTGAGATAGGATCTCATCTCCTCCATGGTGAGGTGGGGACGAGGCTCCCGGATGGCAGGTTTGCGTCTTTTATCCATTTACTTTGACTTTGAACTTTGATATTTGAACTTTGAACTTTATGATTACTTTGAACTTTATGATTACTTTGAACTTTGATATTTGAACTTTATGATTACTCTTAGCTCTAGCTGATGGCAGCCCAATTGATATGGGTTTTCTTGAGCTCCCGGAGGCGGTTCCAGAGGAGAGAGTTCTGAGGATGCTCGCATTGCGGATCGGCATCGATGATGGTCTGGGCCTCGGTACGGGCTAGCTGCACCAGCTGGCCGTCTCGGGCTATATTCGCTATTTTCAGGTCGAAGGCCATTCCGCTCTGCTGGGTGCCCTCCAGGTCGCCCGGACCACGGAGCTTCAGGTCGGCTTCGGCTATGCGGAATCCATCGTTGGTATCACACATGATGTCTATTCGCTTGCGGGTTTCTTCTGAAAGCTTGTAGCCGGTTACCAGGATGCAGTAGCTCTGGTCGCAGCCACGTCCCACTCGTCCTCTGAGCTGATGCAGCTGCGAGAGTCCGAAGCGCTGGGCATCCAGGATTACCATCACCGAGGCGTTCGGCACATTCACGCCTACCTCTATCACGGTGGTGGCAACGAGAATCTGGGTCTTTCCCTTCACAAATTGCTCCATCTCTGCCTCTTTTTCGGCAGATTTCATCCTGCCGTGAATCTTGCTCAGGCGGAACTCCGGAAAAGCCTGCTTCAGCGTCTCATAACCTTCTTCCAGATTCTTCAGGTCTATCTTTTCGTTCTCCTTGATCAGCGGGAAGACGATATAGACCTGTCTGCCCAGATTAATCTGCCGGCGGATGCTCTGATAGAGACTGGTGAGCTGATTATCAAACTTATGCAGTGTCTGAATCGGTTTTCTGCCAGGCGGCAACTCGTCTATTACGCTCACGTCCAGATCGCCATAGATGGTCATCGCCAGCGTGCGGGGGATAGGGGTGGCGGTCATCACCAGCACATGGGGCGGATTCTCGCTCTTCGCCCAGAGCTTGGCTCTCTGCGCCACTCCAAACCGGTGCTGCTCGTCGATTACCGCTACGCCAAGGCGATGGAAAGCTACAGGGTCTTCTATCACGGCATGCGTGCCTATCAGTATCTGGATATCGCCGGTGGCAAGTCCGTCGAGTATCTCCTTCCGTTTCTTGCCCTTGACGATGCCGGTGAGGAGTTCCACCCGGATGTCCATGCCCTGCAGAAAATCGCGGATGGTCTGCAGATGCTGTTCTGCGAGGATTTCGGTAGGTGCCATCAGACAGGCTTGATAGCCGTTGTCCAGAGCGATGAGCATAGTCATCAGGGCTACGAGCGTCTTGCCCGAGCCTACGTCGCCCTGAAGGAGCCGGTTCATCTGTCTGCCGCTGCACATATCTGCCCTGATTTCGTGCATCACACGTTTCTGGGCACCCGTGAGTTCGAACGGAAGATGATGGGCGTAGAAACCGTTGAAGATGTCTCCGATGCGGTTGAAGATGTAGCCGCGGTATTTGCGTCGCTGGTCGCTTGCGTACCTTAATATATTAAGCTGCACGTAGAACAGCTCCTCGAACTTCAGTCTTACCTGCGCCTTCTGCATTTCCTGGTGGGAATGGGGATAGTGGATCATCCGGAGGGCGGCATCGCGGGATACGAGATGCAGGCGGTTGATGATGAAGTCGGGGAGCGTTTCGGGCAGTGGAGGGAGGATGCTGACCAGGTTGCGGGTTATCCTTTCGATGCTTCGTGAGGTATAACCGCGCTTCTTCATGTTTTCTGTCAACCCGTAGAAGGGCTGCATTCCCATCTCGGAAATCTGCAGCTTGCTTGCATCATCTATGTCGGGATGGGCAAACCGGAATCTGCCGTTATAGGCGGACGGCTTGCCGAAGACGATGTATTCGGTTCCTACCTTGTAGCTCTTGATGATGTACTGGGCGCTGCGGAACCATACCAGATCTACCACGCCGTAGCCGTCAGAGAAATGCGCCACGAGCATCTTGTTGCGCTTGCCGATATCGACTTCCTCGTAGCTCAGGATCTTTCCCTTAAGCTGTACGAAGGGCATATCTGAGGTTAACTCGCTGATATGAAAGATCTTTGAGCGATCTACGTATTTGTAGGGGTAGTATTCCAGCAGGTCACCATACGAGCGGATGCCGAGCTCTTTGCTCAGAATCTCTTTCGTCTTGGTGCCTACGCTAGGTAGGAATAGAATGTCTTGATCTAGAATACTGCTCATGTTTGTGATGGTTTTGATATGGGGGACAGGCGATGGAATCGCCTGGAACGGGGGCTAGCTTGCTGATAGCGGGCTTGCGCTTGCGCTGGCGGGCTATTGATTCAGGAGGGCTTCGGCAATCTTGATGTCGAAGGGGGTGGTAATCTTGATGTTCTCACGATTGCCATCTACCATTGCCACCTGGCAGCCGAGGCTCTCTACTACCGATGCATCATCGGTGAACTGCTCCTTGTACTCCTGGTTGAATGCCTGCTTGGCTAGACCGATGTCGAAGGCCTGGGGAGTCTGAACCACACGGTAGTCGCTGCGGAGTACATTCTTTCCGCCTCCGTGCTGGTCGATGTAGCGCAGGGTATCGGTAACGGCATATACCGGGATGGCTGCATACTCCTCGCGTGCCGTCTCGTAGCATTCATCGATTACCTCTGTTGATACGAATGGGCGCACGCCATCGTGGAAACCTACCACGCCGTCTTCTGTATCAGGAACCAGCGCCAGTCCGTTCTTGGATGACTGGAAGCGGGTATCGCCGCCATTGGCAATCTGATGCTTGATGCTGAAATGATGCTCCTCGCAGAGTTGGTGCCAGTATTCCTGCTGGCTTTCCGGGAGCACCAGGATGATGTTCAACTCAGGGCTGTACTCGTGGAAGCGCTCGATGGTGCGCATCAGGATAGGCTTGCCTGCTACTGGCAGAAACTGCTTGGGAATCTCGCTTCCCATGCGGAGGCCCTTGCCTCCGGCTACTATGATTACATAATCCATTTTTTAAGTGAAGAGTTAAAAGTGAAGAGTGAAGAATGCTAATCCTGCCTTTCTTCACTCATTGTTATTATTTGCTTTTCATGAGATGATCATACATCATGCCATCCTGCAAGGCTGCAACGGTTTCCTTGCTCACAAAGTAGCTCAATATCTTGTAGGCGTATGGGAGGGTAGCTGCAGGACCTTCACCTGTTATCACGTTGCCATCCTCCTGGAAGAGGGTAGCGGTATATTCGGTGCTGTCGCTGAAATACTGCTCGAATCCAGGATAGCAGGTTGCCTTCTTGCCATCCAGGATACCTGTGCTTGCCAGAACCATAGGGGCAGCGCAGATGGCACCGATTCGCTTGCCTGCCTTGTGCTGGGCGATGAGAGCCTGGCGTACACCCTCGTGCTCGTTGAGATGACTGCTGCCAGGCATTCCGCCAGGCAGGAGGAGCATATCGGCATCCTCGAAACTCTGGATGTCCTCAAACTTGAGGTCAGCCTTGATGGTGATGCCGTGGGAAGTCTCTACCCATTCAGTTCCGGTGACACTTACTGTCTTGATATCCACGCCACCTCTGCGCAGGATATCTACAGGAGCCAATCCTTCGATTTCCTCGAAGCCGTTGGCAAGAAATTCATATACCTTAGCCATAATTTTATCTTTTTTATTGCGTAATTCAATAATTAATGCTATTTTTGCAACTGCAAATGTAAGAATAATAATTGAAATAACAAAATAATGGCACAACAACATTTGAAATTTGCTATATTTGGCAATGAATATCAGGCCAAGAAGAGTGCTTCCATCATGCGAATCCTCTCTTATCTGGAGAAAAGAGAGGCTGAAGTGTATATCGAAAGTCTCTTCTACGACTTTCTTACCAAGGTGGAGCACCTTGAAGTGCAGGCAGCAGGTGTATTCGAGGATTACAATTTTGATGTAGATTATGTTATTTCGATGGGTGGTGACGGTACCTTCCTGAAGGCGGCGAGCCGTGTGGGAGCCAAGGGAACACCTATCCTCGGCGTGAATATGGGTCGATTGGGATTCCTTGCCGATGTGCTGCCTGGCGAGATAGATTCAGCGCTGGATAGTCTCTATGCCGGCGAATGCAGGATAGAGGAGCATGCCATCATCGAGGTGAAGGCTGAGGGCGGCATCTTGGCGGGCTATCCTTTTGCCCTGAATGACATCGCCGTACTGAAGCGTGATGATGCTTCAATGATTTCCATCCGCACGCAGGTGGATGGCGAGTTTCTGGTTACCTATCAGGCGGATGGTCTTATCGTGACCACGCCTACGGGTTCTACGGCTTATAATCTCTCTAATGGCGGACCAATCATCATTCCGCAGAGTGGCAGTCTCTGTCTTACTCCTGTGGCACCTCATAGCTTGAACATCCGCCCTATCGTAATCAATGATACGGCAGAGATCGTGCTGGATGTGGAGAGCCGAAGCCATAATTATCTCGTGGCGATTGATGGCAGAAGCGAACGCATGACCGAGCAGACCCGCCTGATTATCCGCAAGGCGCCTCACTCTATCAAGATTGTGAAGCAGCGCAACCAGCGATATTTCTCTACGCTGAGAGAGAAGCTGATGTGGGGAGCAGATCAGAGGCAGAGATAGTAATATAAAAAGAATAACGCCTGGTGTAGCTTTTTCAGAATTGCTACGCCAGGCGTTTCTTTTTGATGTTTACCCTGAAAACTAAACCTATGTTTTTAAATAATCTAAACCTTGTTATCAACAATCTTAAACCTTATTCAAACCAAAACTGTACCCTACAATCTTTAAACCTTATTCAAACTAGAACCTACATCTTTCATCAACAATCTTAAACCTTTTATAAAATAAATCTAAACCTTTTTGAAACCTATATCTTATATTTTACAAAGTCTTGAACGACTTTATCTGATAACGATCTTCTTGCCCTGATGAATATAGATGCCAGTTTGCTGTGGCTTCTGATTCATCTTCATACCATCCAGGGTGTACCAGGCATTGTTGGTGCTTGTTGTCTTGTCGATGACCGGTGCATCGGTGATGCCTGTGGTTGGCATATCGGCAGTTACATCCTTGATCTTATAGTGCCCTTCATTATTCTTCTCATTCAGAACCTCCAGGTAGGTATCCTTGTTGATATCCGTAAAATCTACGGTCTGTGGAGTTCCTGTTCCTGTACTGAATACGAATGAAACCTTATAGTCCTTGCTCTTGATCTTGTAAGTCTGATAATACCATTTCTTTCCTTCGATCTCCTTGCACTGGGTAACCTTGTCGCCAGGCCATTTATTAGTGGCGGTCAGATTCTCATCTGGTTTCTCGCACCAAGCCCAGAAGTTGAAGCCATCTTTCCATCCTACCTGGTCTGCGTTGGCATATACCGTGATGTCGTATGGTTCGAAGGCTGCAGGCTTTTCTACCTTGTAAGTACGGGTCAGCACGCCGCTCACAACGCCATCTACCAGCAAACCTACCTTGAGCGTTGTCTCGCCGAAAGGAATCTCCAGTTCTTCGCCGCTCTTTGCCTTCTTGCTGCTGGCAGTAGGTTCGGTGCCATCGGTGGTATAAACCAGCTGTGCATTATCCTTATTGCTTACTGCCACGAGCTTTGCCTTCTGTGCACCCTCGTATTCGCCTGATGCCAGATTTACCCAAGCCACGTTTGCCTTCTTGGACATGAAATAGCGATAGTGATAGCCGTTGAGAATTTCAGCGTATGCGTTAGACACTTCAAACTTGTTGGCGTTAGGGCCCACGATGGCAAGGAGCGAAGTCTTTGTGCCTGTGGTCATAATACCATTATATCCCTCGCCCTTATAAGCATTGAAGGTAGTATTGCTGGTATTGGTGATGCCAGCCAGTTGACGGGCATTGATCATCGCCTTGATATCCTGCTTGCAGTCAATCCAGTGCTTGTAGAATACGCATGGGGTACCGCAAGATGCCAGAATGTATGCATTGGCAGCCAGGGTATCCTTGCGGATAGGATCCTGCTGTTCGCTGGCTGAGCGATATTCTGTATCGTGATTCTCTACGAAGGTGATGGCATACTGCTTGTAAGCTGGGTCGTTGGCCAGACCATCAGTCTTTACGTTTGACCATTTGCCATTGATGGCATCGCGCACCACGTAGCGGATAGGGAAGTCGAAGGCAGCACTGGTAATCTCTTCGCTCACCTTGGTGCTCTCGAGCCAATTCTTCACCTTGCTGACATCACCATCCAAATATTCTCCTACAGAATAGGTAGGCTTGGCAGCAGTATTGTAGATACCTGTAAACTTTCCGCTGTATCCTTTCACCATATCATAGCGGAATCCGGCATAGCCGAAGTCGTTGAGGAGCATATCGAGATAAGCCTTTACGATGCTCTGCACATTCTCGCTGCTGTGGTCGAGGTCGCGCATTCCGCTCCAGTCTGTTCCGGTATCATTGTTGCTGCTGAGCTTTACGCCCTGCTTATCTGCCTCTTTCTTGGTCTTACCGCCATCATCGTTGGCGCAGATATCGGTAGATTTCATCTCGTAGGTTACTCCCTTGTAGGTTTCTACCGGGAAGTCAAACCAGGTTGATACGTTCTTGCGGTGATTGATCACCACGTCGGCGATGGTTCCGATGCCGTTATTCTTGAAGGTCTTGATGAGAGAGCGGAGTTCGCTTTCACTTCCGAAAGAACTTTCGTAGTTGGAAAACCAGTAGAGGTCGTCGTAACCCATTGACTTGTGTCCGCAGTAGGCGCTCTGTGGAATCCATACGAGGTTGAAGTACTGTCCCAGTTCCGGAGCCTGTGCTTCTAGCTTGGTCCATTTGGATTCGCTGAAGGAATCCCAGTAGAATCCCTGCAGCATCACGCCGCTATAGTTGGCAGGCCAACCTTGTGCGAACATATTGATGGTTGCCAGTAGGGCAACGAGTGTTAAGTAGATTTTCTTCATATTTATTCAGTTAGAGTTGTTGCTTTGATAACTGTTGCAAAGTTACGATGAAAATCGGTGAGTTGTTTCTCCAACTGGTGTAAATTGAGCAAAAGAAATGCGCAAACGTTTGCATCTGTGACGATTTTTCTTTAGCTTTCCTTTGCTGAGATTTTCGTATTTTTATCTGATTCTTATTTGTTTATGAATATTGAAAATATGAGGCGTGATGTGAATGTGTTGAAAATCAGATGGTTATGTTTTTGCCCTTCAAGGGCGTTTTTTGAGATTTCTATAGTTGTACGACTATAACCCCTATAGTTGTACGACTATAGCTCTATGGTTGTACAACTATAGCCTATATAGTCGTACAACTGTAACTTTATAGTCGTACAACTATAGGTGTTTTTGTCGTACAACTGCAGTTTTTTATTTATGAAATAGGGGAGTGATGTATGTTGAAGTCATTTTTTCGCTTCTAGATTACCCACTGATCAATAGACAAAATATGGATATAAATACTTACATCAACTGAAAGATGATTTCTATCCTTTCTTCCAGAGTTCGCTGGTGTTGTCATTGCCTCGCATCGAAGAACCGGTTTATCGTAAGTTTGCCAATCGTCTGTTGTCATCTCAGCATAGGGTGATAGACGAATCCGTCTTTTCTTATATCTATCAGCAGTCGGGCAGTGTAACCTGGTATCTTCGCCATTGAGCCAGCAGTTTATCAGCACCCACCATCTGCCAGCCACAAGCAGCGTGAAGACGGCATTAAAGGCATTGGTGGATAAGCAGCTGGTAAGCAAGACCCCAAACGGCTATTTAGTAAGCGACCGCTTCTTTGCAAAGTGGCTGGTGAGAGGGGGAATCACATTATAGTCCAGTCATAATTCTGCTGGCATATAGATTACGATATGTAAATAATATTCCAGAAAGAGACAGTCAAGGAGAAACTCCCGGAAAATGGGAAAAGAAGAGATTGAAAATTTTCCCTTAAGGATATTTATTTTTTTCCTTAAGGGAAAATGTTTTTTTCCTTAAGGGAAATAAAATCTTCCCTTAAGAGATTTTTTTCACCAGACTTTACTTGTAAAGCTATTTTTATTACTAATCTTATGTTTTATAAGGTCGTGAACGCAATATTGCTATTCGTTGGCAAAGAAAATGCAAACGAGCGCAAAGAAAGCTTGCTTTCAATTTGCCGAGTGCAGCTTTTCTTCTGCAAAGAAAATGCAAACGAGTGCAAAGAAAGCTTGCTTTCAATTTGCCGAGTGCAGCTTTTCTTCTGCAAAGTTACGACTTTTCCTCGTAACTTCCAAGGTTTTAGGGAAAATGTAGGGATGATGATAAAGAAAAATAGGCGGCTCTCGTTTCCGGGAGCCGCCTATTGGATGTTATTCTTGATTCCATTCGTTGAGTCCCTTTTCGATTTCTTCAATGGAAGGAAGGTTGCTGCGGAAATCCTTAGGAAGAGCTTGCCCTAATTCGTAATCAGATACTCCAATAGGCTTCTGTATATCACGTAGAGCATATTCTGCCTTGATTCTATCTTTTGTTTTGCAAAGTAAGAGGCCTATTGTACGATTGTCTCCTTCTCTGCATAGAGTGTCATCTATGGCAGAACAATAGAAATTTAGTTTGCCGATATATTCTGGCATAAACTCTGTAGCTTTCAGTTCTATCACCATATATCTATGCATGAATGTATTATACATAAGCATGTCTATGTAATAGTCATCGCCCGATACTTCTATGTGGTATTGTCGTCCCATGAAAGCAAAGCCTGCCCCCATTTCTACGAGGAATTTCTCTATGTGCTTGATAAGACCGATTTCTATGTCTCGCTCATCATATTGCTCAGTAAAGGTAAGCATGTCGAAGATGTAAGGGTCTTTTAGTAAAGACTGAACTTCTTGGGCTTCCTTTGCAGGGAGGGTTGTGGCAAAGTTATTAGCCAATGCTCCATGCTTGCCATAATAGTCCAGCTTGATGGTTTCTATCAAGTATTCTTTAGACCAATGACTAGTTATGCATTGTATCATATACCAATATCGAGCTTTTATATCTTTTACTCGTTGGATAAGGATGATGTTGTGAGTCCAAGATAAATGCTTGATAGGTAGTTCTTTATTACTACCTTCCAATTGCGCAACCGATGGTTGCGCAATTGCATAATTATGCATTTTTACCCAAGTTAGCTCCTTGTTATACTCCTGGTAAAACTGCATCATGCACTGCATATTTCTCACAGAGAATCCTTTCTTTTCAGGATACTCGTTCTTTAAGTCTACTGCCAAACGCTGCAATGTTTTCTTTCCCCAACCATCAGCTGTCTGACTTAGAACTAACATCTCACCAATATCCCAATTCATGCGTAGCAGCTCCTCGTTGGCAGCATACATAGCTTTTTGCTGAGCAAAAGAAATGCGTTGCTTTATCTGCTTCAGCAATACAGGATACTTTTGAAAGTTACCTATGCTCAATTCTCCTTGCTTATGCTCTTGTTCCATGTTTTCTAAGTTTAAGAATGTTTCGCCTGCAAATATACGACTTTATTCTGAAACCCACAAGGATTTGGGGTGGAAAAATTTTTTTCAGAAGAAAATAGGCGGCTCCCGATTTGTTCGAGAGCCGCCTTTTAATTATGAACACACACAACATATATGTGCGTATACTATTTGTACAAAATATTATTTCACTTCAACGAAGGCATAAGCACCTGTGATATCATTAAAGTAGATATTATATGTACCTGCAGGAACAGAAATGTTGCTGCTGCCATCAGAAGTGATAAGAGTACCCTTACTCTCATAGTTCTGACCTTCAGCAAAACCCCAGTTTCCATCATCGCGCCACTTGTGATCAGCACGAATCTTCAAGCCACCAGCAGGAATCTCTTGCTTGGCAAGATACCAATTGTGAGGAGCCACTTGCTTCAAGTCGATGTCATCACCTTCATTCCACTTGCCACCTACACCTATCAGACTAACATACTTAAACTCTGTAGGATTCTGGTTGGCAAGTTTTGTCCACTTATAAGTTATGGTAGAGAAGTCGGCTGTGAATGTATAGTAAGCATCCTTCTCTTGGCAAACGTCACGTCCTTGATTACCAACTCGTCTTCAAACAGTCCATTGAGGAATGTTATCAGGCATTCTTTAGTGTCCTCGCTTCCAAAGATTCGCTTGAAAGCCCAATCGACACGTGGGTCTATAAATCTTGCCATCTTCTTATGTTTTATAAGGTCGTGGACGCGATATTGCTATTCGGTGGCAAAGATACGATTTTTCCTCGTAACTTCCAAGGTTTTTGGGAAAAATGTAGGGATGATGATAATGAAAATGAGGGTTTCAACATTAAGTCACCTTCAGAAATAGCTTCTCAAAAATAACAATTAAAATTTCATTCTCCTTTCACAATCATCAGAATATGCTTATAATCAGTTGCTTAAGTGTGAAAGGAAAATTCACTGAAACAATAATAATAATTAGCAGAAAGAACTATTCATATAAGGAGAAGGAAACTTAGTCTAAGGGAGAAGGCAACTATCACAAAAGGAATAGGAAATGCTTCTTTGTATCGGATGACCCGGGTCATCCATATAGATGACGGGAGTGAGCCATATAGATGACCCGAGTCATCCATATAGACGAACTTTGTCGTCCAGCCGATAACTCACCCCTTTTCTCCTGCCAACATCTATCCCTCATCCTTCTGGTTACTATCCTTTATCCCAGCATTCATAACAAAGACACCCAGCATTCATAACAAAGACACCCACTATTCATTATCAAAACACCCACTATTCCCTATTGGAGCAAGGCACATCGCCATATTTAAGCTTAGCCATCAATTACCATCTCAAAATAAAGAGATTTTTCGGCTCAGGGGAGATTGTCCGTGGATAAGACAATCTCCCCTGAGCCTTTTTCTTTCCATTCTTGGTAATCGCTTTTTGAGTTATATACATTAGTTCATTCCTGCAGAATGGCACTTTTCTATATTTTGAGCATTAATAATTTAAACTGTTTTTGTCTAACAAGAAGTCTTTCAGCCCGATTGTAAGGATGCCATCTTCATTTCTCTTGGGCTTGATATCATCTTTCACAATGATTATTTTCTTGAAAGAGTCCTTAATTCTCAATAGTGATGCCGATTCCTGCGCCTCTTTTTCTAATGTTGGCATGGCGAAAGCTGACTGAATGTAATATCGCTGACTTCCTTGATTCACCACAAAATCCACCTCCAACTGCTTTCTGAACAACTTGCCACTTTTGTCTGGCTCTCTGACTTCCACCATACCCACATCTACATGATATCCTCTCGTACGCAATTCATTGTATATGATATTCTCCATGATATGTGTCTCTTCTTGCTGGCGAAAGCCTAAGAGAGCGTTTCTGATTCCAAGATCCGAAAAGTAATATTTTGCCAAGGTGTTGATATACTTCTTCCCCTTGATATTATATCTGATGGACTTTTCCACAAGAAACGCATCTTCTAAAAAACCTAGATACTTGTTTATCGTCTGATGATGAATGGCCACATTCTTGACACTCTTGAATGTATTGGCAAGCTTCGTTGGATTGCATGGAGCACCAATGGAAGAGGCGATAATTCGCAGCAATTCATCAAACTCTCCCATGTTTTTTATCTTATGGCGTTCCAACACATCTACGAGATACACACTCTTATACAAGTTATTCAGATAATCTTCTTTTTTCTTATCTGTATCAAGCGTCAAAATAAGAGGAAGCCCTCCGTATGTATAATAATCTTTCCATGCATTGTCTATTGTCCCTTTATATCCTTCACAGTATTCAGAGAATGACAATGGAAATAAATGTATCTCATCACCTCTACCACGGAACTCTGTCACTACATCCGTCGATAGAAAATGCGAGTTGCTGCCTGTAACATATACATCTGCATTTGATATATGCAGCAAGCTATTCAATACATCTGTAAACTCATCTACCATCTGTACCTCATCAAGCATGATGTAGTAGAGATTTTTGTCTGTTATCTGCTCCTTGATGTATTTCAACAGATTATCAGGATCACGCAGTTCCTTATTGGTACGATCATCGAGGGCAACCTCTATGATATGGTCATCTGAAATCCCTTGCGAATTTAGATACTCATGAAATAACTTGAACAGAAGATATGACTTTCCACATCTTCTGATACCTGTAATAATCTTAATCAAGCCATTCCTTTGGCTTGCGATAAGTTGGTCTAAATATTGTTGTCTTTTAATATCCATAATTATACTATATTATCAAAAAGTGGCAATATTACCACTTTTCGTCACTGCAAAGATACAAAAAATATCTAAGAATGCGCAACTTTATTATCAAAAAGTGGTAAACTTACCGTTTTTCGTCACTAAAAAGGCTCAAACGAAGGCTTTTACCATGATTTACAAGCAAAAAGTGGTAGTTTTACCACTTTTCGTCACTTTCCCATTTTCTAGTTCCCAAAAAATGACATAAATGGTTCAGAAGAGATTGTCTATCCACGGACAATCTCCCCTGAACCGATTTTTCCTTTCACACTTAACTCTCTTATTTTCAATACAATCCACATTTCGTGAAAGGAGATTTATGATTCACCTTAAATATTTTCTGCAAATTTATCCCCCTAAAAATTGGTGGATTCAAATAAAGAAGTACCTTTGCACCCGCTGCTCAGCCCCATAGTGGTTTCCGCAGAACATATAATTCTTTCTGCGGATGGCTTACATTGAAATACTGGAGGATGAAACGAAAATAGGCGGCTCCCAAAATCTGAGAGTCGCCTATAAATTATATATATTCGTGATGAAGTAAATCTATTACTCTTTCATTACTTCTTGGTGAGAACCACCTTGTTTGCACCCTCGTGAGAGAGGTAGAGCTGAATCTTGTAAGTTCCTTCGCCTGCAGGAACATTGAGATCCTTACCATTATTAACAGAGATGTTGTCGTAAGCAGTAGGGTCGTTGTTTGCACCACCCCAGCTTGTAGCCCAATCATCATTCATGGCAAACTTGAAGCCATCCTTCAATGTTGTGGTGAGCTCCCAGCAACCTGCTGCTGCATTGTATGTCATGTGGCAGTTAGCGTCATCCTGCTTCCAACCGTTGTGGTTGCCTACTACAGTGATAGACTTCACCTGAGTCAGAGCGTATGTACCAGCCTGCAAGTCAACGTCAATCTTGTAGAAACCTGCACCTGGGTCAGGGCAGTTTTTGCCGCCATTGTCGGCAATCTTGCCTTCGCCATCGAATTCGTAGTCACCTGCCCAGACATCAGTTCCAGCCTGTGGCTTGAACTTGAACTCGCCATTCAGGTAATAGAATCCCTGATACTTGCCGTCACCATTTCCACCATAGAGGGCATTTGTTGTCTTCCAATTAGAATCACCGCCAATCTCATAGAAGTACTCACCGAATGAGAGAGGAGTAATCTTGTAGGTGTATTCCAACATATTGATCTCAACCTTGATGTACTTGGCACCAGCACTTGCAGGAACCTTGAATGAAACATCGTCGCCAACCTTTGCACGGGTATCCAACTGCTCTGTCTCATTCAGAGCGTTATTGCCTTTACCCTTTGCTGTACCGAGAACAGAACTCCAGTCTCCATTAGCTACACCTTCGCAAGCTGCGTCATCTACAATGCCGAACCATGTATCGGCATCCTCCTTTGCAGGAATTGTGATTGTGAAGATAGGGTCATCGTAAACATTAATGTCGCTATGGTTGAACTTCTGGGTCTTTGCTGCATCAGCTGTCCAATCCAAAGTACCACCAATGATATAGTAGTTCTGAGAGATGTTAGGAGCTACAGGTGTAGCTGTCACCTTTACAGTACCTGCGTCAATCAAAGCAGCCTGTCCATCCTTTACGGCAGTTGTGTAAACATGACCGTCGAAGGTGCGAGCTACAGGAGCCTTTCCATAAACGCTTTCAATAAGAGCTTGCAAGTCTGCCTTGGCAGCTTTACCGTCATTAGAAGTCTTTACTTCTGTGGCAGTTGCATTTTCTACACCCTTAGGGGTCAGTTCGATTCGGCTGTTTCCCAATTCGAAACCTTCTGGAAGAGTGGCAGAGCTGATGGTATAAACATTCACGCTGTCTTCTGCTACTTTTTTAGCCAGGTCTAATGCGTCAACTGCACTTGCCTGGTAGCCAGGAATTGTGATGGCATCTTCCTGTGGGTTAGTCTGAGGATCTGCCCAGTCTTTGAAATCTTCGCTGCAGGACCCCATGAAGAGGCCTGCAAGTGCGATAGAGATATATAATGATAACTTTTTCATTGTCTTTCGATTTTAAATCGTTATTTACTTGATTTCACCTGTTCCCTTAGAGAAGTTGAGGTAAACCTTCTGACCTGCAGAACCTGCAGCTCTAGCCTGGTCGCCGCCTGTTGCACGATACTCGATCTTATCGCTTAATACAACGAACTCAGAATGCCACCAATCGTGTCCAGGAACCTTAACGTACATACGTACACCATCACCATCACCACCAGGAACAGAACCTGCGAATGCTGGAGAAACGAAATCTCCGTCCTTGGTTGTAGGTACGGTGAATGACCAGCCTTCTGCTTCCTCTGCGTAATCGGTGCTGCCTGCTGCAGGACCAATGAGCCAGATTGTTGGCTTGTTGAACTGAACGTCATAGTGGATTTCACGGTTTACAACAGATGTTGTTACGATTACCAGATACCAGCCTGGTTTGCTAGAAGCGATATTGCCATCCTTGTCGATGATTTCGTCCTTGCAGTCACCAGAAACAGTGATGCCGGCAAAACCAACTTCGCTGCCATTCCATTCAGTTGCAGTATTGAGCTTGATACCGCTATCGTCAATATAGACAAGACGCCAGAAGGTATTATCGGTACCATAAACCTGAACCATATCGAAGCAATTGTCCCATTTCCAATCACAGAAGCTACCTACTACATATACATTGCTAGGCAAGTTGACTGCTGGCAATGAGAACAAGAGGTGAATCTTGTTGAGTGAAACTACATTAGAAAGAATCTCTGTTCCCTCTACAACATTACCATTGCTGGTCACAATATTTGCCTTCAAGCGGAAGTAAGCTTTAACGTCCATAGGGAAATCAGCCTCAGTCTTGCCTTTTTGCACATAGATGTTAGTCAAGGTACTTGCCAATGAAGCTGCATCAATTGCAACCTTGGCACTTGTGCTGGTTTCTGAAAGCTCAACAGCATCAGTCATATTTTCATCTGTTGCAACCTGTACTGTATATTGAACGCTAGCTGTATAGCCATAGTTAGGCTGTGAGCAGGTCAACATAATCTTAGACGAATTCGCCAGGTCGATTGGTGTATTCACCAATGCTGGAGTATTCAATTTGAACTCTGTTGGTGTCTGAATAGACGGATTAGAGTCATTGTCGTCGCTACAAGCTGTCATGAGAGTTAAACTCATGACAACGAGTAGAGCTGATTTAATTATATTTTTCATAATGAATTTCTTTTTATGTTTACGAATTAATATCCAGGGTTCTGAATCAGATTCTTGTTAGATGTCAACTCGTTGGTTGGGATAGCAAAGATATTCAAATCTTTAGAGAAGTTGCGACCTTCCTTGGTGCCACCCTTCCACTGCCAGTTGTAGTTGACATTGCCACCATAACGGTTGAAACGGATCAGATCCATACGACGGCGACCCTCGAAGTAGAACTCACGGCTCCATTCATCGCAGATATCGTTCAGAGAATAGCTCTTGTCTTCAGGACGGGTAGAGGCATTTGCACGCTTGCGGATAGCATTGATAGCTGCTGTACCTTCAGCTGTAGTCTCTCCACCATTGAGGCGGGCATCAGCCTCTGCAAAGTTCAGGTAAGCCTCTGCTGCACGCATCAGGAAGAAGTCTGCATCTGGGAATGTAGCATCATGACCTGCACTACCGTCTGTCTTGAAGTTGGTAAACTTAGCAACAGCGAAACCGCTCTTGAAAGTAGAAACGTCATCATTATCCAATGTACGGTTTACACCGCAGAAGAGAGCACGGTCGTCACCGGCAGCTTCTGCTGTAGCGTAGCTTTCAAGATTTGGAACGTTACCATTAGGGAAGAACTTCTTAACCAAATCAGGACGAGCGCGGTTACCACCCCAAGCCTGGTCAGTACCATTGGTAGCTTTAGGGTTGTTTGGATTTGCGTGCATATCTTGATCGTAGGTAGAAGCCAACAGGAAGAGTGTTGAACACCAGCTTGTGGTCTTCAAACCATCCTGCAAGAGAGGGAAGATACCCTCGTAAGCTGCATCAGTCTCACCGTTATCGCCCATGAAGAGCATCTGGTAAGCACTCCAGCCGTTTACGCTTGTGGTGTTCAGCTTATAAGATGAATCCATCACCTTCTTGGCGTATTCCTTTGCCTTTGCCCACTGAGCTGTGCCAGTATAAACCTCTGCATTGAGGTAGAGGCGGGAAAGAAGCAACCAGCATGCAGCCTTATCTACACGGCCGTAGCCTTCATCTGTTGACTTCTTAGCCTTTGCCTCAGAAAGGCTTGGCTCGATTTCAAGAAGCTCCTTCTCAAGCCATTCGTAAGTCTGTGCTCTGGTATATCTTTCAGGCTTGGTCAATGGCTGAAGTGTAAATGGGATGTTGCCCCATGCATCCATCAAGCTAAAGTATTCGTATGCTCTCAGGAAGCGAACCTCAGCAAGCTTGGTTGCATCCTGATCTCCTGCTTCAGCAAGATACTGGTTGCAATAAGCAATACCTGTTGTGATACGGGCATACAAACCTTGCAACATTGGGTTTGAGGCATTGTAGCTATTATAGCAGAAGCCGGCAATACCATCATCACCCCAACCGCAGATAGCTTCATCGGTTGTGAGCTCGTTTGCATTGAATGTCTGGCGTACAAAACCAGATGTACCACCATCAATACCATCAATGTCGCAATCGCCATTAGCACCACCATTACCAGCCATGGCAAAGTTAGCGTAGCACTTGTTGAAAAGGCCATCGATGTTAAGGTTTGTCTGGATGTTTGGGTTAATCGGAGTAACGTCCAAATCACCGACACATGATGTTGTTGTTCCCATTGTAAGCAGGAGTGCTGCTACAGGAACAATATTTTTAATATATTTTTTCATAATGAATATCCTTTCTTATTAGAAATTCAAGCTAAGACCAACTACAACAGAGAATGGACGTGGGTAGAGGTTGTTGTCATTACCATCGCCTACTTCTGGATCCAAGCCGTCATAATTTGTAATTGTGAATACATTTGATGCAGTAGCGTATGCACGACCTGAAAGTCCATGCCAGCCGCTTGACTTAAACAAGTTGTTGAAGCTGTAACCCAATGTGATGTTGTCGCACTTCAGGAACGAAGCGTTCTTCACATAGTAGTCAGACAACTTAGAAGTGATTTCGTAGGTCTGCCAGTTTCTCTCAACTGTACTCTTCAAACGGTTAGAGAAGTACTTCAAAGAGTTAGAGAACCACTCACCAGTATTCATGTTACTCATGCCCTGCTCAACATTGTTATATACATAGTTGCCGATGCTTGCACGCAAAGAGAAACCGAAGTCCCAGTTCTTGTATTCCAGGCGAGAAGAGAAGCCCATGGTTACAGGAGCTGCTGGGCTCTTGTAGAGATACTTATCGCTTTCATTGATCTTACCGTCACCGTTACGGTCAACTACGCAGTTCTCAATTGGCTTGCCGTTCTTGTCGTAAACCTGCTGGTAAACATAGTATGAGTTCATTGCATAACCCACCTGGTTAGCCTGCAGATAAGCACCAGAACCATCACCTACCTTGATGTTTGTATTAACAACAGGAGCACCATTCTCTGATACACCATTCAAGTCGGTAATCTCGTTCTTGTTGTAAGTGAAGTTGTATGTCATGGTCCAGAACCAGTCCTTGGTCTGGATAGCACGCCAGGTAATAGCTGCTTCAACACCGGTATTCTTCAAGGAACCGATGTTCTGCCATGCCTGGTTCTTGTAACCTGCCATAGAAGGAAGTGGAGCATAGTTCAACAAGTCGGTAGTCTTTCTGTAGTACCAATCTACGCTACCAGACAATCTCTGATCCATGATGCCCCAGTCCAAACCTACGTTGTAGGTAGTGGTTGTTTCCCACTTCAAGTCAGGACGGTAGTTGTTTGGTCTATAAAGTTCACCTGTGCCGGTAACTGGATAGAAACCGTTTGTACCAGTGCTGATAGCATAAGAAGGAATCCACTCATAGTCACCGATAGAACCAGCCTGCTGACCAGTTTTACCATAGCCCAGACGGAGTTTCAAGTCAGACAACCAGTCAGCGTTCTTCAGGAACGCCTCTTCGTTAGCCTTCCATGCAAAAGCGAATGATGGGAACCAAGCCCAGTGCTCCTTGAAACGTGAAGAACCATCATCACGGACAGTTGCTGTCAGGAAGTAGCGGTCGAGCAAGGTATAGTTGGCACGTCCGAAGAAAGATACCAGGTAGCTTTCGCTCTTCTCGCTATATGGAGTATGAGGACGCTCTGTATTTATAAGGCTTGCATCGTTATTTGTATCTGGATAATAACCTACATAGTCATTGTTCTTGCTGCGCCAGAAGTGCTGCCACTCATAACCAGCCATGATGTCGAAGTGATGAATCTTGTTGAAATCCTTGTAGTACTGAGCGTAAGCACTCAAAGAGAGGTTGCGCTTCAGAATTTCCTCACCACCATAGCTACCATAGTACAATGCGTTAGTACATGATGGAGCAAATGACTGGCTCTGGCGACCTTTAGAGATATCTGCACCCAAGGTTGCATGCAATCTCAAGTCCTCGAAACCGTGTACCTTATAGTCGATGTCTGCACTACCGATGAACGAACGGCTGTGAGCAATCTGACTGCTCTGATCCAGCAAAGACAGAGGGTTAGGCATCTGTGTGGTGCTGTCATAAGTGAAAGGCCATGTATTGTCACCATACTCTGCTTTCTTTGACCACTGGAAATAGCCACCATAGTTGTAGAGAGTCTCTTTCATGTAGCTGCCCAACTGATTCTTGTGATATGCAGATGTGAACTTGTATGGATCCTGGGTTGGGTCCATTCTTACAGCTGATGAAACTACAGAACCATCAGTATATAAGGTTCTGGCATACATACCCTTGGCATTCAGGTTCAATGTCAAGTGATCCTGGAAGAATGATGGGTTCAAGTTCAAAGATGCTGTAGCACGCTTGAAGTCAGATGTCTTCACGATACCCTGCTGGTCTGTATAACCTACAGAAACACGGTATGGGAGAGACTTAGCTGCGCCAGAAACTGTAATGTTGTGGTCGTGGCTGATAGCTGTACGGTAAATCAGGTCCTGCCAGTTGGTGTTGGCTGTACCCAGTGCGCTATAAGCTTCACTGTCTTTGCCATACAGTCTTTCTACATTTGCACGGAACTCGTCAGCGCTAAGAACATCAATTGTGTTCTTCTTCTCGCTGATGGTTACGCTACCAGAGTAAGAAACGGTAGGCTTCTGACCCTTGCGACCCTTCTTGGTTGTAATGATGATGACACCGTTAGAACCACGGGAACCGTAGATAGCAGTTGCAGAAGCATCCTTCAAGACACTGAAAGACTCAATATCCTGTGGGTTAACTACAGAAAGGAGGTTAGAAAGACCCTTTACACCATCGTTGTCCATTGCCAGACCATCGATAACGATCAATGGGTCGTTAGATGCGTTCAGGGAAGAACCACCACGAACACGGATCTTGGCACCACCACCAGGAGTACCGTCGTTGCTGGTAATGTTTACACCGGCAACCTTACCAGTAAGCATATCCTGTGCGTTGACAACCACACCCTTGTTCTTAGAGTCTGGCTTGATAGCTGTAACAGAACCGGTTAAGTCTGACTTCTTAACAGCACCATAACCGATGACAACGACTTCGTTCAAAGACTTTGAGTCATCCTGCAAGGTAATGCTCATTTCTTTAGAAGCCTTCACGGTCTGTGGAGTCATTCCCAGATAGGTGAAAGTAAGATTAGTACCTGGAGCTGCGTCAACAGAGAAGTTACCATCCATGTCGGTAATACCTACTGCCTTACCGTTCACTGTAATGGTAGCACCCATGACAGGCTCACCGGAAGCATCCTTCACATGTCCCTTAATCGCATTAGTCTGCGCAAAGGAACTCACCGTCAGAAGCAGACCACCTGCGAGGGTCAATGCTCTGAGAGGCAATTTAAATTTTACCTGCTTCATCATTTGCTTGATTTTTAAGTTTATGTTTATACTATTGTTTATTCTTATATTCTTAAAATGAATATTCTGCTTTTAGTCTCTGGCCTGTTTATGTAAAGAGGTCGAGTTGTCTAATTGTTTATTCTTTCTGGGTGCAAAATTAAAGTCTTTTTCGATACGATGTACTATTTTTCAGTTAATTCCGTTATTTCTTATGCGCAAACGTTTGCATTCCTTTTGCTTGATTTAGGTCAACAAAAAAGGTACAAAATAACGGATATTTGCCTAATTTTGCAGCGTGATTTAAGACAACATGAACGAAAATAACAACATAACAATGAAAGATATAGCTCGCGAACTGGGAGTCAGTGTTGCTACAGTGAGCCGGGCATTGAAGGACAGTCCTAGAATCAGTGCTGCCCAGAAGGAGCGTATTCAGACTTTTGCACGTGAACATAATTTCTTTCCGAACATGCTTGGTGAGGCTTTGCGCCATAGCAAGGTACAGCCGATGAAGGTCATCGGAGTCATTGTGCCGGAGTTCGTACATTATTATTTTATGTCCGTCCTTTCGGGCATAGAGGAGGAGGCGAGAGCCCGCGGATATCGTGTGATGGTGGCACAGAGTAACGAAAGATACGACAAGGAAGTGGCCATCTGCGAGGACTTCTATAAGAATAAGGTATGCGGTATCATCGTATCACAGGCGAAGGATACCAAGCAGTACGCACATTTCGAGAAGTTGATGAACAATGGCGTGCCTCTCGTCTTCTACGATAGAATCTGTACGGGCGTGAACTGCTCCCGAGTGGTAGTAGATGACTATATGGGCGCCTTTACCGCCGTTACCCATCTGGTGGATACGGGCTGCAAGAAGATAGCCTTCTATGGCTCGCCGATGAATCTGGAAATCTCCAAGAACCGTTATAACGGTTATCATGATGCACTGGTGAAGCACGGATTGACGGAGAACCCCGACTGGGTGAGAATCTGTGACAACCGTGCCCAGGCAGAGGTGGTTACACCAGAGATATTGAGGGAGGAGAATCATCCGGATGCTTTCTTCGCCATCAATGATGATACGGCGATAGGCATTCTCTATACTGCCAAGCGAATGGGCTTTGATGTGCCGAATGACATCAGTATCTGCGGCTTTACCAATGGCGACAGAGCCAAGGCTTGCGATCCGATGCTCACCACGGTAGAACAGCGTGGAGTGGCAGTAGGCGAAGAGGCTGCCAACATTCTCATCGGACTGGTGGAAGGATCCAGCCCTACGCATGACGTTGAGAAACGAGTGGTAAGAACTCGTCTGGTGGTTCGAGGAACAACAAGATAAAATTGAAATATTTAAATAACAACAATATGACACAAAAACCTGATTTAAGTTTCTGGAAGCTCTGGAACCTGAGCTTCGGATTCTTCGGAGTACAGATTGCCTACGCTCTTCAGAGCGCCAACATCTCCCGAATCTTTGCAACGTTGGGTGCTGATCCACACAACTTGAGTTATTTCTGGATTCTCCCTCCATTGATGGGAATCCTTGTACAGCCTATTGTCGGCACATTGAGTGACAAGACCTGGTGTCGTTTTGGTCGCCGCATCCCTTATCTCTTTGTGGGAGCCACGATAGCCGTACTCGTGATGTGCCTGCTGCCAAATTCCGGTTCTCTCGGTCTGACGGTAAGCGGTGCGATGCTCTTCGGCTTGATTGCCCTGATGTTCCTCGATACGAGCATCAATATGGCGATGCAGCCTTTCAAGATGCTTGTAGGCGATATGGTAAACGAGAAACAGAAGGCAAAGGCTTACTCTATCCAGAGTTTCCTCTGCAATGCCGGTTCTGTAGCCGGATATATCTTTCCATTCCTCTTTACCTTCCTGGGTATCAAGAATGTAGCCGAAGAGGGCGTGGTGCCTGATTCTGTGATCTGGTCGTTCTACGTGGGCGCTGCCATCCTCATCCTCTGTGTCATCTATACCACGATGAAGGTGAAGGAGTGGAATCCTCAGCAGTATGCTGCCTATAATGGTGTAGCTGGCGAGGTAGAAAAGGAAGAAGAGGGCAAGGCAGACTGGATTACCCTCTTGAAAAACGCGCCTTCAACTTTCTGGAAGGTGGGTCTGGTTCAGTTCTTCTGCTGGGCTGCTTTCCTTTATCTCTGGAACTATTCTACAGGTGCCATCGCTGAGACCGTATGGAATACCACCGATCCTAAGTCGGCAGAGTTCCAGGCGGCAGGCAACTGGGTAGGCATCCTCTTTGCCGTTCAGGCAGTAGGTAGTGTGCTCTGGGCAGTGGTTCTTCCTCAGTTCAAGAATACCAAGATGGCTTATAGTGTGAGCTTGATTATAGGTGGTGTGGGCTTCGCTCTCATCCCATTCCTGCATGATCAGTATCTGCAGTTTATTCCATTCCTGATGATTGGTGCCGGCTGGGCTGCCATGTTGGCGATGCCTTTCACTTTCGTGACCAATGCTCTGCAGGGTTATGGCCACATGGGCGCTTACCTGGGCTTGTTCAACGGAACCATCTGTATTCCTCAGATTGTGGCTGCCATCTGTGGTGGTACTATTCTGGGTCTGGTTGGTTCTCATCAGAGCGATATGATGATTGTGGCTGGCGTGTTGCTTATCGCCGGAGCTTTGTCTGTCGGCATTATCAAAGGTCATAAATAAGTGTATAGATAAAACCTATGCAAACGTTTGCATTTGTTTTATCTGAAATTGTGCAAATAGAAACTATATACTTACGATTTTTTTTGCTAATTTCGCACTGAAAATAATAAAATTAAATATAAACTAACTTCTAACGAACTCTTATGACGATACATTTTCATATCGAATACGGAACAATGTTCGGCGAGCAACTCGTCTTGAACATACAGGAGGATGATGAAGAGGAATTGAAAATTCCGATGGCTACTCTCAATGGTAAGGAGTGGTCGGTTGACTGGTGTGTAAAACAACCCGCCAAAGCTTATACCTATTATTATAGTGTAGAGCGCGACGGCGTGGTGGTTAAGACCGAGTGGCTTCTCGTGAAGCATCGTCTGGAACTTACAGCCCTGAAGGCTAATAATCTGACCCAGTATGATCATTGGAAGGTGATTCCAGAGGATGCATATCTCTATAGCAGTGCCTTTACAGACTGTATCAATCATCAGGCTCCAGAAGAGATGAAGGAGCAGAATGATGCCAAGACCGTGCGCCTCGTGGTGCGTGCTCCTCAGCTTCGCGACGGTGATCGCTTAGGTGTTGTGGGCGCTGATAACCTGTTGGGTGCATGGAATGCCAAGAAGATGCTGAAGATGACTCAGCACTCTTATAATGAATGGGTTGCAGAACAGGATGCTGCCCATCTGCAGACTCGCCACATGGAATTCAAGTTTGTGGCTTACAATGAGAAGAAGGATTCGCTGATCTGGGAAACATCCATGAACCGCACCATCGACCTTCCTGAGATGAAAGCCGGTGATGCCATCACTTACGAACTGGATCAGGCATTCTTCGCCCTTTACAACCGCAAGCTTGCCGGAACACAGGTGCCGGTATTCTCTCTGCGCAGCGAGAAGAGTGCCGGTGTGGGCGATTTCGGCGATCTCAAGACGATGATTGATCTCGTGGCATCTACCGGTCAGAAGGTTCTTCAGCTTCTGCCAATCAATGATACCACCATTACCCATACCTGGACGGACAGCTATCCATATAGCTGCATCAGCGTCTTTGCTATCCATCCGATGTATGCCGATCTGAATGCCTTACCTGCATTGAAGGACAAGAAGGCTTGCGAGAAGGCAGAGAAGACCCGCCAGGAGCTCAATGCCTTGCATCAGATTGATTATGAGAAGGTGAATGATTTCAAGCAGGATTATCTGCAACAGATATTTGCACAGGAAGGTAAAGAGATGATGTCGGGAGCCGATTTCAAGGCTTTCTTTCAGGAAACGCAACAGTGGCTCGTGCCTTACGCACAGTATTCTTACCTGCGCGACAAGAATGGCACTGCCGACTTCTCTCAGTGGCCAGACCATAATGTCTGGGATGAGGCTGAGCGCAAGGATTTGACCAACCCAGAAACCGAGGCATACCAGAACGTGGAGTTCTTCTACTTCGTGCAGTTCATTCTGAACAAGCAGATGCAGGAGGCACACGAGCATGCCAAGGCTAAGGGTGTCATCCTGAAGGGTGATATTCCTATCGGTGTGCATCGCCATAGTTGTGATGTGTGGATGGAGCCTAAGTACTTCAACCTGAATGGTCAGGCGGGTGCTCCACCTGATGATTTCTCCGTAAACGGACAGAACTGGGGATTCCCTACCTACAACTGGGATGAGATGCTGAAGGACGGCTGCCTCTGGTGGACCCGCCGCTTCCAGAATATGTCGAAGTTCTTTGATGCTTACCGCATCGACCACGTGCTCGGCTTCTTCCGTATTTGGGAAATCCCTGTGCATAGCGTGCATGGCTTGCTCGGACAGTTTGCGCCAGCTCTCGCCATGACCCGTGGTGAGATCCAGAGTTACGGCTTGAACTTCCAGGAGGACCGCTTCACCCGTCCGTTCATTACCGACTGGGTATTGGACCGTATGTTCCATGAGCGTGCCGACGAAGTGAAGGAGAAATATCTCGACCGTCTGGATGATGAGCGCTATCAGATGAAGCCTGAGGTAGATACCCAGCGCAAGGTAGAGGCTCTCTTCCAGGATGTAACTGATGAGAAGGAAATCTGGTTGCGTGATGGCTTGTATGCCCTGATCAGCGATGTGCTCTTTGTGCGTGACCGTAAGGATCCTGAGCTCTTCCACCCACGTATCTCTGCACAGCTCGACTTCATCTACGAGTCGCTCTATGATAACGACAAGGCTGCGTTCAACCGCCTTTACAACGACTACTTCTACCGTCGCAACAACCAGTTCTGGTATGGCGAGGCGATGAAGAAGTTGCCTAAGCTGGTTCAGGCTACCCGTATGCTGGTTTGTGCCGAAGATCTGGGTATGGTACCTGATTGCGTGCCATGGGTGATGAACGAGTTGAAGATTCTGAGCCTGGAGCTCCAGAGCATGCCAAAGGACCCAACGGTTAAGTTCGGTCATCTGAGCCGTAATCCATACCGCTCAGTCTGCACCATCTCCAGCCATGATATGCCAACCTTGCGTATGTGGTGGGACGAGAACATCTCCCGCACCCAGGAGTATTACAACACGATGCTCTATCGTGAGGGACCAGCTCCTCATCCGCTCCCAGGTTGGTTGGCAAGAGACATCATCGCCCGTCACCTGACCTCTCCATCCATGCTCTGCGTATTGAGCGTACAGGATTGGCTCGCCATTGATGAGAAGCTCCGTCTGCCGGATGCTGAAGCCGAGCGCATCAACATCCCAGCCAATCCAAAGCACTACTGGCGCTATCGCATGCACCTCAGTCTGGAGGAGTTGGCTGCCAACAAGGAGTTTATGGCTAACATTACAGAGCTTGTGGCACAGGGCGGACGCAATTAAGCGGGTGACTCTTCAAACAAGGAATAAAGGTGTGCAACCGTTTGCACATTGTTATACATCAAAATACCCTTCTATTTTTAGGAGGGTATTTTTGTTTTTCGTATCTTTGCAAGCAATAATGCAAGTGCGTGCAACGGAAGCTGTTCTCCTGATTGCCGGTGCTGCTATATCCTAAAGTCTAAAGAATAAACAAAAGAATAAACAATAGGTAAACAGAATGAAGAAACTGAATTTATTAGTGATGGGTCTCTTGCTCCCGATGTTGGCAGCAGCCCAGACCGTCAAGTCGCCTAACGGCAACGTCTCGGTAACTTTCTCTTTATCCGAAAAGGGACAGCCTACCTACGAGATGAGCTATAAGGGAAAGACTGTGTGCAAGCCATCTCATCTCGGATTGGAGCTGGCTAAGGATAAGCATGCCTCTAAGGGCATGGAAGAAACCAGCCTGATGGATGGTTTCACAGAGACCAGTAGCAAGACATCGACCTTCGATGAAACCTGGAAGCCAGTTTGGGGTGAGACTGCTACCATCCGCAACAACTATAACGAGATGGAGGTAAACCTGAACCAGGCATCTTCCAAGCGTAACATCACTATCCGTTTTCGCGTATATGATTATGGTATGGGTTTGCGCTATGAGTTCCCTCAGCAGGAAAGCCTTAATTATTTCGTGATTCAGGAGGAACATACACAGTTTGCCATGGCAGGCAATCATACTGCCTATTGGATTCCTGGTGATTACGATACCCAGGAGTATGACTACAACATTACTCCGTTGACAGGTATCCGCCCAATTATTGCGAAAAACCGTGAAGCTTACAAGAGCAATTCATCTACCACCGTCTTCTCTGATACCGGCGTTCAGACCTCTCTCCAGATGAAGACCAAGGATGGTCTCTATATCAATATCCACGAGGCTGCCTGTCTGGATTATCCAACCATGCACCTCAACCTCGACGAGAAGACATTGACCTTCGAGTCTTGGCTTACTCCTGATGCCGTAGGCAGAAAGGGATTCATCCAGACTCCATTCAATACTCCTTGGCGTACCGTAATGGTAAGCGATGATGCCCGTGATATGCTTTCATGCAAGTTGACGTTGAATCTCAATGAGCCTTGCAAGATTAAGGATACTTCATGGATTCATCCTACCAAGTACTGCGGTGTATGGTGGAATATGATAGTTGGCACCAAGACCTGGAGCTATACCAACGACCTGCCATCTGTTCGCCTCGGTGTAACCGATTACAGCAAGTGCAAGCCTAATGGTACCCATGGTGCTACCAACGAGGAAGTAAAGCGCTATATCGACTTTGCTGCCAAGAACGGTTTGCAGGAGGTGCTGGTAGAAGGCTGGAACGAAGGTTGGGAAGACTGGTTCGGCCATCAGAAGCTCGATGTCTTCGATTTCGTAACTCCATATCCTGACTTCGATATCAAGATGCTCAACGACTACGCACACTCTAAGGGTGTGAAGCTGATGATGCACCACGAGACATCTTCTGCTGCTCTCAACTACGAGCGCCATCTGGAGGATGCCTTCAACCTGATGAATAAATATGGCTATGATGCCGTGAAGACCGGTTATGTGGGCGATATCATCCCAAGAGGTGAGTATCACTACAGTCAGTTGATGAACAATCACTATCAGCGTGTGGTTGAAACAGCTGCCAAGCATCATATCATGGTAAATGCCCACGAGGCAACCCGTCCTACTGGTATCTGCCGCACCTGGCCTAACCTGGTGGGTAACGAGAGTGCCCGTGGTACAGAGTACGAGGCATTTGGCGGCAGCAAGCCTTATCACACCGTGATGTTGCCATTCACCCGTCTGCAGGGTGGTCCGATGGATTACACTCCTGGTATCTTCGAGACCAAGCTTTCAGAGTGGAGCAACAACAAGAGCTATGTTCATACCACACTCTGTGGTCAGCTTTCTCTTTATCTCGTGATGTACAGTCCGCTGCAGATGGCGGCCGATCTTCCAGAGCATTATGAGAAGTACGACGATGCCTTCCAGTTCATCCGCGACGTAGCTTGCGACTGGGACGACTCCAAGTACCTGGAGGCAGAGCCAGCTAAGTATATCACCGTAGCCCGCAAGGCTAAGGGCACCGATAACTGGTTTGTTGGTGGCAAGACAGATGCTGCCCGTACATCCGTAGTAAAGCTCGACTTCCTGGATAAGGGCAAGAAGTATGCTTGCGCCATCTATCAGGACGGCAAGAATGCAGATTACGAGAAAAATCCTAAATCTTACCAGATCATCCACAAGACTGTGAAGAAGGGTGATGTCTTGAAGATTAATGAAGCACGTGGTGGTGGTTTCGCCATCTCATTGCTCGCTAAATAATTTTTGGGAATTTGAGAGATGTCTGGGATAAGACCATAACCTCGTGTTATGAGGATGATTTCCTGATTTCTCTTGAATTCCTTTTCCCATTTTAAAACTACAGTTTTATAACTATAGTTTAATGACTAACAAGAACTTAAATAATATGAACATTCAGAAACTAATAATTGCAGCATTGACAGCATCGATATTACCTACTTCATTGAGTGCTCAGCAGACATTCAATGAGATGATGTATTCCAAGGAGAAAACCATGTTTGTACTCAATGCCCCAACAGCAGGCAAGTCTTCTGTTACCATCCGTCTTTATAAGGATGGACAAAAAGGTAAGGCTTACAAGACGCTGAAGATGAAGAAGATGGGCGATGAACGATGGGGGGCTACCGTGAAGGGCGATCTGAAAGGTAAGTTCTATACCTTCGATATCGGTAAGGGCGAAACGCCGGGAACCTTTGCCAAGGCGGTAGGTGTGAATGGAAACCGTGGCGCTATCGTTGATCTCTATGATACCGACCCTGTGGGATGGGACAAGGATGTGCGTCCTGCCATCCAGTCGCCAGCCGACCTCGTCATCTACGAGCTCCACGTGCGTGATTTCTCCATTTCTCCTACATCGGGTTTGAAGTATCAGGGCAAGTATCTCGCCCTTACCGAACCTAAGGCTATCGAATATCTCAAGAACCTCGGTATCAATGCCATCCATTTCCAGCCGGTGTTCGATTACGCATCCGTAGATGAAACCAAGCTTGATAAACCTCAGTTCAACTGGGGTTACGATCCGAAGAACTATAATGTGCCGGAAGGCAGCTATAGCACCGATCCATATTCTCCAGGAACCCGTATCAAGGAGTTCAAGGAGATGGTGATGGCACTTCACAAGGCTGGTATCCGAGTGATTTTCGATGCCGTGTATAACCATACCTTCGATATCAACGGCAGCAACTTCCAGCGTACCTATCCTGACTATTACTATCGCAAGACCAAGGAGGGTAAGTATAGCGATGGTTCCGGCTGCGGCAACGAGACAGCTTCTGAAAAGCCTTTGATGCGCCAGTTTATGCTGGAGAGCGTGAAGTACTGGATTGATGAATTCCATATCGACGGCTTCCGCTTCGACCTGATGGGTGTTCACGATATCGAGACCATGCAGGCTATCCGTGAGATGGTGAACCGCATCGATCCTAGTATCTATATCTATGGTGAGGGCTGGAGTGCAGGCAGCTGCGCTTATCCTGCCGAGAAACTTGCTATGAAGGCGAATACCCATCAGTTGAATGGTATCGGTGCATTCAGCGATGATATGCGTGATGCTCTTCGTGGTCCTTTCTCTGATGACCATAAGGGTGCGCTCCTGGCTGGTCTTCCTGGCGAGGAGGAGAGTCTGAAGTTCGGTATCGTCGGTGGCATTGCTCATCCGCAGGTAGATATGACCAAGGTGAACTATGACAAGAAGCCTTGGACCAACAACCCAACCGAGCAGATCAGCTATGTAAGCTGCCACGATGATATGTGTCTGGTAGATAGATTGAAGGCAAGTATCCCATCCCTGACAGACAAGAAAATTTCTGAAGAGATGCGTACTGCCGAATTGCTCCGCATCGACCAGCTTGCCCAGACCTGCGTGTTCACTTCGCAGGGTGTGCCTTTCATCCTTGCCGGCGAGGAGATGCTTCGCGACAAGAAGGGAGTGCATAACAGTTTCAATTCTCCAGACAGCATCAACCAGTTTACCTGGACCAATCTGCAGAAGTATCCACAGGCATTCACCTTCTATAAGAATCTGATTCAGCTCCGCAAGAACCATCCAGCCTTCCGTCTTTCTACAGGCGATAAGGTGCGTCAGCATCTGGAGTTCCTGCCTAGTCAGGATGCCAATGGCAACAAGCAGACTTGCCTCGTAGGTTTCCAGCTCAAGAGCCTGGAGGGCATTGATGCCTGGAAGCATATCGTAGTCATCTATAATTTCAACAAGCAGGCAAAGAAAATGCAGATTCCAGAGGGCAATTACACCGTGGCTTGCTGCAATGGTGTCATCAACGAGGAAGGTCTGGGCTTCATCTCTGGCAAGGAAGTAGAGGTTGCCCCTCAGTCTGCCTTGATTCTTTATCAGAAATAGTCTATATATAATAAGGTGTAAAAATAGTCTATATATATAATAAGGTGTAAATATGAAAAAGATAATAGCTTCATTAGTGCTTATGGGTAGCGCAATAAGTATGAACGCGGCAGTCAATGTAAGCCGCATTGAACCTACCGACTGGTATGTGGGCATGAAGGATGCCTCGCTCCAGCTGATGGTGTATGGCAAGGATATCAAGAATGCCGATGTTACGGTAGATTATCCGGGTGTGAAGGTGGATAGCATCGCCCGCCTCGATTCTCCTAACTACCTGCTGGTGTATCTCAATCTCGATGGTGCCAAGGCAGGAGAGATGACGCTCAACTTCAAGCAGGGCAAGCAGTCGAAGAAGGTGAAGTATGTGTTGAAGAACCGTGAGATGGCGGGTGACAAGCGCATCGGTTTCTCTAACGAGGATGTGCTCTATATGTTGATGCCCGACCGTTTTGCCAATGGCAATCTGAAGAATGATGCATTCAAGAACATGCGTGACAAGACCTGCGACCGCACGGCACCAAGTCTTCGTCATGGTGGCGACCTGGAGGGAATCCGCCAGCATCTGGATTATTTCAACCAGTTGGGCGTAACCGCCCTGTGGTTTACTCCGGTCTTGGAGAATGACAGTCCTAATGATGGCAAGAACAGTACCTATCATGGTTACGCTACCACCAATTATTATCGTGTAGATCCACGCTTCGGAACCAACGAGGAGTACAAGCAGCTTACTGCTGAGGCTCACAAGAAGGGATTGAAGGTGGTGATGGATATGATTTTCAACCATTGCGGTTTCGATCATCCTTGGGTAGCCGATATGCCATCGAAGGATTGGTTCAATGCTCCAGAATGGCTTGCTCCGGAAAATCAGACACCGGAGCATCAGAAGAAGATAGGTACCGTGGATGGTGCTGCCAAGGTAAACGACAAGTATCTGCAGACCAGTTATAAGTTGACTCCTGTGCTCGACCCATACGCCAGCAAGGTAGATCTTACAGAAACCGTGGATGGCTGGTTTGTTCCATCTATGCCAGATTTGAACCAGCGCAATCCGCACGTCATTAAGTATCTGATTCAGAACAGTGAATGGTGGATAGAGACCGTGGGCATCGACGGCATCCGCATGGATACCTATCCATACGCCGACCGTGATGCGATGGCACACTGGATGAAGGTGCTGGGTGAGGAATATCCTCACTTCAATACCGTGGGTGAGACTTGGGTAACCGAGCCTGCCTATACCGCTGCCTGGCAAAAGGATAGCAAGCTCTCAGAAAAGAACAGTTATCTGCCTACCGTGATGGATTTCGCCTTCTTCGACCGCATCAACAGTGCGAAGAACGAGGAGACTGATGACTGGTGGAACGGTATGAACCGCATCTACAACGTGTTCTGCTACGACTATCTCTATCCGAACCCAAAGAGCGTGATGGCATTCGTTGAGAATCACGATACCGACCGCTTCCTGGGTGAAGGCAAGGATACCCTGGCATTGAAGCAGGCGCTGGCACTTCTCCTCACCGTCAACCGCACCCCACAGCTCTATTACGGAACCGAGGTATTGATGAATGGTACCAAGAGCGTAACCGATGGCAATGTCCGCAAGGACTTCCCTGGCGGTTGGGCTGGTGACAAGCACAATGCCTTTACTGCCGAAGGAAGAACACAGGCTGAAAACCAGATGTTCGATTGGCTCAGCCGATTATTGCATTGGCGTCAGGGCAACGAGGTCATCACCAAAGGCAAGCAGACCCAGTTCTGCCCGCAGAAGGGTGTGTATGTCATTGCCCGCCAGTATAAGGGAAAGAGCGTGATGACCATCATCAATGGCAAGAAGGAAGCCAATGAACTGAATGTTTCCCGCTATGCAGAGATTATCGGCAATGCCGAGAAGGCTACGGATGTAACGAATGGCCGTACCGTTCTGATCAACAAGAACGTGAAGCTTCGTCCTCGCCAGACTATGATACTCGAATTCTAGAAAAAACTCAAGAAAGTGCCTAACGGTGTATTTTTACACTGATAGGCACTTTTTTCTTGTATTTATTCTTTTGTTTCAAATATTCTTCGTACTTTTGCAAGCAGATGGTATAAAAGAAATTAATGACTAGATACATTTTTTCCCTGATAGCAGCATTATTCATAACCTTGAGCAGTTTTGCGCAAGGCAGCCTTCCTAGTCGCTTTAATGTAAGCTATCTCAATATGGCGGCAGGAATGCCTAATAATTTTGCGGATGATATTTTCCAGGATTCATACGGTTTCGTCTGGATCAGTACGCATGGCGGTGGACTGGTACGTTATGACGGATTCAATTATATGAACTTCAATCTGGGCTCATCCGGTATCAGTCTGCGAAGCAATAGCTGCCGCAATGTGTATGAAGATCATTTCAAGCGCCTTTGGATAGCTTTCGAGGAAGGTCCGCAGGTGCTCGACCTCAAAACGATGCAGCCTGTCATTCCACCTTGTGAGAATGAAAAAGTAGAAGCTCAGCTCAACAAGGCACTCAAGAACCTTTGCACCCGAATGTATTGCGATGCCAAGGGAAATGTATGGATGGTATCCATCAATCTCCTAACCCGATTCTCCTTCAATGAGAAGGGCGAGGTGAATAGTGTCTTGTCTGTCAGATACCCTTACAATGCTCCTGATCTCGGTCTTTGCGATGTGTATCGCAATGGCACGGTGGTGATGTGTAATAATGGAGTAGTGAGTGAATTCTCTGTTCAAAACAACAGATTGGTGGCAAAGAACATCAGTTCTATGTTCTTACCGCTTGATTACCGATATGCGGGAGCCGTCATTTCTTATCATGGAAAAATCTGGTTGGGAACCAACCGTGGCTTGTATAATAGTGCCAAGCAGGAGTTTCATGCTTCAGGCACAGTGCATTCACTCCAGCATGAGGTGGTAACGAGTCTTGCCATCACAGAGGATGATAAGCTTCTGGTGGGTACTCTCTGTGGTGTGGATATTATAGATGATAAGACTGGTACGATTGAGCATTGGAATTGTAGCAGTGTGAATCCGTTGAGTAGCAACTTTGTAAACAGCTTGTTGTCTAAGGATGGACAGATCTGGGTAGGTACCGAAACGGGTGGTATCACCAAGTTGGCACCACGCCAGTTGCAACTGGAATTTTTCAAGCACGATGCAGCGAATCCAGCCAGCCTTTCTCCGAATGCGGTGAATTCGATGTATGCAGCCCCGGATGGCACCCTGTGGGTAGGAACCGTAGAGGGCGGACTCAATGCTCTGGCTCCTGGTAGCAGGAACTTTACCCATTATACGACGGCAAATTCCGGTTTGCCCCACAACAGTGTTTCCACGCTTGCTGCCGATAACCGGGGGAATCTGTGGATAGGCACCTGGGGTATGGGCATGGCTGTGATGAATCTCCAGCAGCCGGGCAGGATCATTCCTCTTGTGGTAGATGCCAAGCATCAGCATTTCCTGAATTTTGCAGGAGCACTGGTGTATGATCCTATCAATGATGGTATGTGGCTGGGAACCAATGATGGTCTCTTCTTCTACGATTTGAAGCGTCAGCAGTTGATAGAGCCTTTCAAGGGCTGTCTGGATGTGCGTGGCTGCATCGGAAACCTGATTACACCAGATGGAAAGCTCCTGATGGGATGTGTGCAGGGTATGGTGGAGATCAATCTGAAGTCCCGTTCTCGTGGAAAGGGCGAGTTTGCCGTCGAATATCATCAGTATAAGTTGGATGCCCCAGAGAGTGGCGTGATAGACAAGATTCTCTCTTTCTGTCTGGCGAAGGATGGCAAGATCTGGCTGGGCAGCAATGGCTACGGCTTGTATTGCTATAATTATAATAAGGAGGGAAAGACATACGTGAAGTCCTTCACCACGAATAATGGATTAGCCAACAATACCGTGAAGGGTATTGTAGAGGATAACCAGGGTATGTTATGGATAGCCACGGATAATGGACTCTCCATCTTCAATCCGAAGACTGAGACTTTCAGCAGTTATTCCCGTGAGGACGGACTGCTCAGTTCGCAGTTCTATTTCAATGGTGCCATCCGTGATGCCAAGGGTAAGATTTACCTGGGTACCGATGAGGGATTGATGGCGGTTACGGGTGTGAACCATGCGGTTCATAACTTAGCCAGACTGCGTTTTACCGAACTTCTGGTAGATAACCAGCCGGTGTTTGCCGGCAGTGATTATCTGGACGATGATATATCCATTGCCAAAAGGTTGTGCATCCATGAGAGCGACAAGTCGTTTACGATCTTCTTTTCTGCCTTGAACTATGGCAACGAGAGTCAGGGTGTATATCTCTATCGCATGAAGGGATATGAGAACGATTGGGTTCAGCTCAAACCGGGACAACATAGTGTGCGCTATTCTACCTTGCCGGCGGGCAGCTATCAGTTTGAAGTGAAGTATATTCCTTCCTTCGATTCCGATAAGGAGCAGGTTATCTCCGTAGATATCAAGGTGACTCCTTATTTCTGGAAGAGCTGGTGGTTTGTCTCCTTGATGGTGATAGCTTTCATCGCCTTCCTGCTCTACATCTATACCAGCAGACTGGAGAAGATGCGCGAACGCGAGGTGGAGGAACTCTATCGTCCGATAGAGGCAGCTCTGAAGGATAGTGATGAGCCGGGCAAGTTGCAGAGTCGCATCCAGATGATTCTGGAGAACCAGAAACGCTATCAGGATAGTCAGAAGAAGTCGATAGAGGCTGACAGGAAACAGGTAGCCGAAAAGGAGCGTCCGTTTATGGATATCGTGATGGAGGTGATGGAGAAGAACTACGATAACTCGGAGTTCGGTGTGCAGGAGTTGGCTGATGAAATGCGTATGAACCGCAGTGTGCTCAGTAAGATGCTGAATGCTGAGGCTGGTCAGCCTACCGCCCAGTTTATCCGCAACTATCGTCTCGACATCGCGAAGAAGATGATTACAGAAAAAGTGGCAAACCGGAACATCACGGAAATCGCCTATCGTGTGGGCTTCAATGATCCGAAGTATTTTACCCGTTGTTTTACCAAGCAATATGGTGAATCACCTTCCGCTTTCAAGGAATCTCTCGAGAAGGAAATGAAATAATGAGTATGTATTTATATCAAATCGCTTGACCTGTGTCAAGCGATTTTTTTGTTTGTATGTTAGCTTATCTAGTTTTTTGTTCCTTTTTGTTAAATTCCCCTATGAGGTTGTATAAATGGTGGAAAAGTGCGTAAATTATGTAAAAATCGGCAGATTATGCAGTTTGTCCACCTATTATTTACGTTTGTCCACCTGCTTAATAGTGATTAATTGTACTTTTGCCACCGAAAATTAACGATCAAACCGATTTGCGTTAACAAACAAACCGTTTGATAATTAACAAACCATAGAAAATTAGAATAAACAAAATCATAAACCTAAAAAGTTTTAAGCAATGAGGAAACAATTATTCTCTATGATGCTATGCCTAGGTGCTGTCGGTGGTGCTTCTTTCGTAACCCCGATGACCGCTATGGCTGCTGTAGCACAGGACCAGGTGATTACAGTCAAGGGACAGGTTGTAGATGATCAGGGCGAACCTCTGATTGGTGCAACAGTGAAGACCAAGGATGCCAAGACCGGTGCTGTAACTGACCTCGATGGTAATTTCGAGATCAAAGTAAAAGCTAACGCCACTCTTTTGGTTAGCTATTTGGGCTTCAAGGAGCGCCAGATTGCCGTTCGCGGACGTGCTATCCTCGAACCTATCCAGCTTTCTTCAGACAACCAGTTGCTTGAGCAGGTTGTCGTAGTGGGTTATGGTACCCAGAAGAAGGCAGACCTTACCGGTTCTGTAGCTATTGTCAATGCTGAGGAGATGAAGAAGGTGTCTAACTCCAACATCTCTACCATGCTCGAAGGTAAGGTAGCTGGTGTGCAGATTACATCCGATGGTCAGCCAGGTGCCGACCCAAGCGTACGTATCCGTGGTATCGGTTCTTTCGGTAGCACAGCTCCTCTTTATGTCATCGATGGTGTGCCAATGGGTACCACTATCCGTGATTTCTCTCCTAATGATATTGAGACCATCCAGATCTTGAAGGATGCTTCTGCGGGTGCCATCTATGGTTCTCGTGCAGCTAATGGTGTCGTTATCATCACAACCAAGAATGGTAAGAAAGACCAGCCTCTGAAGGTGAACTATTCTGGTTACTTCGGTGTTGACCAGATTCCTGGCGATGTATATGACGTGATGAACGCCGACCAGTATAGCAACTACCTGGGTCAGGCTTGCTCAAACTCCAACACTCCTCTGCCTGGTGGTTACAAGATGGGCGAGGATGGCAAGTATCACTTCCAGGATGCTACCAATACAAATTGGTTTGACGAAGTGTTCAAGACTGGTATCCGCCAGAATCACAACGTAGCCCTCAGCGGTGGTAGCTCTCACAGTACTTATAATGTATCTCTCGACTACTATAACCAGAAGGGTACATTGCAGGGTGCAGGTCCTAACTACGAGCGTTATACAGCCCGTGTGAACAACACTATGGACACCAAGTTCGTGAAGTTCCGCACCAGCATGGTTTATTCTCACTCTAATCAGGACAACATGGGTCTTTCGAATGCCTCAGAGTATGTCCAGGGTCTTTATGGTGATGTAACCAACGTGCTCCGTGGTACACTTCTGATGCAGCCAACTATCAAGGCTTACGATAACTCAACATGGGTTCTCGATGACAAGGTAGGTGCAGCCAACGGTTATCGCTACGATGCATATGGTTATGGTGTTTACTATGACAGCGTACATGGTGATATCTCTGCTTCTAACCCATTGCTGGTTAATAACCTCCTGCAGCGCAACACCTTGGTTGACCGCTTCGTAGGTACCGCTTCTGCCGACGTAGATTTGTTGGGTATGGTAGGTATCAAGAGCAAGAACCATGGTCTTCATTATAATGTAAACCTCTCTTACAGCAAGACAGAGGCTAAGGATAAGACCTGGATTCCTTCCTGGATTCAGAGCAACCGTGTATATCTTGCCAAGGAGAATGAGCGCCTTACCAAGGGCTCACGCAACTACAGCGACGCCTTGGTTGAGAATACCATTACCTACAATGGAACAATCGGTAAGCACAACATCAACCTGCTCGCTGGTATGACTTACGAGGAAGAGAATACCAACCTTTTGACAGGTTGGGGTATCAACTTCACAGAGCCATACTTCCTCCAGCTTCAGAATGCCAAGAACACTTACTCTGAGTCATACGAGTTCAAGCATAGCCTGGCTTCTTACGTAGGCCGTTTGAACTATAACTATGCTGAGAAGTACCTGATTTCTGCAGTAGTACGTCGTGATGGTAGCTCCCGCTTGAGCAAGAACATCCGTTGGGCAACTTTCCCATCTGTATCTTTGGGCTGGCGCTTCGATAAGGAAAAGTTCTTCCCAATCAGCCAGGATATCGTTAACATGTTCAAGATTCGTGCCAGCTATGGTGAGCTCGGTAACGAGAATATCGGTGAGTACCAGTACATGGCTACCATGAACCGTAACAACATGACTTACAGCTTCGGCAACAGTCCTGTAACCGGTTCTGCCGTTTCTACCTTCGTGAACAACGATATCGCATGGGAGAAGAAGAAGACTACCAACGTGGGTATCGACCTCGCGATGTTCAACAACCGTCTGGAGTTCACTGCCGAGTGGTATAAGAACAAGTCAGAAGACTTGCTTTACTCTGTTCCTGTTCCTGCACAGACTGGTGTATCCAACACCTCTGTAACCATGAACGCAGCCTCTATGGAGAACAGTGGTTTCGAGTTCAGCGCAACCTATCGCAACCGCGACCACGCCTTCAAGTATGACATCAGTGCCAACTTGAGTACCTTGAAAAACAAGGTAACTTCTCTGGGTATCGGTAAGGACTCTTACATCTCTGGTGCATACGCTACCTATGTAGGTCAGGAGATTGGTCAGTTCTATGGCTGGGTTTACGAGGGAATCGCCCGTACACAGGCAGATCTCGGTGGTCACGCTACCCAGCAGGGTGTTAATGTAGGTGACTGCCTCTATAAGGATATTTCTGGTCCAGAAGGAACTCCTGATGGTGTAATCGATGCATACGACCAGACCGTATTGGGCAGTGGTCTTCCAAAGGTTAACTTCGGTTTGAGCACCCACATGGAGTATAAGGGCTTCGACCTCAACATTTCTACCTACGGAGTTTTGAACTATCATGTATCAGATGATATCTATAATAGCTTGAACTCTTGCTACGGCTATGGTAACAAGGAAGTAGGCATGCTGGATGCCAACCGCTGGTCAGAGGATGGTACCTACCTTTCAAGTGTTCCACGTACCTACGCTGCCAACAATGCAACATTGGCATGGAACGACCTCTTCAGCTCTCGCAAGATTCAGAATGCTGCTTACTGGAAGATTGCCAACGTAGAATTGGGCTACAACTTCCCAGACAAGTGGTTTGGTGGATATGTCAGTGGTGTACGTCTCTATGTATCAGCACAGAACCTCTACACCTTCACAGGCTATCATGGATATAATGTGGACTACGCCGGCGGAACCTTTACTCCAGGTTACAACTTCTGCTCTTTCCCAAGTGCAAGAACATTTATGGCAGGTCTCCACTTCACATTCTAATAGTTTAAGAGATAAGGAAAACTACGAGAATTATTATTTAAAAGAACATTTGATATGAAACTATATAAATTATCATTAGCTCTCTTCCTTGGCCTCGGTGCTATGGCTACCACCTCATGCGAGGACAAGTTGGATGTTACCAATCCTAACCAGCAGACCACCGGAACCTTCGGTTTCAATGCTGATGATCTGGAAGAGTGCGTTATTGCAGCATACAACCATATTCGTATGGAAGGTTCTTCGGCACGTGTGGGTTATACCCTCGATGTGACACGTGGCGATGAGGTATGGAACTCATCACAGGTATGGTACATGCCTTTCGATGACATGGACGACCCAGTGACAGATGAAATCTCTATGTGGCCTTGGCGTGAGGCTTACTATACTATTAATGTATGTAACTTCATCCTTTCACGTACTACAGGCGATGATGCTTCGCTCAGCGAAAGCATGAAGCGAATCAAGGGACAGGCTCTCTTCCTCCGCGGTTATTCATACTATACATTGGCAGGATATTACCAGAATCCTGCGCTGATTACTGATTATGCCAATTATTCTTCTCTGGATGGTCTCTATGGCAAGAACAGTACCTACGATGATGTGCTCGACCAGGTGGAGAAGGATTTCGCAGAGGCGATGACACTTCTTCCTTCCCGTGATGCTGGTGGCGAGTGGGCAAAGGGTCGTGCTACCTGCGGTGCCGCTGCCGGTTACTATGCCCGTACTCTGATGCAGCGCCATAAGTATAGCGATGCGCTCACCGTACTCAAGGACATCATGAACAAGAAGTATGGCTCTTACAAGCTGATGGCTAACTATGGCGACAATTTCCGTGAGGGTTCTGCTTACGAGAACAACGACGAGAGCCTCTTCGAGATTCAGTATCTCGACTACGGTTCACAGGGTGTGGATGATGAGTGGACTCCTGTCAATACCAGTCCTAACGCTACACAGGGTCATGCAGTAGAGTCTAACTTCGCTCCAGGTAGATTCGGTGGATGGGCAGACCTCTCTGCATCTCCATGGTTGTACAACCTCTTCAAGCAGGAGCGTACCAAGGATGGCAAGCTCGATCCTCGTCTCTACTGGACTATCGGTACCTACGAGTCTGACTGGATTGGTTTCGAGAATGGCAATGTAGCTTACAAGAGTGAAATGACTCCTAATGATACCATCGTCACCAACAACAACTATGGTGGTCTCCCTATCGCTAAGTGGACTAATTTCCGTACCAACCTTTATGACAAGGTAACTACAGGTCTTCATTGCGGTATCAACCTCCGTATGATGCGTTACTCAGATGTATTGCTTCGTGCTGCAGAGTGCGAGAACGAGGTAAATGGTCCTACACAGCAGGCTATCGACTGGATCAATCAGGTTCGTGAGCGTGCTAGCCTGAAGGATCTGAGCCTCTCTGATTTCGATACCAAGGATAAGCTCTTCGAGCAGATTGCCAATGTAGAGCGTCCTAAGGAGTTCGGTTGCGAGTATGGTCGTGGTTACGATTTGATTCGTTGGGGATTTTTCTATGATCAGGGTCGTTTGGCTCAGTTGAAGGAGCACGGAACCTTCCGTCGTTCTCCATACAAGGCAAAGGAGCCGGTAAGCTACTCTTTGGTAGGTGTTGATTCAGAGGTGAAGAGTTCTTACGATACATACGTACCGGGTCATGAGTTCCTGCCAATCTATCAGGGCTTGTTGAATGATAACCCTAATCTGGCTGGTAACTCTGCGAATACCAATACAGACAACTCTACTGATTTCTTCGGAAGAGGCTGGACAGTTCACCCAGTAGTAAACTTGGGCAAATAACAATATGGCTTATCTCATGGTGCAGCATCTCCTGCCCATGAGATAACCTAAAAATCATATATTTACAATATAGAATATATAAAATATGAAACACCTAAATAAAATAGCATCTGTCTTCTGCGTGGCAGCAATGGCTTTGACAGCATTGACAGGATGCGAGGGAAGTGACATGTTCAGTGTTAACTCTCCTGATTGGATTTCAGAGAAGATTGACTCCATCAATGCTGCTAAGGGCAATGACAATGCATTGCCAGAAGGTGAGGAGGATGTTTACACCGTTGGTGCTACTGACTATTCTTCTGGTTTCTGGACAGCCTTCTCTAAGTATTATGTCATACCTGAGGGCAAGACCTGGAATGCCGTGTTCAATCTGAACATCAACCCATCGGCTCCTAATACCTTCAAGAACTTCGCCCTCATCCTTGCTAGTGATGATGATCGTGGTGGCGCCAACTATAAGGAGTATGGAGCTATCCGTTTCGATAATCAGCCTAGCGGTAACTCTGAGTGGGGTGATTATATTGATAGAAGTGGTGTAGTAAGTGATCTTACTTTTGAAACAGATACCGATGAAGGTGTACAGAAGCTTGGTGGTACAGTAGTTGTTACTGTTGACCGCTCAGACCCTAATGCCTTCAGCGTCAAGATTACCAACGGAACTGTAACCAAGACATACAAGCAGGCTACCCCTCTCCCAAATCTCAATCCTGATGCAAGCGATACCAACATCCGTGCATTCCTTGTACCGGAAGGTTCATACATCAACTTCCTCCAGTCTAACCTCGAGCCAATCGGTGGTTTCACTTCTGCAGAGGATAAGCAGCCTCTTTCTATGGAGTTGCACTCTGTTCCTAAGAAGGTTTTGGTAGGTACATCTCTTGAGGATGCAATGGCCAACGTTTCTGCTACCATTACATTCGAGACTGGCATTACCAAGGAGGTTCCTGCTGCTGAACTCGGATTTGTGGCTGTTCCTAATATGGATCAGGTAGGTGTGAAGACACTCGTTGCTATCTACAACAAGACATTCAAGAACGAGAACTGCAGTACTCCTATCGCAGGTCAGGCTCAGTTCAGCGTGGTAGATAAGATGTTCAACAGTCTGGGTGCTACAGACAACTCAACTCCATTCTTCGGTGCTCAGACTGAGGCTGTGAAGGTAGCTCCTCATGAGACTCAGGTGATGCAGTTTACCAACTATACCAATGGTGGTAATAACTGGGAAAACTTCCTCGTTGTAATGGTCAACGGTGCCGGAACAGAATATGGTGTTACCCGTGCCGACTGCTTCGGTTGGGGTACAGCTTATGACGGCAAGGCAACTCCTTTCGGTGCTCCTGAAAATTGGGCTACATGGCTTGCAGATATGGATGGCGCCAAGGTTACTCTCTATACAACCAACAATGGTGATGGTACTGTAGATATCAAGTACGATATCGTTGCAGCCAATGGTCATAAGTATCACATGGGCTACACTGGAATCTCTGGCGTAAATGCCAACGATTTCTTTGTCAAGCTCTCTCTCGAGAAGGCTCACCTGGAGTTTGATTCTGTTGTAGGAGATGAAAATAATACTTCTGCTTTCTTCGGAGCTCTCTCTAAAGTGTTTGATGTTCCTGCAGGAAAGACCGTTTCTACTCAGTTTGTCAACTATACAGCTGGTGGTGAAAACTATCACAACTTTGTAGCAGTTCTTGTCAACAAGGCAAACGACAAGGAGTATGCTGCCGTTCGTGCCGACAACTTCGGTTGGGGTACTGGATATGATGCATGTACTCATGCCTGCTCATGGGAAGACTGGGGTGCTTGGCTTGCCGCTATGGATGGTGCCAAGGTTCAGCTCTCTGTAACCAATGTAGGTAATGGTACAGCCAACATCAAGGCAACCATGATAGGCAACAATGGTGTAACCTACACCCAGACCTATAAGGGCATCAACAACATTGATGCCAATGACCTGGCGTTCAAGCTCACCATAGAAAAGGCTCATCTGGTATTCGATTTACCATTTGCCAATTCTTCATTTGCATCAGCACGCAAGCATTACTCACGTGCACATCGCAGATAAGAGATTTTTGAAATAGTATGATAAGGCATGACCTATGCGGAAACACATTCCCATAGGTCTGCCTTTTTTCAGAAAAAGAAGATCATAAAACTAACTAAACGAAAAGAAAAATGAAAAAGCTTCATATATTTGCCCTTTTGCTGGCTTGTACGCTGGCGGTAGGATGCAGCAGTAGCAGTGATGATCCGGAGATTCCTGTGAATCCAACTCCTACACCGACTCCAACCCCTACACCAACTCCTGGTGATCAGACAGCAGAGGAACTGGCTAATTACAAATGTCCTACCTATAATGATAATTATACATCGGTGTCAGCCTGGACACAGCGCTCGAAGTGGAATCTTGCCAATATGCACGATCCTACGGTGGTGAAGGCATCTGATGGATATTATTATATGTATCAGACTGATGCCAGTTATGGCAATGCGCATCAGAAGGATATCCGCAACAGCAACAAGCACGGGCACTTCTTCTGCCGCCGCTCCAAGAATCTCGTAGATTGGGAATTTGTAGGAGCCACCATGGTGGGCTTGCCTTCCTGGGTAAAGACAAAACTCAATGAATTCCGCAAGGGCATGGGAGTGGCTGAACGTCCTGACAGCTATTTTGCCAATGACCTGGACTTCGGTTTCTGGGCTCCATGCGTGCGCAAGGTCAACGACCATCTCTACCGTATGTATTATGCCATCACCTGTCCTGGCACCATCAATGGTGACGGAACCTGGAGTGAACGTGCCTTCATCGGACTGATGGAGACCAGCGATCCGGCTTCCAACAAATGGGAAGATAAGGGATATGTCATCACCAACGCTTCTGACAAGGGATTGAATTACAAGGTAAAATCAGATGATTGGGCAAACTGCTATTTCAAGTATAATGCCATCGACCCTACTTACGTCATCACTCCAGAAGGAAAGCATTGGCTGATATATGGTTCCTGGCACAGTGGTTTCGCTGCTGTGGAGCTTGATGCCAATACGGGTAAGACCAAGGCTGCCTTGCCTAACCCATGGGGTACAGCCGATGATATCGCTGCTTACGGAAAGACCATCTTTACCCGTACGTTGAATAACCGTTGGCAGGGTTCCGAGGCTCCGGAGATTGTATATCATGATGGCTATTATTATCTTTTCGTTGCTTACGATGCCCTGGATGTTCCTTACAATACCCGTGTGCTCCGTTCTAAGAACGTGGATGGTCCGTATGAGACCATGAATGGTAAGATTACCGATGCTGCCAAGGGTGCCAATGAGGAACCTACCGTGCTGACTCATCCTTACAAGTTCAGCGCAGGAAGCGGTTGGGTAGGTATCAGCCACTGTGCCGTATTTGATGATGGTGCAGGCAACTGGTATTATGTTTCCCAGCAGCGTATGCCTGCCAATGTTGCAGGTATTGCTGCCAGCAATGCCATCATGATGGGTGGCGTGCGTTCTATTCAGTGGGATAGCAACGGATGGCCTGTCGTGATGCCTGAGCGTTATGGAGCTGTTCCACAGGCGAAAATCACCGCCAGCGAACTGGAGGGAACCTGGGAAGGTATCGAACTCTCTTATGAGTATGGCAAGCAGAAGACCAGCAAGACCTTCAAGCTCAACAGCAATGGCGTGATGGAGGGTGGTTCTGCCTGGAGCAATGTCAAGGCATGGAGCTTCGATGCTTCTTCCAACACATTGACCATCGGTACTACCAAGTTGAAGGTTCAGCGTGAGGTAGATTGGGAGGCAAGTCCTCGCAAGGTTACCATCGTTTACTCGGGTGTGAGTGGCAACAGAAGCTATTGGGGAAAGAAGAATTAAGATCTTTAGTTAGTTTTAAATATGACCGCATCTGCGGTTTTTTAACAGTCATAAGGGGAGCTAAGCTGTGAAGCATTCAGCTCCCTTTTTTAATAACTCAACTTAGTAAGTAATCCTATAAACAGTAACAAAAAGACGTATGAATAATTTTTTGATTAAAGATATAAGAGTATGGGTTCTCTCTATACCCTTAGTGGCGGCTTGTGCCGTTTCCTCCGTTTCCGCAAAGGCGCAGACGGCTCTTTCACAGCCGGTTGTGGTGGATTCACCAATGGTTCACGACCCCGTGATGGCTTACGAGAATGGCAAGTACTATCTCTATTGCACGGGACATGGAGTGGCTCAGATGACTTCTACCGACCGCCAGCACTGGACCCTGAATCCGCAGGGTGTATTGAAGGATGAGGCTCGTGGTGCTTTTCCGGCATGGACGCATGATAGTGTGCCGGGCTATGAGAGTCATACCTGGGCACCGGATGTCATCAGGTATAAGGAAAAGTGGTATATGGCTTACTCCTGTTCTACCTTCGGCAAGAATACTTCTGCCATTGGATTGCTGAGCAATTCTTCGCTCGCCGATACTGATGGATGGAAGGATGAGGGCTGTCTCATTGCTTCCAAGGGTGGTAGAGACAACTGGAATGCCATTGATCCGAATTTTGTGATTGATGAGAAGGGAAAGCCTTGGCTTACCTGGGGGTCTTTCTGGGATGGTATCCAGCTTATTCCTTTAGACAAGAAGACGATGCATGTGAAGAAGGGCGCCAAGCCTCAGACCATTGCCCGCCGTTATGCGCTCAATCAGATGGATGTGCCTACCAATCCTACCTCCCGTGATGCCGGCACCAATGCCATCGAGGCTCCTTTCATCATGAAGCATGGTGGTTATTACTATCTCTTCGTCAGTTGGGATTACTGCTGCCAGGGAATGAAGAGTACCTATCGTGTTGCCATGGGTAGAAGCAGGAAGGTGGCTGGTCCTTATTTGGATAAAGAAGGCAAGGATATGCGCAATGGCGGTGGCACCCTGCTGCTGGAAGGCGACAAGAAGGAATATGAGGCGATGGGTCATTGTTCTGCCTACTCCTTCCCTGATGGCGATTTCTTCTTCTGCCATGGTTACAGCGTGCCGAAGAATGGTGCCAGCATCCTGGTTCAGAAGAAAATCAACTGGACGGAAGATGGGTGGCTGACGCTGGAATAAGATATGTCGAAGCTGATACCGATTTTTACCAGTCGCTTGCCTTCTGTATGATATGGCAGCATATTAAAATCCGGAAACTTGTAAAATAAGGCGTTCTGTGTAGTTAAAAACATGTAAAATAAGGCATTCTTCATTATTTTTTCTTATCTTTGTTCGCCCCGAAAAAACAATGGGATTGGGTTGTGGAAATGGGGAAGAGAAAATAGAGAAAAAAAGAGAAAATCAATCGTTATATAAGAAATGAATAAATTAAAAGCATTATTGGGCTTCGACCCGAAGACTACTACGGTCAAGACGGAATTGATAGCTGGTATGACTACCTTCTTGACCATGTGTTACATCCTGGCAGTGAACCCTACCATCCTTGCCACCACAGGTATGGACAAGGGCGCTCTCTTTACTGCCACAGCCATCGCTTCTGCCATTGCCACCTTCCTGCTGGCTTTCATGGCAAAGCTGCCTTTCGCCCAGGCTCCCAGCATGGGACTGAATGCCTTCTTCGCCTTCACCCTTTGTCAGGCAATGGGCTTGACCTGGCAGCAGGCATTGGCAGTATTGCTCGTAGAGGGTATCATCTTCCTGGCCATCACCTTCCTCAATATCCGTGACAAGATATTGGAATGTATTCCGAAAAACCTCCGCTTTGCCATATCGGCAGGTATCGGTATGTTTATCGCCTTTATCGGTTTGAAGAATGCGGGCATCATTACTGCGAATGCTGATACTTTCGTGCAGCTCGGCAAGTTTACACCAGTCAGCATCCTGGGTCTCATCAGCATCCTGCTCTGTGGCTGTCTGATGGCGAGAAGAGTGAAGGGCTCTTTGTTTATCGCCATCATCATCTCTACATTGATAGGTATTCCGATGGGAGTTACCCAGTTTTCTGACAACTGGATGCCGGTATCTACCCCTCACAGCATAGCTCCTATCTTCTGCCAGTTCGACTTCTCGGGCTTCTTTACCCCAAAGATGTTCATGGTGGTATTCTCCCTATTGCTTGTCAACATCTTCGATACCATCGGAACGGTGTTGGGACTGGTTTCCAAGTTGGGTATCAAGGAGAATGAGAAGGGTGAGATTCCTGGTGTGAAGGAGGCGATGATGAGCGATGCCATCGGTACTACAGCCGGTGCCTTGCTGGGCAGCTCTACCATTACCACTTATGTGGAGAGTGCTTCGGGTGTTGCCGAGGGCGGTAAGTCGGGCTTGACATCTTTCTTTGTGGGTTTGATGTTTATCCTGAGCATCTTCCTGGCTCCTATCTTCCTGCTGATTCCGAGTGCAGCCACCAGTGGTGCCCTGGTAATGGTGGGTGTATTGATGATTGATTCGTTCAAGAAGATTGAGTTGGAGGATATTTCCGAGTCGTTCCCAGCCTTTATCACGATGATTACGATGGTGCTCTGCTACAGCATCGCCGATGGCATCTGTCTCGGCATCCTGAGTTATGTGCTCATCAAGATGATGGTGGGTAAGTTCAAGGATCTGAATCCTACGCTCTATATCCTGAGCGTCTTCCTGCTCTTCAATTATGTTTTCAGCTAAATGAAGCGATAGATAAAAATGAGGCGGCAATCTGCATCACGCAGGTTGCCGCCTTCTCTTTTCTAACTAACTTCCTTATCAACTATTCAAAAAATGTATCAATATATTGGGTATATCCAGGACTGATGCCCTGGATGTAGCTTGTTTCTTATTTCAATCTTTCTACTTCAATCTGATGATGTTCAGCGAGCTGGCTGGAATCTCTACGGTAGCACCATTCTTCTCTGTAGTTACGTAGTTTTCTACAGGATAGATATTGGTAGGATTGTCGATGGTGTTCTCCTCCAGACCGTTCTTGGCAGAAAGGCGGATGAGTTTGCCAGCCTTGATCTCCTTGCCCTGAAGATTGATCTTCGCTGTGGTATGCTCGGTGCTGGTGTTGGCAATCTTCAGGATTACCTCGCCCGTCTGCTCATCGAGTGTGGCTGTAGAGAAGATGCCAGGAAGGGTGTTCGCCTTCAACTTGGTAGCGAATACCTCCTTGCCATCCAACTTGGCGAAGATGCTGTCGCCTACTACCTTCAGCTCGATATCGTACCACTTGCCGGTTTCAATCTTGCCAGGGCAGGTAGCAATCTGACTCTTGGCACCATTCACGATAGACTCCACACCATGCTGGGTATTGTTCCAGCCACCAAGGTTCAACCAGCAGTAGTTGTTCTTATCCACGTAGTTGAAGATGATGAGGAAACCCTCGTTGCCGGCATCCTTCTTCGCGCGTACCTTATATATATAGCCGTTGCTGGTAATCTCGCCCGGATTCAGACGGATGCAGCTCTCCTCGTTGCTGGTCTGCTTGATGAGGCTGCCCTCAGTCTTCCACTGTCCGCGGATGTCGGTAGGCAACTCCTGCAAGGTCATTGGCAGCGCCTTGCCGTTCTCATCGCTGTAGCCCTTGTCTTCGAAAGATACCTGGGTGCCCCATGTTCCCATTCCCACACGGCAGATGGCTGGCTTCACCTGGGTCTGCTCATACTTGTATGGATTCTCCTGGTTCACCTTCAATACACGGGTACCGATGTTGTTCGCCATCACGTTCTGGACGTAGTAGGATGGAGTTCCGAATACCTTATCAGATGTATATTGAATCATATCCGGTGCCCACATACGGTTGTTGAGGTTGGCGAAGATAGGAGCGTAGGATGCCATGGTCACGATATCAGAATTGTTCTCGATGCCCATCATATAGACAGCCTCACCGAGTGCTGCATCGAGCGAACCCATATTGCCGAAGCCCTGGGTTACGGCATATTCGCCTACATAAATCTCGCTGCCCTTGCGGTCGTAGTTGTCATACTTGTTGAAGTTCTCTGCAAACCAGGCTGGGTTGCGGTAGTAGTGCTCATCGAGTAGCTCTACGCTCTCGTTGCTTTCCCACTTAGGGTTGTCATCGCCCCATGCCACCACGTTACCGATGAGATGCATCTTAGGATATTTCGCCAATACGGCATCCTTGAACTTCTTGAAGCGCTCGTAGTAGTGGTCGCTCTGAGCCGCAGGGTCTGGCTGGTTGTTCTCATTACCAATCTCCAGATACTCGATGTTGTATGGTTCCGGATGACCGTTCTTGGCACGCAGGGCACCATACTTGGAGGTAACAGGACCGTTGGCATACTCCAGGGCATTCATGCACTCGTCAATCCAAGGCTGGATGCTGTCCACTGGAGTCATACCGCCGTGCCACAAACCTACGTTTACTACATAGAGAGGCTTGGCGTTCAAATCCTCAGCCAACTGCAGATACTCATCGAATCCCATACCATCGCTGGTGCGGTAGCGCCAGTTCACGTTCTTATGTCCCGGACGCTCCTCGATAGGACCGATGGTCTTCTCCCAGTGGAATGCATTCTCAGGAGACTCCTGTCCCTCTACGTAGCAACCGCCTGGGAAGCGGACGAACTTAGGATGGATGTTATAGAGAAGCTGAGCCAAATCAGGGCGCAAGCCATTTTCACGATTCTTGAAAGTAGGAGGGAAGAGGCTAACCACGTCGAGAACGATGGTACCCTTTCCGTCGGCTACGAGTTCAAACTGCGCCTTTGCATCGTTGGCATTGGCTGTGAGTTCAGCTGTATATTTGGTCCACTTCTTGCCTACCTTGGCATTGAGGGATGTTTCAGCATACACCTTGTCGCCCTTTGCGTTGGTGAGTCGAGCCTTCAATCCGCCCTTGTAGCTACCCTTTGCCCAGAAAGAGAGCTTGTAGGTTCTGCCCTGTACGGCGTTGATGCCCCAGAAACCTTCGTTGATGAGAGAGGCTGTGGCAGCAGGTTTGGCAGCAATGGTAAGCTGGAGAGCCTTGCCCTGTGCCTTGTTGAGCAGACCCTTGTTGATGAGTTGTGTCTGGATCTTTGCACCTTCCTGTGCGGAAGTTTTCCAGGTAGGGATGTTCTTGTCATCATCCTCGAAGGAGCGGTTGCTGATGAGTTCGGCATAGAGACCGCCGTCAGCAGCATGGTTGATATCCTCGAAGAAGATACCATATAAATTAGGTGAAACCTTGACGCCTGGGTTAGAGGCATCTACGTTGATGGTTACTTGGGCGTTGGCTGCCATGAAAGAGGCGAGCACAGCCGAAAGTAAAAACTGTCTTTTCTTGTTCATTTGCTTATTTTTAGGCTTGTTTTTATTTTGTTGCTTGTTATTTGCTGGTAGCATGAAGCCGCAGCTTTTGGAAGTTACTTCCTGCTGCGATTCATACACAGCCGCAAAAGTACACAAAATACACGGAAAAGAGGTGGACAAAACGGAGATTATAGTGTAAAAGGTGGATTTTCTGCTGAAAATCCACCTTTTTATCCTCTGTGAGGGTGTGTCATTATTCATCGGATTATGCACGGAAAATCTATGAAGTAATCCCCCAATCCAATATGCCTTTTCCTTCCTCGTCCAGTTCTATGCCGAGGCCTATCACCTTTCGCTTGTCAGCCTTGAAAGGTTCCAGGTATCTGTTTTCTTGAATCTGCTGGATGGCAGCCTTCTTGCCGCCATTGTTTCTCAGCTTCAGTTCTATCACGTAGATGTAGCGGGAAGTCTGGGCTATGAGGTCGATTCTTCCTGTGGCAAGCATGTGCTCTACTTCTACTTTCAGTCCGATGGCATTCAGAATGGTACTGATGATGAGTCTATAGCGCTCTTCAGCGTGGGCAGTACCACCTCGTAGAGAGCCTGTTTCACTTCCTGATTAGGGAAACCGAGGAAGTAACCAAATTCATCGCTGCTTTTGATGGTAAGGTAGCCCGTCTGATAGAGGAAAAGCTCGGCACCACCATTGATTACATCAGAACTCTCAAGCGTCTTGCGTAAGATTGGACAATGTTCGAAATTACGTAAGCGAAGCTCCATATTATCCACAAACTTCGGCAGCATGGAGGTAGCGCCTGATGAAACCCAGAAACAGCTCAGGTCTTGTGTATCAAGTGCATTGAGGAGACTGAAAGGATTGTAGATGTCCACCATATTTCTGCGACTGAAATGGTAGCCGTCGTAGTAATCCTTCAGATTATCGTGGGTTTGCTGCAAAGTCCAGCCGTTCACTTCTGCCATTCTTTCCAGTTCCGGCTTGAAGTTCTGTCCGATTTCTTCTTCTGTGATGCCGCAGATGGCAGCATATTCTGGAAGGAAACTGATATTGGTCAGGTTGTTGAGAACCGAGAAGAGAGAAATCTGCGTAAACTTGGTAATGCCCGTGATGAAGACGAAACGCTGGTAGGCATCGTCAGCCTTCAGAATGGCAAAAACGCTTCTATATACGTCTGTGCAACCCTCATGCTCGGGAGTTTTCCAGGAGTGCTGGAGAGGAGAGTCGTATTCATCGATGAGAATGGCGACTTTGAGCCCTGTTTGCTTATAGGCGGTTTTGATGATGAGGTCGAAGCGGTTTCCCAGTGAATCTGTTGGTTTAATATGGATGCCATATAATTGCTCATAAACATCAAACGTTTGATCCAGATATGCCTTAACTTCATCTGCGGTTGCTCCCCCTCGGCTCATGTCAAGTCGAATTACCGGGTACTGTTTCCAATCTTTTTCCAGCTCCATGATTTTCAGTCCTTCGAAGAGATCTTTTCTTCCTTCGAAGTAAGCCTGGAGCGTATCAACAAGCACAGATTTTCCGAATCGGCGAGGACGGCTCAAGTAATTATACTTAAAACCTTGGTTCGCCAATTTCCAAATCATGTCAGTTTTATCAACATAGAGGTATCCTTCCTCTCTGATAACATTGAAAGATTGTATGCCTACCGGCAGCTTTCTGTATTCATTGTTTGCCATAATCATTTCTCCTATTCCTTTCTTTATCCGCAAAGATACGGCATTTTTTTGGATTGTGCAAGTTTTTGGCAATTAAAAAGATGTAAATCGTTTCCGACAGGGGGGATTGCAAATCCCCAGGTTTGATAGGTCGAACCTTTTTTTACGACGGATTTCAAATCCGTCGGGACACCTAGCGGGGTGTGAGACGGCTGGCGTGGGGTGATGAACGACATATCCGGCGAGGCGGAATAGTTTTATTATTCAATAGAGGTAAATTCTATGGTTTTTCAAATTTTTGCATTTTTTTCTTGGAGTTTTCAGAGAAAAATCGTAAATTTGCCATCAGATATCAATTATCTCAATATTTTGCCATGGGTAAATATATTAACCCCTTCACCGATTGGGGATTCAAACGCCTCTTCGGACAAGAATTCAGCAAGGATTTGCTGATTAGTTTCTTGAACGACTTGTTGGTTGACGAAATGCATATCAGGGATGTCACCTTCAAGGATAAAGAGCAACTGGCAGATTCAAAAGATTTGCGTGGCTGCATCTTTGATATTTATTGTGAAACCGATGATGGAAATCATTTCATTGTCGAGATGCAGAACAGATGGGTGCCGTTTTTTGTCAATCGCTCCATCTATTATGCCAGCAAGGCTATTGTCGGGCAGCGGAAAAAGACAATCGAGCAGAAACCTGCTCTCTATCAGTTAATGCCCGTCTATGTCGTCTGCCTCATGAATTTCATGCCAAAGGACAATGCAGTGTCGAAATTCAGAACTGATGTAGCCTTGTATGAAAAAGGAAGTCAAGATGTCTTTTCCGACAATCTTCACTTCATCTACTTGTCTCTTCCTTTCTTTGACAAGAAGGCTGAAGAATGTGAAAGTGATTTTGACAAATGGATTTATGTATTAAAGCATATGGAAGCATTAGAGAGAATGCCGTTTACGGCACAGAAGAAGATTTTCAAGCGTCTTGCTGAACTGGCAGATTCCCGCTGTCTGAGTCAGGAAGAGCAAGAGAAATATGATGAAAGCTTAAAGGCCGCCGATGATTACTATGGTGTCTTAATGAGCTATTATATGAATGGTATTGATGAAGGTGAAGCTAAGGGTTTTGCCAAAGGTGAAGCTAAGGGTTTTGCCAAAGGTGAAGCAAGAGGTAGTTATCACAAAAGTCTTGATATAGCGAAGAAAATGCTATTAAAGGGTATGGATGATGACTCTATCATGGAACTGACAGGCTTAACCCATGAGCAATTGCATCAATTGAAATCATAAAATTATCAGATACAAGTTCTCCCCATAAGCCAGGCGATAGATGCCTGAACTTATAGGGAGTTTTTTTGTTTGAAAGTTATTACAACCAATACGCCCTGAAAGGGCAGAAGCTCCTAGCCCAGGGCATCGCCCTGGGTAGATATGTTTGCAAACCTGTCGCCCTGTAAGGGCAAAAGCTTCAAAGAACCAGATGATTACAAAGCTTTTGCCCTTTCATGGCACAAAAAAAGTCGTGGAATCTTAGAAGGTGAGTCACCTCGGCAACTAAAATTCCAACGACCAGTCTAGTCTAGTCTTCGCAAATTTGTATAATAGTAAATGATAATAATGTCTTATAATAACTAAAACAAGGGGGAGGAAGTATTCCCAACTTCCTTCCCTCCTCTCTTACTGATATATGATTCTTAACTTTTGTATTTTGCTAATTTTTTATTGGTAGTTGATTGTCACCGTCCAAGGCTTGTTGCTATTGTAGTGCTTAGCCTTGATGAAGAATTTACCACTAGTACCTGTTACGGCACGTACATTCTTCATTGTGATGGTTTGAGAAGCTCCAATTGCACTCGGATCTTCATACTTGGTGACGAACCAACAGTTCCAGCCTGCGCCTCCATCAACCTCTGCTGTAGAAGCTACCTTTACATCGCTGCCTATTGGGTTCACATCGTTGGATGCAATCTCAATTTCTATTGGCAATAACTCCTTAGGATAGTAACTTGGAATTGTGAAAGTCAGTTTGGCTTCTGAAGTTACCTCCTTACCCATTGTAATTTCAGTTGGGAATTGGAAGTCCACATTGCTGATACTGTAGAGATGGATGTTTCTAGTCAATCCATGCTTCTTATCTACCAGCTTGATGGTGGCAGTCTTACATTCGCCGGCACTGATATCACCAATCTTGTATGTGATGGTTCCCTTACCGGTTGCTGCGTTATATTGTACTGTAGGTACAGGAAGCTTTCCACCATCCAGTTTTGTGAAGTTCTTGTTCTCTGTCCAGGAGACGTTGAAGTCGGCTGCAGTTTGAGTAGCCTCACCCTTATATTCAAAGTCGATGGTCTGCTCGCTGTTGGCTGATTCCTGTGTCAACATCTGGTAAGTACCATCTACGATATTCATCGTATAAGTACCATCTGAAATTTCCTGGATGATGTCTTCTACCGTAATCCAAGGATTGTTGGCAGGAGTGCCATCGTATGCCATAGAAGAGGTTGTGTAACCCAGATTCTTGCCCAGTTTCTTGATGTTGATTCGGTAGAGATGGTTTCTCTTGACAGGAATCTGAACACCCTCGTTCTGGAGCAGAACCTGGAACCATTTTGTAACACCATCCTTGTATGTCACCTCCATGATTACCTTGAGTGGCTTTTCCAATGAGTTTTCCTGCTCAAATGTATATTGCATAGGCAGGTTATTTGTATTTGACCACATCTCATCATCTCCTACGGAGAATTTTTCTCCTTCAGCAGGCCATCTTGTCTGATCCAGCGATGGAGTAATGTAGGTGCATTCTGCTTTCCACGCAGCTGCATCTGTCAGCATATTGGTTTCAGGGAAAGTCAGCTTTTCCTTATCTCTATTGAATGGAGCTACCGTACCATGCTGCATCACGTTGCCCAGTGCATATCTGATGTTTTGGATGTTTGGATCCTCCCATTTCACTTCAATCTTGGCACGGTTGCGGAGCAGATGGATTACATTGTTTGCCACTACATCCTTGGTGAGGAATTCTGTCATTTCTTCAGGAGTATTCTTCTTGACATAACCCCAATATACCATCTTGTCGTGCTGCTGATTGTTGTTTTTGTTATCGAAGCTGGTCATGAGATTGTTCTCATGTCTTCCAATCCATTCAGCTGACTTGTTGAAATCAATCGCCTGGTTGCCCGTAGTTACTGTATTATCAGCAGTGGCATTCGCCATGATGTGGATGCGGGCGGTTCCCGTAGGAATCGTTGCAGAAATATTCTTCTTGTCCGATCCGCCATCCGCCTTGATGTCATTGGTTGCCACCGACTCGATATCCAGATTTTTGGCAAGTCCCAGGAAATAACCATCTTTGTCAAAGCATAGCAGCTTCATATCGTTAGCGCTTGCAATACCTTCGGTTGCGAAGTTAGCTACTCTGCTCTCTACTTTCGAGTAGTTTGGAACGGAGATGGTGAAGTGGGCTTGATACGTGCCTATCTCATTCTTGGAAGGAACGCCATTGTCCACCATGCTGTCGGAGCAGGCTGTCAACATTGTCAACAGCGCTGCCATTATTCCGATATATGTCTTTATCTTTTTCATTTCGTAACTTCCTTAAATGTTATTACTTCATTTGTTTATCTAACTCTTCAACCTCTGCTGGGGTGAGGTCGCGAACGCAGCGGATAGCTGGACCTGGATCCTGCATTCCGGTATCAATCGTCTCACCATCCATGGTATAATAACTGTCACCAGTTAATACAGTCTTGACAGGACTCTTGGAAGTATTGCTATTAGTTTTAAAGGATTCCTTCTGGAAATCTGCAATAAACTTAATTTCTGCTGCTGTAGGAAGACGCCAATTATCATACTTCTTGCCATTAACATCCACTTCTCGATATGTCTTGCAGTGTTTAGGAGCATCTTCTTTTGTTAGATAATTTGCATAAATAGCTCCTAATTGAGATGCAATCATAAACGCAGGTGAAACTACATTATCAGACGAATAACCATTAGCTCCCGCAATAGGGTGTGCAATATTGTAGGTGCTATTTTTGGTACTTGATACCTGTATGATGTACATACGGTTGTTGTTTATTTTCTCGTATGATCTACCATTATAAAACTCTTTTAATTTTATTCCGTAGTAACCCTTTTCGACATATCGAGCATAGTAGGCGTAGTCTCCATTGTTTTTAATGTCTCTTTTGGTACCATTCGGATTCTCAGGTGAAACCCAGCCAGAGGTACTTCTTGACGAATAATGACCTTCAAAGTTCTGAGTTTCAATCAGAGGTGACTGCTTGTACTTTACAGTTGCTTCTTTATCCTCAGCATTTTTTAATGTCAAGACGATATACTTGGAGAAGCGATTCTTCGGAATAGGAGAATTAATGACGATTTTACCACCGAGATTTTCTCCATCCTTTTCGTTCTGCAATAGCATCTTTGTTGGGTATGGGTAGAATGGAACTTCTTCTTGTTTTGTCTTTTCTACTTCTCTGTATTCATAATGGCCTTTAACCCATTTCCTCTTTTCCTCATCCCAATATCTGGGTACCCAAACTTTTTCAGTTGTAGTATAGGTAACTGTTTCCTTTACAGTCTCCTTGTATCCCTGAAAATACTCTTCAGTATTTCCTTCATTATCAATGTAGTACACCTTTTTGCTAACGATAGTCACTGGGCTGGAAGACTTATAAGTCACGCTCATATCCTCATTTACATTCTTCATATAGACAACCTTTGGAGTAACCATCAGATACGAAGTATTGGCATCGATATCAGTAGTACCGCCATCCGACCAAGGGAGAACATCATAGACTACCTTACCAGCTGTGACGTAATCAATCTCAGAGCTGCCGCCCTTGTTGTTGATCTTGGCATCAATGGTATAGATGGTGTTGCGGTTCAGCTTCTTGGCATCCTCACCGGTAGCCTTAGGGTCACGGACAGGAATCTTGTAATAGTTTATCTCCGTATTGCCATCGGCTGTAAGAGGAACCTGGAGGTAGATGGCTGGCGCCTTGGTGTCGTCATCCCACTGAGTGGCATAGCTGTAAGTGGTAACAGTATATTCGCCACTTCCACCCTGTGCTTCCACTATTTCACCATCTTTCAACTCTGATTCTGTATTGCTGTCGAAGATTGTAGTCTTGGCATTGTAGTTCTTCAACTGCCATTTTGCCTGACCAGCTGTATAACCCTCTACATTCACATGAATGGTAAGGGCAATCTTGGCAGCAGCACGCGCCAGTTTAACTTCAATGGTCTGTGTAGGTTCCTTGGTTACCTTGTAGTCCTGGATGCTACTCATCAGGAACTTCTTGTTGCTGTTGCCGGTAGCATCGTATGGCTTCCAGATATCCACGTCGGTCTGTACATCGCCTGAACCTGTGGCATTAGCCACAGATTTCACGCTGTAAGTATTACCTTCCTGTAGATCTTTCTCCACTTTCCAGTTATTTTGAGCAATCACTTCCTCCTTGCCACTCTGCAAGCCGGTAGTGAAAGTCTTATCTACCTTGCACTCATTATATTCACCAAACATCTTGATGTTGAAATTATAGAGCTTATCCTCGTTGAGGTTTTCGTCAGAAGCGGTAGTTGCTCTCGAAACCTTGTTGGCAAGGATGAGAGGCTTCACGCTCAACTGCTGAGCTCCCTGATAGATGAGCTCAGAGTCTTCTGCGCAACCCACAAGGGATAATCCCATGGTGAGAGCCATAAGTGCCAGTGTCGTATTCTTATATATATTCAACGTTTTCATGATGTTTGTCATTTATTGTTGTTTATATCTCATAGTTTACTTTACTTGGGTGAAAACCATATCGGTCTTCGTTCCCGTTCCTGTGGCTGTATCTGCGCTTCCATCAGAAGGGGCATTGATGATTACCTTCATGTTTGGACTATAGGCTACCATATATACATGGCAGGTATAGTTGTCACGCTGGGTATAGTCGAGTACCGATCTTGGAACCACATAGAAAGGCTTAACCTCTGTAGTGGCGCCGTTGCCGGTAATCACGGTCATTACGTCAGCCAGATCGTAAGAACCATCAGTTTTTACATTTTTGGCATAAATGAATCCGTAGTCTGGGCTATCTGTCTGGAGTACCCAGCTCTTGCCGTTGGTATTCATCTCTGTGAACGAGATCTTTGGTCCGAATGTAGCATTGTTGAATGCAATTTCACTACTATTTTCGCCATTCTTCTCGATGGTTGTCTTGATAGAGATGGCATCATTGAAAGTGTAATTTGCTCCGGTTTCCCAAGGCAATACTGTTGGTAAGACATTCAGTTCTGCCGGATGCTCAGGATCACTGCCTCCTTCTCTGTCCACCTTGGCTGTTACGTCGTAGATGGTGTTGCGGTCGAGGCGATAGAGAGGCTCGTAGTTTGCCCAATCTGTTGTTGTGGCATCGTTGCCTTCGAAGAGGCGCTTGTTAACCGGCACCTTGTAGAAGTAATCCTTGTTGTTGAATTTTGCCTTGAGCAGGATATAGGTCTGCTTGCTGACATCGATTGGCTCTTCTTCATACGGCTTCTTGTCCTTGTCAATCCAACTGTTGGCGTATGAGTAGAACACAGCCTTGTTGTTTTGTGTTACGACAGGAACAGTTACCTTGCTGCTGGCTGCTGCATCTTTATTCAATGCATTGTCGGTGATGTTGCCGTCGGCGAGGATAGAACCATCTGCTGCGTAGTGTATCAACTGACAGGCATACTCTGTAGGAGCTACTGTGTTGCCCTTGTCATCTTGTACGTTGAGGCGAATCTTGGCTAGCGCTCTCTTCAGCTGGAACTTGATGTGAATCATTCCGTTCTCAATCTGTTTGCTCTCCATCTTGGCATCCATCACGAATGAAGTCTGCTTTTGGTTGTGCTGAAAGGTGGCTGCCTTGTTGATGGTGGCAGCTTTCAATCCATCCAAAGTTGAGATTTCGCTGATATTATCCAGGTTTGCCACCAGATAGAGGGTGTTTCCTGTAATCTCCGAACGCTTCAGCTGTTTGCTTTCCAACTTCTTGTGCTTGTAATCTGTAGTAGGACTGCCCTGAACGGAAGCATCTGTAAGAGGAAGACTCTTGACGAGATTTCCGGTTGCATCGAAGACGAAGAGGTCGAGGCGATTGATCTTGTTTTCATTGAGATCTTCCGATCCATCTTCAACTTCTGCGCGGGTAACAGCTGCACGGGTTTCAGTAGCAGAACCACCTACTTTATATTCCAGCACTACATCGTAGTCGCAACTCGGTGTGCCATCCATATCATCGCTCATGCAAGATGTGTTTGCAAGCCCTAAGAGGGCGATTGCACACATCGCAAAGTATTTTGATATTGCTTTCATTGTTTGCCCTCCTTATTTTAAATAATTAGTATAATGTCCACTTGCTTTCTGAAGCTTATCGTAGGCAGTTCCCTTGGTAGCCTGCAGCTGGAAGATGCGGATGCGGGTATTGGTTCCTGCAAACTTTCTTCCTTTCTGATACATACCTCCTGCATTATCAGGATTGATTTCTACTTCGTATTCATGGATACCATCCAGTGATACGGTTACGTAGAGGTCGGTATATACAGGATTGCTGCCCTTACCTTTTGCCCAGTCGGTCAACTCTGTCCATGAAGTACCGTTTGTCCATGCATTCACGGCTTCTACCTTGATTTGATAAGGCTTTGTTCGGGCGATGCCTGTAGAAACGCAGTTGGTATTATCTGTAGATTTATCATAGTTGAAAGCAAACTCATGAGTGTTGGTGAGATGAGCTTTCCAAACCAGTCCTGCAGGGCTTTCTACCTTGAAGTAGTAGGCTGCTCCTGATTTCTTATCCTCCAATATCTCATGTTCTGTATCCTTGTATCTAGGATAGTTTACCAAACAGTAAAGACCTTCTGCATCACCTCCCTGTGGATTCAGGGTTTCTCCTGTTTGCCAAGCATACATCTCGCATTTTACATTGCTCCAGCTGATTTCAGAAGTTACCTTGTTCCAAGGCATTACCTGCCAGTCGAGGCAGAGGGCTCCACCCTGGAGGAAGTAGCCGTAAACTACGAGCTCTCGGTTGCGGATAGCGTTGCCGCTGGATGGAATGGTGAATTCCTGATGTTTTACGCTGCCGCCGTCAGCCAACTGATAGTAAATCTTACCTGTGATAGGCTTGTTGGTTTCACGAAGATAGCTCAAGTTATGTCCACCGATTTCCTTATTCATGCGGTCCATATAAGTCTGAGCGGTTTCGGTTTTTTCATCACGCTTATAAGCAAGCGGATCTGCTACAGCCTTGATTTTGGCATTCTCTACACCGTCAAGTTTGAGGGGAGTAGGAACATAAGAAGGAGTTCCGTACTTATTGCTTGTTGCAGCCTTGTTGGCATCAGCAGTTGCATAATCCTCTTCATCAGGGAAGACATAGCTTGCTGTAGGGAAGGTGTTTCCATCTATTTCAATTCTTGTTACCTTCACATTTTCTGTCAAGGCATCAGCATCTGCCGTGCGGGCGAAATAGAAGTGAAGCTTGGAAACGGCGCGAACCAGAGGAATCGAAATTCCTTTGCCCTTTGCACCAGCCTCGGTATCAGCTACGTGATCGGCTATTGCTATGTTGGTAATGGCACGGGAAATAGGGAGACCCTTGCCGTTAGGAACCTCTCTAGTCTGAGCCTTGCCTTCTGATGTAATGCCGAATGGATCATCGAAGGTTACACCTTGCAGGTCTGTACGGGTAATGCTGCGGAGATCCTTGCCATTCAGCTTGTCAGCCATATTGGTACTTTCTGAGTTTGCCAGAATATAGAGGTCGATGTTTTTGAGTTCTTCACCGTTGATCTTACGCAAGAATCTCAAGTTCAGCGTATAGGTGCTGTTGACGGGTTTACCGTCAACAGCTGATGGCTTATCTTCCTTGTAAGCAATCGGATTGGCGCTTGCTCCAGTTCCTGATTTAAACACCCATACCTTGATGCTATGAATGTCGCTCTCAGCGTTAGGATTAGCCTGAGTCTCGTCGTCTTTTCCGATGTCCCCAGCTCTGCTTGCTCTGGAAGTCGTGTTGCTGGCGGTAGAGAAGCTCAGGTTGAGGTAAGCTTCATCGCCAGTTGCAGGTGCCTGCGAATCTTGGTCTGAACAAGATGCCATTGTGCTCAACATGAGCAAGGCTGCGATAGCCATGCCTAGCCGGCGTGTCATCTTGATCAAAGTTGAGTTATAGCGTTTCATCTTTTTAATCTTTTACTTATACTTAATACTTTTCTTTCTCTCTATACAGTGTGGGTAGCACTGTTTCCTTATTTGGTTCCGAGGTCTGCATTCTGCAGATTGAGAACCCAGCCGTTTATATTGATTCTAGCATCCATGTGGTAGTCGGAACCTGGACTTGGAACGTAGAATACGAGGGTGTAGTGATCCTGGCGGTCGAGGTATTCCTGATCCTGCCAGCCCTTGTCGGTGCGCTCGCCGCAGAGAGCGAGGAACCATGGCAGTGAGTGGTTGAAGATTACCTTGCCAGTGCGCTTGTCGGTGATTACGATTCGCTTGTCGTCGTACTCCGTGCTTTCGGTGTTGCGGGTGCTTACATCGTTCTTGCGCTCGAACATTCTGGAAGAAGACAGGTCGTAAACCAGTGCCTTGTCGATTTTTTCACCATCTACCTCGGTATTGCCGTCGGTGTTAACCACCAGTTTCTCGTTGTAAGGCACGTAGGTGATTGGCTTGTTTTGTTCTACTCCGTTGGCATCCTTTACCTTGTCGCCCTTGTAGTCGAGGAGCGCAGCCGAGCCCTTGATTCTTACGTCGAAGTTTTCTGCCTCGAATCCCTGCTGGGTTTTTTCGTAAGGAAGCATCACGATGCGGTAGGTCTTGGTACATTTCATCAGACTCAGTTTGCCGGATGTGTCCTTCTTGCCCTTGAAGTCGAGAGATGTCTGGGCGGTGTAGAGAGCGGTGAACTTCTTGTTGTTGACAGAAGCTTCTCCGTCTTTCTTTCCCATTTCCTCCTGCAGGTCGTTGATGGTAGAAACACCTGGTGTGAGTTGGGTGAAGCTGAACTCCATCTCGTCGTCACCGTCGGCTCTGCTACCTGTAGGTTTCTTGTCACGAGCCAGGCAGACGAAGGTGTATTTACCTTCCTGTAAGTCTGTGATGTCCATGCTGTGACCTGTTTCGAATTTGTCGGCTGACTGCGTATAGGTATCGAAGTATTTACCGTTTTTATCGAAAACATAGACGTTGAGGTTTTTCACTTCCTGGGAGAAGGCATCAGCGTTCTCAACATTATATGTATAATCGAACTTGAGCGACACCTTAGGTGCAGGACAATTCGTCAGATCGTCTTTCATGCATGATGAAAGCGAAGAGAGTGCGATGGCTGAGATACAAACCACTTTGCAACCGTTTTTGATGATGAAATGTTTCATATCGTTTGTGTTTTATTAATTCTTTTACTTATACTTATATCTAGTGTGCCGTAGGGCGTAAGAAGTGGGGTAGCCTCCGGCATCTTTTTTTTCTTGTTGAGTGGTGCTGATTCAGCACGATAGGGGTTCCCGCCATCTGTTGGCGGCAAATATCATCTTTTTCTTTTTTAATCTCCCGGAGGCGGGGTAGCCCCCGGGAGATTGAGAGTATTGTTGTTTCAAGAATTATCTTGAGAGCGGGGGATGGGGTACATCCCCGGAGCATTCATTTTTTTTCTGTTTCTGCTTGATTTACTTGAAGAATGATTACTCACCCAAGCTTACATTCTGTGAATTGAGAACCCAAGGGTTAACAGAAACTGTTACGTCGAGGTAGAACAAAGCGTTCTCGTCAATCTTTCCGTTAGGAACCTGTGCACCAATGTTGAAGATGTTGTTTACTGTCAACTGGTAAATGCTGTTACGCTGGATAACATTAGGAATCAACTCCTTGTCCACCTTAAGATACTGATCCTGGATAACCTGCTTGTAGTATGTCTTACCCTCGTTGAACACCTCGATGTCATACTTTGCACGGAAATCAGCCAACTTGGTCTCTACATCCTTTGCACCTTCGCCAGTTTCAACTTTCTTTGCGTTTACCAATTCTGCCTTCAACTTGTCAGCTGTCTGACCCTTGAAGAGACCTGCAACATCCTTGTAAGCTTTGAGAATATCTGCAAAACTCTTATAGATAACGTTGTTGTAACGATAGAATGTGCCATCCTCAGGGAAGTCAGCATTTGTCATATCCTTAAGGGTAACCTTGTACTCGAAGTACATTGTTGAAGGAGATGTTGCAGAATTGTTCTCGAAGACATAGTCCTTATGAGCGAAAGCTGCAGTTGCAGCTGTGAAGCGATCTGCATTCTCGAACTTTTTCTCTGAACCGAATTCTGCTGCAGGATTCCAATAAGTAAAGCCTGTATTACTAGAAGGAATAGCCAGTGTAGTGTTATCTGTCCATTTTTGCATAATGTAGCTCTGGTTTGCTAAGTTGGAAATAGCATAGCTAGTCAGCTTCAACTCTTTAACTTTGTCGAGAGCATCAGCCATTGCTCTTTTCTCTGCTTCTGTTGCGTTTGTTCCTACATAGCCCTTAATTTCGTTTGATGCAGGATTTGGCTCATCGATACGAGCTGCAATACGCTCAATCTTGATAGGACTTGTCTTTTTGTCGTATATCACCTGAGCAGGGGATGTGATTTCCTTGTTTGCATCTGTGAATTCAACTGTATATCCATTTCCGTTAACAGTAGCATCATTCTGGTTGAACATAGCGAAATTGTTGGCTGTTACGTATGGCTTTGCAAATTCTGAAGTTGCAGTGATAATGCTCTCCCATGGCTTTGCATCTGTTGTGTTAGCCAAGAAATATACCTTGTATGTTGCACCTGCTGCTACCTTCTCTACTTGAATCTGTATCTGGGTCTTACCAGCCTGTCCCTGTGTAGGAATCTTGCTTGCTTCCCACTCGGCTGCTGTAATATTCTTTTTGAATGCTACCTCACCATTAGCATCTACAAGATAAAGAGTACCGCTAGTTACATCAGACTCTGCTGCAGTTGCAGCGGTCTCGTTACTCTGTGCAGTTCTTGTACCATTGCTAGTAGGAGTCTGTACGGCCAATGTCATATAGAAACCCTTTACCTGTGACTGTGTACCTGCGCCACCACCTAAATCATCATTGTTACTGCAGCTTGAGAAAGATAACGCTGCTGCTGATACCAAGCTCATTGCGAGCAAATTCATTTTCTTCATAATCTTTTACTTATTAAGTGTTATACAAATTTTTAGTTTTGAGAGTTGCGAAATGGACGGGTCTCTCAGACCTCATCACTGTCTTCGCCCGGGGGTAATCAAATACTATTCTTTCTTTTCTTGTTCTTAAATTAAATTTTTTAGTTTATATTATTATTATTGTTTATTCTTTTACTTATATATAAATTACATCAAGCGTTTATGAAGCTTTTGCCCTTTCAGGGCGCTTTGCTTTCGGCTTGTTTACCCAGGGCGTTGCCCTGGGCTAGGAGCTTTTGCCCTTTCAGGGCGTTTGGCGCCTAAGTGCTTTTGTGCCTGTGCTTTACGCTGCAATCTTGCCTGTGTCTTACTCCACAATCTTGTTCAGCTTGTTGAGATTCTCCTGAGCACCCTTCAAGCCTCCGGCTACTGCCTTCTGGAAGTACTGCTTGGCAGCTTCGTAATCCTCATTGAGAACGGCGAGGCAACCACGGGCATTATCTACTTCGGCACCGGTGCCAGCCTTCTTCAGGTACTTCTCTGCGCTTACCTTGTCACCTCTGTCGATGGCTGCAAGGGCAGCATTCAGATTGGCGAGCTTATCTTCTGGGAACATCTTCACGGCTGTGTCGAATACATTGTTGTACTCTTCGCTTCCCTTCGGATAACTGTTAGCTACCATGTACATCTCCTGGAGAGAGAGCTTCTGTGGACGGGTGTTGATCACTCTGCGAGCCTCTTCGAGGTTGAATGCCTTCACGTCGTACTCGATGGTGTAATCTGTGCGGCGCAAGCCTGGCCAAACCTTGTCAACGAGGAATCGGAATGCCTCCCCAGCCTTGGCTGCGAGCGTCTGTTCCTTCTGGTCAGGAGTCATATCGCTGTTGATGATCTTGAGAGCAGCTTCCTTCTGAGGGATGTTGTGACTCTTGATGTACTCCAGTGTTCCTGCCCAATCCTCAGCTGTAGATTCTACCTTGAAGAGCTTCTTGTCGATAGGGTAGGTCTTCAACAGGTAGTTGTAGAGAGCCTGGGTACGGTTGCGGGAAAGCTTGTTGTTGTTAGCATAGCTGCCATCAGGAGAAGCATATCCGTGGAGGGTAATGGAAGTGATGGTTACATCAGGGTCGTTCTTCACGAGGTCGAGCGTCTGCTTGATGGTAGCCAACTCATTGGTATTGTTACCGAGATCCTTCACGATATCCCACTTGTTGATGCGGAAGTTGAGTCTAGCCGAACCGTTTTCCTGTCTGATCTTCACTGCCTCCGCCTTTGGCTGCTGATAAGCCTGATAGAGCTGCTGAGGAGTAACGAGCGCCTCGCCATTGTTGGTGAGCAGGTTTTCTGCCAGCAGTTTCTGGTTACATCCACATGCATCATTGCTGATGGCGAAGTTGGAATTCTTCATCCAGTCCTGGTAAGGAGTAGAGTAAGCGTATCGGAGCGTCTGTGGCTCCTTGTTTTCACGCTTGGCAACGATGAGCGGGTTCTGGGTAGCGGTCTTCTTGGTACGCTGGTAGTAGATGTATCTCTTGTTACCCATCACCTCCACAGCCGGGAGTTTGAGCGTATCCTCACCCTTATATAAAATAGGTGTAAGGATAAGACCCTTGTTGCTTGCCAGTTTCACGTCATCGAGATTGAGGTCCATATAGACGTTCACCTTATTGCCTTTCTTCTTGATTTCCTTGTTGAGGACTTTCATATCCTTGGCAGCCTGTTCCTGAGCGATAGCGTTAGTGCTAAACAGAATGCTGAGGGCGACGGCTCCAAGTGTCTTGTTTAAAATCTTATATGTATTCATAATCTTCAGTTTTTACTTATTATATAATAATGTATCATGAATTAGAAGACATACACCAGATTGAGTGCCGCCTTGGTAGGTCCTACGTAGTGATGCGCCTTGTCTTTCTCGAGTTTCTCACCACACTGTGGGCATTCATATTTATCCGATTTCGAATAAACGTATCCCACTCCGAGTTCTGCCTCGAAGTTCCAATGCTTGGAGAGAGCCCAGGTATAACCGTATGCAACACCTGCACCTACGAACCAACCTTCGTATCTGTAATCTTTCAATTTGGAGAAGTCGGTACCGAGGAACTTGAAGTCAAGATCTACGTTACCTATGTTATGAGAACCTCCGAGGGCGTGGAAGCCGATGAAGGAGCCCATCATCTTATTGCAGAACCAGTATCTAGCTTCTGGTTGAACAAGCCAGTGCTGCCACTTCTTGTTCTTGGAAAATGTCCACGGGTTGTAGTTGCCGGATACATCCAAGGTCCATTTTGGGGAAAGGCCAAATTCGAAGCCGAGGTTCATGGTGCTTGTAGCATCATAAAGGAGGTTCGTCTTCAAGGCCACCTTCTGAGCGACGGCTGGGCAGATGAAGCTACCTACAGCCAGTAGCGCAATTAAAATCCTTCTGTTCATACTTAAAATCTTTTAATGATTTAAGAATGACAAATGGTCTCTCTAGAGAAACGCATCATCATCTTTTACTTATACTTATACTTATACTTTTTTCTTTTTCTTAATTTCCTTTTCCTTCCATTCAATAGGCTTGAAACTAGACTTTATTTATTAAAGAATAGTTAGTCTATCATTTACTCTTCTTCTACTCATCATCATCTTTATCATCTACTCCTCTGTTCTTAGATGCCTGTTGGCAACTTTGGGGTTTGATTGGAAGCTCGGGCTTGAAACCGCGAACTTTGTTTTTACGATTGCAAAGATAGCGTCTTTTTCGATTGCCGCCAAGAAAAATGTGCCTAAAAATGCTGATACCGAATAAAAACCGCATGAATGAAACACTGAAAAACCCTGAAAAATGCTTTTTCTCATGTGTTTTTTGCTTTTTTAGCCACTTTTTATCAGTTTTCTTAGAGTTTCTCGTTTTTTAGTAGTAATTTTGCAACTGAGAAGAATAAGTTGGTAAAACATCAATGAATTCAGAACTCAGAGGGCCTGAAAGATATGCAAAGTGCCCCAAGCGGGTATGACTTTGATTATAATAAATATAAACGACGGTTTTAATTATAAGTAAATTGAAAGCAAATAATGAAAGCTAAGAACAAACTTTGGGATTGGTGTTTGCGCTTGGAACATCATTTATGCCCTGATTACTGTGGAGTGGTGGATCGCCGAAGGGTAATCGCCTTCGTCCTTTTGACTCTGGTAGAGATACTCATTATTCCCTACCACTTCCTTTTGTTTTACATGATGAAAGCATGGGGGGGGCATGTTCTATAATATATGCCATACCCTCGCACTGGCGCTGCTGATGTATGTGGTGCTGAAGCGCAAGGTGGTATTCAAGACAGGTATCTCCCTGCTCTATATCCTCGTATTCGTCAAGCTGGCTATTGACAGTATGCTTTGTCTGCACTATCAGGGTGATCGGGACAACCTGAGCGTGATGAGCAATATCTTTATCATGTTTATACTCGCCATTACCGCCCAGAGCCAGCAGCTCAACCGAACCTCTCTCGGCTTTGCCGTCGCTCTGCTGCCAGTGGTAGCGGTAGCCCTCTCGCATACGCAGATTTCCGTGCTGCTCTTCAGCATCAAGGCTGTTCTGGTAGGTTTTCTGATGATTCTGTATGTATGGCTCTATAACTGGGAACCTGTCATTATCAAGGAACTCAGACAGCCCAAGCAAATGAGAGAAGAAGAGAAGAAGGCACTGCACATGCTTGCCGACCTGAAGGATGAAGAGAAGGATATAGCGGTAAACCTGCTGAGCCGACTGAGCCCGGAGCAGCAGCAGAATATCCTGCAACGTGCCGCAGAACAGTTGAAGACCGATGAACTGAGCAAGAAGGCTTGGGATCTGGTATGTGCCGACCTCACCAACAGTGAGAGAGTGATCTGCCAGATGGTACTGGAAGGTAAGATGCTGAAGGAAATCTGCATCGAACTGAACAAGAGTGAATCGAACATCACCAGCCAGCGCAGCCATATCCGCAAGAAACTGAATATGGACCGCAAGGACGACCTTCGACGTGAACTGGAAAAACGCTTCTATGAAGCCAGAAAGGTTGTGGAAGCATAGTATAAACAATAGCATATAAGAATGCAGAAAGGGTGTGCTCACACGAGCACACCCTTTCTGCATTCTTATACTTTTCCAATCTTATTCTTCCATTCTGAGGAATGCCTTCGGCAGGTAATCGATGAGATCGCTGGCGATGAGGCTTTCCTTGCCCAGGTCCTTGACGGCGAGGTCGCCGGCAAGACCATGAAGGTACATACCGATGCGGGCGGCATCTGCCTGCTTGTAGCCGCGAGCCAGAAGAGCGGTGATGATGCCTGTAAGCACATCGCCACTGCCCGCCGTAGCCATACCGCTGTTGCCCGTAGAGCAGAACTCCACCTTACCATCCGGATGACAGAGGGCAGAGAAATGTCCCTTCAGCAGGATGTAGCCGTGCAGACGGTCGGCAAGCTCGCATGCCTTGTAGAGGCGCTCGGTGCAGTTGCTGCTGGTGATGCCAGCCAGACGGTCAAGCTCTCTAGGATGTGGAGTGAAGATGAGGTTCTTAGGCAACTGCTGCATCCAGGCACGGTGACTGGCAAGGATGTTGAGTGCATCGGCATCCACCACAACCGGACAGGTGCATCTTCTGAGCTGGGCAATCAGTGCGATGGCAGTAGCCTCGCTGGTTCCCAGTCCCGGACCGATGCCCATGGCATGGTAATCTTCCGTATCTACCGGTTCGCTGAAGATGGTTTCCTCTGTATCCATCTGCAGTACCGCCTCGGGCACGGAAATCTGCATGATTTCGTAGTTTCTCTTAGGCGTATGGGTAATCACCTTTCCCACACCCGTTCTGAGGCAGGCTCTGGTGGCAAGGACCGAAGCGCCCGACATGCCGTAGCTGCCTGCGATGAGGAGTGCCGTGCCCATGCTGCCCTTGTGGGCGAAGTCGCCGCGAGGCTTCAGGAGCTGGCGGATGTCCTTCTCCTCAAGGATGCTGCAACGGCTCTCGGTGCGCTGGATGAACTCTGGAGAGAGTCGGATATCAAGCACCTTGATTCTGCCCAGGTACTGCTGGTTGTCTGCCATCATCATCGACAGCTTCTTCTGCTGCAGGGTGAGGGTGAGGTCGGCACGGATGATGTTGGCGCTGATGTTGTAGGAATTGTCCTCGCTCATCAGACCGGAAGGCAGGTCGATGCTCACGATCTGTGCCGCACTCTGGTTGATGTATTTTACCATGGCAGCGAATCCGCCCGCCAGCGGCTTGTTGAGTCCGCTGCCGAAGAGGCCATCCACCACGAGCATTCCCGCCTCGAGCTGAGGAGGGTCGAAGTTGACGGTGACCTCGGTAAACTGCTTGACGCGCTTACCCTCGATGAGTCGTTTCTTGTTGGTGGCACAGTCGGCAGAAAGCTTGTTGTGCACATTGAACAGGAATACACTCACCCCATAGCCGTCTTCGCTGAGGAGGCGTGCCACGGCAAGTGCATCACCACCATTGTTTCCCGGACCGGCGAAGACCACGACCGGCGTTCTGTTAGACCATTCCTGCTCGATGGCACGGGTGAGCGCCTTTGCCGCCCTTTCCATCAGGTTGAGCGATGTGATCGGCTCATGCTCAATGGTGTATTTATCCAGCTCATGTATCTGAGCACTAGTGAATATTTTCATATATTAATGTATGTTATGTCCGATTATCTGATTATTTTAATGCAAAAGTACTAAAAAAAGTCGATGAATGGATGAAGTTTCACGATTTTTTCGTAATTTTGCAGAAAATATTATATCATCAAGACTATGGGCATAGTAAAAATCAAGGATAAGACCTTCAAGACCTCCATTCCAGAGGCAGATATTCTGAAGAAGGTACAGGTCGTTGCCGACCGATTGAACCAGGATTATGCGGACAAGACTCCGGTGTTCCTGGCTGTGTTGAATGGTTCGTTTATCTTCGCTGCCGATCTGATGCGAATGATTACGGTACCAAGCGAGATTTCTTTTGTGAAGTATGCTTCCTACGAGGGCACCAGTTCTACCGGCAGCATGAAGACCCTGATGGGTCTGAACCAGGATCTTACCGGTCGCCACGTGGTGATCGTGGAGGACATCGTGGATTCCGGCTTTACCATGGCTCACATGATCGAGGATCTGAAGAAGAAGAATCCAGCCAGCATCGAGATCTGCTCACTTCTCGTGAAGCCGGGCAATCTGAAGGTGGATCTGGACATCAACTATGCCGTAATGGAAATCCCTAACGATTTCATCGTAGGATATGGATTAGATTATGACCAAGAAGGCAGAAACCTCCGCGACATCTACACGATTGTAGAAGAATAGGGGGTGAAGCATGTGGGAGACACAACATAAAACAATTTATATATATTAAGGTAAAAATGAAAAATATCGTAATTTTCGGTGCTCCAGGTGCTGGTAAGGGTACACAGAGCGACAAGATGATTGAGAAGTATGGTCTCGGTCACATTTCAACAGGTGACGTTCTTCGTAACGAAATCAAGAATGGTACAGAGCTCGGCAAGACTGCCAAGGGTTATATCGACAATGGTCAGTTGATTCCAGACGAGTTGATGATCGACATCCTCGCAAGCGTATATGACAGCTTCGGTAAGGATCACGCAGGTGTGATCTTCGACGGTTTCCCACGTACCACTCCACAGGCTGAGGCTTTGAAGAAGATGCTCTCTGAGCGTGGTCACAAGATCGCTGCCATGATTGAGCTTGCCGTTCCAGAGGATGAGCTGATGGCTCGTCTGCTCAACCGCGGTAAGTTGAGTGGCCGTTCTGATGATAACGAGGAGACTATCAAGAAGCGTCTCAACGTATATCATACACAGACTGCTCCTCTCATCGACTGGTATGAGAAGGAGGGTATCCATCACCACATCGAGGGTCTCGGAACTGTAGATGAGATCTTTGCTCGTGTTTGCAATGTGATCGACAACTTGTAATCAAGATATAATAATCTTCCCCGCAAGACTGCGGGGAAGATTTATTCGTTAAATAATAAAAGAAAAATCAATGGCTGAATCCAATTTCGTAGATTATGTAAAGATCAACTGCCGCTCTGGTAAGGGTGGTAAAGGCTCCATGCACCTGCGCCACGTGAAGTACCAACCGAATGGTGGACCTGACGGTGGCGATGGCGGACGTGGAGGAAGCATCTATCTTCGCGGCAACCACAACTACTGGACCTTGCTGCATCTGAAGTATCAGCGCCACTTCTTCGCCGAGCATGGTGGCAATGGAGGACGTGACAAGTGCCACGGCACTGATGGTAAGGACATCTATATCGATGTGCCTTGCGGTACCGTGGTGTATAATGCCGAAACCGGTAAGTTCGTCTGCGACGTGGCTTACGACGGTCAGGAAGTACTGCTCCTGAAGGGCGGACGTGGCGGACTGGGCAACTTCCAGTTCCGTACCTCTACCAACCAGGCTCCACGCTATGCGCAGCCAGGTGAGCCGATGCAGGAGATGACCATCATCATGGAGCTGAAGCTCCTTGCCGATGTGGGTCTTGTGGGTTTCCCTAATGCCGGAAAGTCAACCCTGCTCTCTGCCGTATCCAGTGCCCGTCCAAAGATAGCCAACTATCCGTTTACCACCCTTGAACCATCGCTGGGTATCGTGGATTACCGTGACCATCAGAGTTTCGTGATGGCTGATATCCCGGGTATCATCGAGGGAGCGAGCGAAGGAAAGGGCTTGGGACTGCGATTCCTGCGACACATCGAGCGCAACTCGCTGCTCCTCTTCATGGTTCCGGGCGATACCGACGATATCAAGAAGGAATACGAGGTACTGCTGGGCGAGTTGAAGAACTTCAACCCTGAGATGCTCGACAAGCATCGCGTGCTCGCCATCACCAAGTGTGACCTGCTGGACGAGGAGCTCATCGAGATGCTGAAGGAGACCCTGCCAACCGATCTTCCGGTGGTATTCATCTCATCAGTTACCGGACAGGGCATCCAGGAACTCAAGGATGTGCTCTGGAAGGAGTTGAATTCAGAGAGCAACAAGCTGCAGGAGATTACTTCAGAAGATACCCTCGTTCACCGTGACAAGGATATGAGCCGCTTCCAGCAGGAACTCGAGGCTGAGGGCGAGGACGTCGTGGAGTATATCGACGAGGATGAAATCGAGGATGTAGATGACTTAGATGATTTCGAATATGAATAAGGAATATCATATCGCTGAGGGCGTCACTGCTTTCTCTACCACCCGAAAGGGAGGAGTGAGCCAGGGAAACTACAGCGAATTCAATATCAATGACTATTGCGGCGACTGCGCCGAACACGTGGCAGAGAACCGCAGGAAACTGGCGGATGAGCTGGGCATAAGCATCGACCATATCATCCTGCCGCATCAGGTGCATGGAGTAGAGGTCCGTCAGGTGGCAGGAGATTATTTCTCAATGCCTGAGAACATCCGCAAGATGATTCTCGAGGGCGTAGATGCCGTGATGACCAATGAGAAGGGCGTATGCATAGGCGTTTCCACCGCCGACTGCATCCCAATCCTGCTCTACGACGAGGAGCACCATGCCGTGGCAGCCATCCATGCCGGATGGCGAGGCACGCTGGCACGCATCGTCCACAAGACCATCCAGGAAATGGCTTTCGCCTATCATACGGAGCCAAAGAAGCTGAAGGCAGTGATTGGTCCGGGTATCTCGCTGGAGCATTTCGAGGTAGGCGATGAGGTGTATGAGGCTTTCGAGCAGGCAGCCTTCCCGATGGAAGAGATTGCCGAGCAGCGCCCCAATGCCGCCTTCTCGGTAGATATTGCCGAGCGTGAGCGCCTGGCTGCAGAAGGAAACATCGTGCAGCCGCTGAAGTGGCACATCAACCTGCCACTCTGCAACAAGCAGATCCTGCTGCATTGCGGTGTGGCTGAGGAGAATATCCAGGATAGCGGCATCTGTACCTTTGCCCATAGCGACGAGTTCTTCTCGGCAAGAAAGCTGGGCATAGAGAGTGGCAGAATCTATACCGGCATTCTGATGAAGTAAGTTTTCAAGATAACATCCATTTTTCTCTTTTCTATGAACGAAGAGGGAAAAATGGATGTTTTTATGTTTTAAGATTTAATGGTTAAATTTAAAAAATGAATCTAAAAGAATAGAGAATGATTGTAAACAGAAGATTAAGAAGAATCGGGCTGGCTGCCGTCTCGGGAATGCTGATGCTTTCGCTGAGCAGTTTCATGCCCGCCAAGAATGAGTTTACTGCCGCCGAGCAACAGCAGGTGAGCATCGCAACGCCAGGTCTCTTTGCCCAGAGTCAAGCCTTCAATGTTGACTTTGAGATATTCCGTGCCAAGGAGTATTCTTTCCCGCTTCCTGTGGGCAAGGCTAGCCTTATCAATGGCAACAGCGTGATGCGCATCTCTACTGCCAAGGGCGATGCAGTGAAGGCGATGTTTGATGGTTATGTGCGTCTCTCGCGCAAGACCGAATCGATGGGCAACGTGATCGTGATCCGCCATGACAACGGTCTGGAAACCGTGTATGCCAACAATGCCGAGAACCTGGTGAAGGTGGGACAGTCGATAGATGCCGGACAGACCATCGCCATCGTGGGCACCCGAGAGGGAGAGACCTATTGCGATTTCTCCATCATGGTGAACGGTGCGCGCATCAACCCGGAAACCATCATCGAACTGAAGAGCCATAAGCTCCGCCGACAGACCGTGCAGTTCCGCAAGGAGGGCAACCGCATCGGCATCAAGGTGATTGGTGGCAAGGACTCCTCCGTTTCCAAGAACGATAGAAACAATAAGGAAACAAATAAGAAATCGGGAAGCAGCCGTGGCGATCACGCCATGACCCTCGACCCCGACGAGGTGTACGACCCGTTTACCATCACCAACACCTTCCGTCTCGATTTGGAGAAGATAGAGGAGAAGGCATGGGCATATCCATTGCCTGATGCCCGTGTCATCAGTCCATACGGAGGTGCCCGCCGTCACTCGGGTGTGGATTTGAAGACCAAGCCTAACGACGAGATTTATGCCGCCTTCGATGGCGAGGTGGTTGCCTCGGGACCTTACTACGGTTATGGCAACTGTATCCGCATCAAGCATGCCTACGGCTTGGAAACGCTCTATAGCCATCAGAGTAAGAACATGGTGAAGAAGGGTGATAAGGTGAAGGCAGGCCAGGTAATCGGTCTTACGGGCCGCACTGGCAGGGCCACCACAGAGCATCTCCATTTCGAGGTGTCTTTCGGCGGCAAGCGCCTGGATCCAGCCATCATCTTCGACCACAGCAATCACAAGCTCAAGGCAGCCACCCTGCATCTTACCAAGGGCAAAGGTGTGAAGAGCGTGAAGAACTAGAAATAGCGAAAATTACTCCTGTTAATCGAAAAAATCCACCCGTTTGGATGATCAAAAGCCGGCAACTGCAAGTTTTTACGCATTGCGCCATAGGTTTTTATCATCTGAACGGGTTTGTATTTTAAAAAATGCTATCTTTGCAGCATCACTTAAAATACAAATGATAATATGAAGAAATATCTTATCACACTTGCACTCTGCGTGCTTGCCCTTACGGCAAGTGCCCAGGTCTTTACAGCCGAACAGATTGAGAGATACGCCAAGGACAAGTATGGCGATAACTGGACAGAGGCTGCAGGAAACCTGAGCAAGGAAGTAGCCCTGGACAACAAGAACCGCCTGAACTACCAGGAGGTCATCGCCTGTGCGGGTCAGTCGAAGGTTGAAATTTTCAAGAAAGCCCTCGAATGGTTCAACCGTGCATTTAAAAGTAAGGATACCCACGGCGTGATCCGACAACAGAATGCCGAACAGGGACTGATCATCACCCAGGCTTATATCGAGAACATCGCCCGACAGAATGCCGGAGTCAACCATTATCAGGTGGATATGATGCCGTATATCCGTGTGGACGTGAAGGAGGAGAAGGCAAGGGTGAGCGTCTATATGGACAGCTACGAAGTGACCGTGAAATCGGGCGGCGGATGGACAAGTGCCATCGCCAGTGTGCTAGCCGCGGCTGCTACCGGCGAGGCGGATGATGACGAGGTGGTGAGCAAGGATGAGGTGTGGAACATCAGTTCCTGCTATCCCTATGTTGAAAAGGACAAACATAAGCTGGCGTCGAGCAAGGCTTTCGTGATGGCTTCGGCTTTCCAGAACTCCATCATCGATATCCTGAAAGAGGCGCTTCTTGCTGATTCTTCCGACGGATTCTCGGATGACTGGTAAATGGGGAGTTAGAGGGAAGGTAAGGAAAGTTAGAGGGAAGTTAAAGGAAATCTATCAAACTCTATATATAATTAAGGTGTAAACATCAAAACCGCTAGTGTATGAAATGGAAGAATATCATGATGATGGTGATGATGGCAGCAGGATGTTGGTTCTCGCTACCTGTCCACTCTCAGAGAATCTCTGTGGGCAAGAAAGGACTGGTGAAGGTAATGAGAACCGACTCCACCTGTGCCCAGGAATTTGTAAGGGATGAACATCAGTCTATTGCTACCCGGAAGACGGCGAAGGCAGCGGGAGCCGCTGAAGGCGTGAACACGCTGGCAAGCTATCTGAAATCGGACGTGGATCTGAACATTCCCGTTTCGAAGGTGAAGCAGGAGAAGACCTTTGCCGTAATCATCGCCAATGAGAATTACCAGGAGGAGGTGAACGTGGAGTTTGCCCTCAACGACGGTATGGCTTTCAGGGAATACTGCATCAAGCTGCTCGGCATTCCGGAAAGCAACCTGCATATCCGCAAGGATGCCACCCTCAACAATATGCTGGCGGAAATCAACTGGATGCAGAACATCGCCAAGGCTTATGGAGCTGAGGCGAGATTCATCTTCTATTATGCCGGACATGGAATGCCCGATGAGAGTAACGGCACCTCCTATCTTCTGCCCGTAGATGGCAAGAGTAATATTCCGGCAACGGGTTACAGTATGAGCAGGCTGTATGCTGAACTCAACGGTCTGAACGCAGCCTGCGTAACGGTGCTGATGGATGCCTGCTTCAGTGGCAGCAAACGAGGCAAGGGTATGCTGGCTTCTGCCAGAGGCGTGGCACTCAAGGCGAAGGCTGAGGCTCCGAAGGGCAACATGCTCGTGATGACGGCTGCCCAGGGTAGCGAGACGGCTTATCCCTACAAGGAGAAGAAGCACGGACTCTTTACCTATTTTCTCCTGAAGAAACTGCAGGAGAGTAAGGGCAAGGTTACCTATGGCGATCTCTTCGACTATGTGAAGACGAATGTGGCGCAGAAGTCGGTAGTGGTGAATGAGAAGAGTCAGACGCCAACCATAGCCGTATCGGGCGACCTGGTTTCCACCTGGCAGGGCATCAGGCTCAATGAAGACTGATGTCTGAAATACGAAAAAATCCCCATCGACTGGACTGCTCCTGTCGATGGGGATTTATTTTTTATTCTCTGGAGAAAAGAATTACTTCTTCTTCTGCGATTTACGGTTGGCTCTCTGTTGGCGATACTTTGCCTTCTGACGGGCAGAGCCGCTTCCGTGAGCACCCGTAATGTACTTCTTCTTCTTGGCCTTGGTCTTCACCTTGTCGTCGTCGTCCTTCTTCGGACCGCCGCCGCCCTTGAAAACCATGCCACCCATGATAATATCGTCAATATCGCTCATATACCTTTTATATTATATAAATTAATGATGGAAGAGGCGAACGTGAGTAAACGCCATGGCGATGCCGTACTTATCGCATGTATCGATAACATTATCGTCACGGATGCTACCGCCTGCTTCTGCTATGTATTCTACACCACTCTTGTGAGCACGCTCGATGTTGTCGCCGAATGGGAAGAAAGCATCGCTACCTAAAGATACACCCTTGTTCTGGGCAATCCAAGCCTTCTTCTCCTCGCGGGTCAGTGGCTCAGGCTTCTCTGTGAAGAACTGCTCCCATACGCCATCCTGCAATACATCCTCCCACTCGTCAGAGATATAGACGTTGATGGTATTGTCGCGGTCGGCACGGCGAATCTTCTCCTTGAAAGGCAGATTCATCACCTTAGGACACTGGCGCAACCACCACTCATCAGCCTTGGAACCAGCCAGACGGGTACAGTGGATACGGCTCTGCTGACCAGCACCGATACCGATAGCCTGGCCATCCTTCACGTAGCATACAGAGTTACTCTGAGTATATTTCAGAGTGATGAGCGAGATGATCAGGTCGCGCTTAGCCTCTGCAGTGAAGTTCTTGTTCTTGGTAGGGATATCCTCGAAGAGAGCTGGATCATCGAGCTTTACCTCGTTGCGGCCCTGTTCGAAGGTAACACCGAATACCTGCTTGTGCTCGATAGGAGCTGGCACGTAGTCAGGATCAATCTGGATGACGCAGTAGGTACCCTTGCGCTTCTCCTTCAACACCTTGATAGCCTCAGGGGTAAAGCCTGGAGCAATCACGCCATCGCTCACCTCACGCTTGATGAGGAGGGCAGTAGCTTCATCGCATACATCGCTCAGGGCAACAAAGTCACCGTAAGAGCACATGCGGTCTGCACCACGAGCACGAACATAAGCGCAAGCCAGAGGAGAAAGCTCGAAATCCACGTCATCGCAGAAGTAGATCTTCTTCAGAGTGTCGCTCAGAGGCAGGCCGATGGCAGCACCAGCAGGAGAAACATGTTTGAAACTAGCGGCAGCAGGCATTCCTGTAGCTGCCTTCAGTTCCTTGACCAATTGCCAAGAGTTGAAAGCATCCAGGAAGTTGATGTAGCCAGGACGGCCGTTGATAACTTCGATAGGCAGTTCCCTTCCGTCATCCATATAGATGCGAGAAGGCTTCTGATTCGGATTGCATCCGTACTTAAGTGCTAATTCTTTCATCTTAATTAAGAAATGTATTTAGAATTTGGTTGCAAAATTACAAAAAAAATATGAGAAAACCATCTTTTTCGTGCGAAATTCAAAAATAATCTCCCAAACATGACTCCGTTTCAAAAATATTGTGTACTTTTGCCCGCAGTTAGAAATGAAAAATGAAAATTTGAGAAATTAAAGGAATTGAGAATTTGAGGAAGGATAATCACAATGAAAAATGATTTGAAAATCCTCGCTGTAGCTTTGGAGAAGAAGCTAGGCAGGGAACACCTGCAGCACGAAGAGAAGCATAGAAACAACAAGTTGCTGCACAAGGTGTGGGAAATAATGAAAGGAAAGGAGAAACCTTCACAGCAGACACTCAACCGTCTGGCATTGCTTGCCGGATTCCAGAGCTGGGCTGATCTGCAGGGCGCATTGCACGGCACCGATGACGGGCTGACCAATTACAGCGCCGGAGAATAAGGAAATGCAGAAAGGGCATCCAATCGTGAGATCGGATGCCCTTTTTCTGATTCTAATTTTTAATAGGTAACTAAGAAAATTACTCAGCGCTCTTAGCGATGGTCTTCTTCTCAGCGATACGAGCCTTCTTACCTGTGAGCTTACGCAAGTAGTACAACTTAGCGCGACGTACCTTACCGTGCTTGTTCACCTCGATAGAATCGATAGCTGGTGACTCGATAGGGAAGATACGCTCTACACCTACAGTACCAGACATCTTACGAACGGTGAAACGCTTCTTGTCACCATGACCAGAGATCTTGATAACTACACCACGATAGAGCTGGATACGCTCCTTAGTACCCTCGACGATTTTGTAAGCGACTGTGATAGTGTCACCTGCCTTGAACTCAGGGAACTTCTTGCCGGTTGCAAATGCTTCTTCAGCAACTTTAATCAAATCCATTTTTTGTATAAAATTAAAAATTGTTTGTCGTTCCAACGCAACATGGCCGGGCAACACTTCTGCCCAGACAACAGCGGTTACGCCGAAAAGCGGGTGCAAAGTTACGACTTTTTCTCGTATCTCGCAAATTTTCAGTGGGTTTCTTCTCTTTTTCCCCTTCTTTTTTTGTTTTCTTTACTAAAGAAACGTTTTTTTCTCGCCTTTTTCGTCTTTTTCGCCGATTTATTTTGTATCTTTGCATCCCGAAATTAGAATATTGTAAAAGGTATGAAGAAAAAGAATAGTATGCAGATGATGCTTGTCTCCATGGCTCTGATGCTGATGGCAAGTCCAGCCTTTGCCCAGAAATTCAAGGTGGCAAAGGTGGAGAGAACCCGTATTTTGATAGACCGGAAATGGGATGCCCAGCCGGATGCTGAGGCTGCGAAGTTCATTGCCCCTTATCAGCACAAGGTGGATAGTATCATGGGACCTGTAGTGGGATCCGTGGCTCATGATATGACCCGCCATCGCCCTGAGAGCGAGTTGAGTAATCTGCTTTCTGACATCCTGGTATGGGGTGGCAGACAATTTAATGAGCAGCCTGTCTTCTCGGTGTATAATATGGGTGGCATCCGTGCCGACTTTGCCAAGGGCGATATCAACGTTGGCGATGTGAGCGAGGTGGCTCCTTTCGAGAACAAGATCTGTTTCCTCACGCTTACCGGCGAGAAGGTGCTTGAACTCTTCCAGCAGATAGCCCACCGTGGCGGCGAGGGTGTGAGCCATGCCGTAAGAATGGTTATCACCCGCGACGGAAAGCTGAAGGGCGTAACCCTGAACGGAGAACCTGTCGATCCAGCCAAGAGCTATCGCATAGCCACCCTTGATTATCTTGCCGAGGGCAACGATCAGCTTGTAGCCTTCAAGAGCGGTACCGATGTGGTGGCTCCTAAGTCGAAGGAGAACAATGTGCGCTACATCATCATGGACTATTTCCGTGAGATGAAGGCTCAGGGCAAGGTAGTGGAATCAAGAGTAGAAGGCCGCTGCGTAGTAGAATAGGGGAACGAAGCTTTCCGTGGATTTGTAACCCCCGGAAACCAGATAGACTAACTAAATAAGTACAGAAATGAAACATACATTATTATATATAGCGCTGGCGCTGGCATCATTCACGCTGCAGCCGGCAACAGTACAGGCTGAAGTCCTGAAGGATTCAAAGGTCAAGAAGGAGGCAAAGGCGCAGAAGACTCCAAAGGTAGTGAAACAGCTCGTGGTGCTTCATACCAACGATACCCACTCCTGCGTGATGCCTTACAATCCGAATCTCGCAGATACAGCCATAGCAAACCGTGGAGGCTACCTCCGCCGTGTGGCAATGATCAAGCAGGAGCGCAGTCTGAATCCTGATCTTCTGCTCTTCGACAGTGGCGACTTCTCTCAGGGATCTCCTTACTATTCACTCTTCAAGGGTGATGTAGAGGTAGGATTGATGAACGAGATGAAGTATGATGCTGCCACCATCGGCAACCATGAGTTCGATTACGGCATGGACAATATGGTGCGTCTCTTCAAGATGGCAAAGTTCCCGATTGTTTGTGCCAACTACGATTTCACCGGCACCGAGCTGGCGGATATTGTGAAGCCATACGTGATATTGCATCGCAAGGGACTCAAGATTGGCGTCTTCGGACTGGCTCCGCAGCTTGCCGGCTTGGTGATTGAGAAGAACTACGGTTGCATCCAGTACCTGGATCCTATCCAGAAGGCGAACGAGATGACAGAGATCCTGAAAAAGAAGGAGAAGTGTGATGTCATCATCTGCATCTCTCATCTGGGCTGGAATATAGACGGCACGGATGATACCGAGGTGATTGCCGCATCCCGCAATATCGACCTGGTATTGGGAGGTCACAGCCACAGCCTCTTCCAGACGCTGAAGTACAGAACAGATCTTGATGGCAAGCAGGTGCCTGTAGATCAGAACGGCAAGGGCGCCATCTGGGTCGGCAAAATGACATTGGATATCGTAAAGAATAAATAAGGCTTCCCGAAGGAAGGTATAAAACAAAAAAAGGCTCCTCATTGCGAGGAGCCTTTTTTTGTTTTATACCTTTCTTCAAGGAGTTTTTTCTATTTTGATATTTAAAAGTTCTTATTCCTTGTTGGAAGAAGCATAGAGTCCGATGCAGGCTCCGAGGAAACCACCGCTCTTCTGGGTGCTCAGGTTGCTGGCATCCACACCTTTGGCGAGCAGCTGCCAGTCGCCACCTTCCTCTGCATAATAGAAATCATAATATCTGTCATGACCTTCTACCTTCAGCTTCAGCTTGCCTGCCTTGATAGGGGCTGAGGCGATGGTGACGTTGTTCTTCTCGGCACGGGTCAGGGTAATCATCAGCTTGCCATTCTTCATGGTCTTACCCAACACGAAGTTGTGGTCTTCCTTCTGGAGAAGTGCCAAACCTGCTATCTCTTTGTCGTTGCGAGGAGTGAAGTTAATCTCTGTCTCGGCAGTGAAGGTTCCGTGCTGCTGGCGAGCCCAGATGGCAGACATCGGTTCACGCTTGTAGATATTGCCCGGCAAGAGATTGAACTTCAATTTGCCGTTTTCTACCTTATAGCAATCTGTAAAGTCGCGGAGGAACATCCAGCGTGGGTTCAAATCCTTCAGACCAATGCCGTTGTCGGCTGTATCAAAATTATCCACGTAAGAGAAGTTTCCTGAGAACTCATTCTTTTCTGTTGGTTTCAAGCCAGCCTTCTCTCCAACGGTAGAGATAGGAGTATTCTTGGCAAGAATCTCTGGCCAGCCCTTCTTCCATGTTACCGGCAGAAGATAGGTGTCGCGACCTGTATTATACATATCCTCCTCGTATGGACGGCAAGCCAGGAATACAGCCCACCAGTTACCCTTTCCATCTTCTACTATGTCTGCATGACCAGCACTGAATACCGGGTCCTTGCGGTTAGGATCGAGTCCGGTACGCTGGGTAAGGATAGGGTTGTTTGGGCATTCCTCCCAAGGACCCATTGGGTTCTTGGCGCGGAGAATCACCTCGCTGTGCCATCCGCCCGTACCGCCTTCTGCACACATCAGATAATAGAACCTGCCCTTCTTGAAGAGGTGTGGACCCTCAATCCAGATAGGACGAGCCTCTACATGGGTTCCGCCACGGAGAATCTCCTTGAAGTCGCCCTTGATGCTGTCGCCCTTTACGTCGAATTCGAAGCAGCGGATGGCACGCTGACCCTCATAGTCGGCACCACCAACTACTGGACCGTTATGCACGATATATCCCTTTCCGTTGTCATCGAAGAAGAAGCTAGGGTCAATGCCGTCAATCTTCTTCAGATAGATAGGATCGCTCCAGCCCTTGGATGGGTTCTTTGACTTGACGAAGAAGTTTCCGGCTCCCACGTTGGTGGTGATCATATAGAAGGTCTTGTTCTTCTTGTTGTAGCTGATGGCTGGTGCGAAGATGCCGGCTGATACTTGCTGTCCCTTCAGAGGCACCTGCGATTGGCGGGTGAGCACATGGCCGGCAGGAGTCCAGTTAACCAAATCCTTGCTGGTAGAGAGGGGCACACCTGGGAAGAAGGTGAAGGAAGAATTCACCAGATAATAGGTGTCACCTACGCGGCAGAGGGATGGGTCGGGATAGAATCCTGCCAATATTGGGTTGTAGTACTGATGCGTCTTGTCTATCTGGACATTGAATCGGGCATCATTGCCGGCATACTTGAAGTAGTCGAAGTCTGCTGTCTGTGCCTGCGCTCCTGCAGCAAGCATCATCGAAAGCGATAAGATTGCTAATTTCTTCATTATGATAGTTGATTTTTAAAGATTATACAATAAGATAAAAAAATGCAGCGGAAAGCCAGGGATGAGAATCCATACTGGTTTTTCCGCTGCAAAGTTACGGCTTTATTTGCAATCTTTCATTGTGAAATGTAACCAAGACTTTTTTCAAAGTTTCATAAAGCTTTGTTTTTGTTACATATTCTTTTTTCTATTGTGTATCATCTTTATTTCTTCATGGCATTCTGCATGTATTCTCTAGGTGAACAGCCATAGAGGTTCTTGAACATGGTGCTGAAACTTGCGGAATTGGAGAAACCGCAAGCGTACATCACTTCAGTGATGCTTTGCTTGCCATCCTTGAGCAATTTGGCTGCCTGCTGCAGACGGATGTTACGGATGAAGCTGTGTGGCGTCTGGTTGGTCAGCTCCTTCATCTTGCGGTGCAGGTGTACACGGCTGATGCCCACCTTCTGTGCTATCATGTCCACACTCAGGTCGGAATCGTTGATGTTTTCGTTGATAACCTCCATCACCCGTTGCATCAGGGAATTGTCAGGTGTCTGCATTTCTATCTGTTCTACCTGGTGATTCTGGCTTTCATTGCCCGTAAACTTATTGCGCAAAGTGCGGCGCACGGTGAGCAGGTTGATGATGTTGCGGTGCAGAATGTCCATGTTGAACGGCTTCATGATGTAGGCATCGGCACCGGTCTGCAATCCTTCCAGCTGGTCTTCCTCTCTACTCTTGGCAGTGAGCAGGATGATAGGCACATCGTTGGTGTTGATGTTTGATTTCAGCTTGGCGCAGAGGGTGGTTCCGTCCATTTCCGGCATCATGATGTCGCTGATGACAAGGTCTGGCTTATTCTTCAGAATCTCGTTCAGTGCCACCTTTCCGTTAGGGTATGTGCGAATCTTGAAGTCGCTGGAGAGCTGTGCTTTCAGGTATTCCTGAATATCCTCTTCGTCTTCCACAATCACGATTTCTGCCTTGGCTCCCTTGGCAGAGGCTGGGGTAGTATCGGAATTGTTCAAGGTTTCGGCTGGTTGGTCATTGTTTTCAGCCAGCTGTTCTTCCTGTTCTGCTTCAGCAAGTTCATTATTCTGCTCTTTCTTCATCTCTTCTTCCTCGATGATCTCTTCTGGTTTGAGATGATCCTTGCCCAATGGAATACGGATGATGAACTCGCTTCCGTGCTCAAACTTGCTTCCCTTCTCGCCCTCGTTGTTGCGGGCAGAGATGGTGCCGTAGTGCAGTTCTACGAGCGAACGGGTCAGGTCGAGACCGATGCCCGTACCGACGTTGCGGTCGTTAGGGTCGGCAGGGGTCTGGTAGAAGCGCTGGAAGATGGTTTCCAACTTATCCTTCGGGATACCGATGCCGCTGTCCTTGATGCTGATGTAGGCATGGTGGCCGGTGTGGGTGAGCGAGAGGAGGATGTGGCCTGCCGTAGGGGTAAACTTGAAGGCATTCGAGAGGGTGTTAATTATCACCTTGTCGAAGTTGTTGCGGTCTATCCATACTGGAAGCTCTTCGCAGTCATGCTGGTATTCGAAGTCGATGCTCTTGGCAATGGCTTGCTGCTTGAAAAGGTCGTATTCTTCATTGATGAACGAAACCATATCGGTCTTGCACATACGCATTACCATCTGTCCCTTGTCAATCTTTCTGAGGTCCATCATCTGGTTGATGAGGTGAAGGATACGTTCCGAGTTCTTTCGGATAATCTCGTAGATGCCTTGACGGTGAGGCTCCTTGTCTTCCTTGATCAGGGAGAGCAATGGGGTGATAATCAGTGTCAATGGCGTACGGATTTCGTGACTGATGTTCATGAAGAACTTGATCTTCGCCTCGCCCATCTCTTCGGCGTGGATGTGCTGCTGCAGGATGAGCTGGTCTTCCATCTGGCGCTTGCGGTGGCGCAGGTAGAGCATGATGGCTGCTATGAGGAGCAGCAGATAGAAGAGCTTTGCCCAGATGCTGGCATACCAGGCTGGGTGAACGATGATGGTGAACTCCTTCACCGGAGTTTCGTAGCCGTTGCAGATGGCCTTGATGCGGTATTTGTAGCTGCCGGGAGCCATGTGCGAGAAGGCAAGTTCGTTCTGTCCGGCTGGCACGGTGCGCCAGGCATCGCCGTTGATGCTGTACACATAGCTTATCTGCTCCACATCATTATAGGTGAGGGTAGAGAGCTGCAGGGTAAAGGTGTTGTCTTCGTGAGAAAGCTGGAAATCACGGGAAAAGGTTGACCAGTTGTCCGTGATGGTATAGCTGCCCGACTTCATGCCCGGAGTCACCATCTTGTTGTTCAAGATGAACCCCGAGATAACTACCTTTGCCTGCCATGGGTGCTGTCTTACTTGGTCTGCCTGGAACCAGTTGAGTCCGCCCGAACCGCCCATCAGGATGGTTTTTCCATCCTGTGTGGTGCATACGGAAGCGTCGCTGAACTCGTTGCTCTGCAGTCCGCTTTCAGCATAGAAATTGGTGATTGTTCCGCTCTTGAGAACCAGTTTGTTGAGTCCCTTGATGGTTCCTAACCATATGTTGCCCTGGTAGTCCTCGGTAATGCTTGCCACGCTGTTGTCGGTGAGTCCGTTGGCTGTGGTATACAGTTTTGGCTTGATGCCTTTCCTGAAGTCGAAGCAGAAGGCTCCATCCTCGGTGCCATACCATACGTGGTCTTTGCTATCTACAAACACGCAGTGCGAAAAACTGTTCTTGTTCAGGCAGTTGACGCCCTTGAAGGTGGAAACCCAGCTGTTTCGCTTGCGGTCGAGGCACGCCAGTCCCACAGAGGTGGCTATATACACGTGGTTGCCATCCTTTGATAAGGCCATCTTGATGAGGTAATCGTTGGGCAGGCTGTTGACCTTGAGGTTGTTATCTGCACCATATTTAGCCTTGTAGTTTCTTCGGCTTCCGTCTTTCTGCAGGCAGAAGAGACCTTTGCCCATGGTGGCTATCCAGATGTTGCCCTGTGGGTCTTGCTTGATATCTAAGATGCCCACCGACTTGCTGATGCCCAAATCAACAGGGTGGAAGCTTCCGGCTGCATCCATATAGCCCAGACCGTCGGTATAGGTTCCCACCCAGGTTCTGCCCTGCTGGTCCTTACAGAGGGTGAGCACTGTGTTCTGGTTCAGGAAATGCCCCTCTACGCTGCGGGTTGCTATATTAAATAGGTATAGGCCATCCTTGTCGGTACCCACCCACACCTGGTTGCCCTGGTTGATGCTGAGGCTGGTAACGCAGTTTTCGCCAATCACGTTGCGGTTGCCCAGGCGGAAGCCCATATAGTTGAAGTCGTTCTGTATGTTGCTCTGCATGAACACACCTTTCTGCAGCATGCTCACCCAGATGTTGCCCTGATAGTCTTCTATGATGCTGGTTACCTTGCTCTTGGCCAGGTTCACCAGTCGGCTGAAGAGAGGGTTATCCTGCAGGAATCCGGTCTGAGGGTCATATACATAGATGCCCAGTCCGTCGCAGCCGATATAGAGCTTGTTGTTGCGGCTGATATAGATGTTGTCGATGGGCAGGTTTCCGATGCAGCTGATTCGGGTAAAGACGTTGCTTCCTGCCCTGAGCAGATGTACGCCCTGGTTCTTGCTGGCGAGATAGATGTTGCCCAGGGCGTCCTGCTGGATATCCTGTGCGTCCACGCCTTCGGTACCGGCAAAGTGGGAGGTGACTCTACCGTTTGTTTCCTTGCGGTAGAGTTTTCCGTCTTCGGTGATGATCCAGAGTCTGCCCCGTTTATCTTCCAGGAGTTTGTGGATATATTTCAGTTTTTCCACCTCTCCCTTCATGGCATGGCATTCCTGGGCATCTTTCTTCTTAATCATGATGCCATAACCGGATGTAGCCACGGCTACGTCTTTATTCTTTAGGGGATATACCTGCTTTACGTAGGTGGCGAGTTCTTCGCCTTTGGAATCGAGCATAGGGATTTTTAGGAATTCGCTTCCCGTAAATTCCAATAGAGAGTTGTTGGTACCTAGCAGGATATGTTCCTTCTCGTCTTGAGCAAGGCTAATGATGTAGTTGCTGTTGAGACCTAAAAAATTTGACATATCCTTCTTTATTACGTTGATGTGGTAACCATCGTAGTTGTTCAAACCGTTGCGGGTGGCTATCCAGATGAATCCGCTCTTGTCCTGGAACACCTGCGTGGCGAGGCTGCTCGAGAGCTGATTGTCCGTGTTGAAGAGTTTGCCGCTCTGTGCCCATGCCTGGATGGAGAAGAGGCAAATCATCATCGTGATGATTAATTGGCTTATAGTTTTCATGTTTCTTGTTTATATTTATAGTGTTATTTTCTGGTTGCAAAAATACGATTTTTAGTTGGAATATCCCAATAATTCTTTCTTTTTTTGATTACAGGAAACAAATAATATGCCTTTGGGTGTTTATTATCAGGTGATCCTGCATGAACTGGTACAAGGAATGGTACATGAAACAGACGGATACGGGAATTGAGCAGAATGTGAACGATGAAGAAGTTATCGCCACCTATTATTATAATATAGCTGGTGTAAAAGTGAATAAACCTGAAAAAGGTCTTTATGTAGTAAAACAATTGTTAAAGGGCGGAAAGACTCGTTCTTACAAAGTTTGTTATTAACGACAAAGTATCTGTTACAAGAGACAAAGTGTATCTGAAATGAAACAAGTATCTTTGCACCCGCGAATAGACAATCATATAAAATATGTGAATGCATAAACTATAAAACATAAATCAAAAATGAATAGAACATGATTGAACAAGTGTTAACAATGAAACGGACAGCAGCCTTATGCTTGGTGGGAGCTTTCTGCAGCCTGAATGCTCAGGCACAGAAGATCCAGGTCAAGGGTAATCTTGTTGACGGTACAGGTGAGCCTCTGATAGGTGCCACTGTAAAAGTAAAGGGAAATCCCGGTGTCGGTGCTGTCACCGACTTAGATGGTAATTTCAGTATCAGTGTTCCTTCAGAGAATTCTATCCTCGTATTTACATACGTAGGTATGAAGACCAAGGAAGTAAAGATTGGTACGAAGAGAGAGTTCAAACTTACCCTCGAAGACGACAATGCCATTGGCGAAGTTGTAGTCGTTGGTTATGGTCAGCAAAAGAAGGCATCTGTCGTAGGTTCCATCACCCAGACTACTGGTGAGGTTTTGGAGCGTGCAGCTGGTGTCAGCGACGTTGGTTCAGCCTTGACAGGTAACCTCCCAGGAGTTGTTACAATCCAAGGCAATGGTATGCCTGGTGAGGAGGAACCTCAGATTATCATCCGTGGTTCTAGTTCATGGAACAATTCCGACCCTCTCGTTCTCGTTGATGGTATTGAACGTCCTCTGAGCAGCGTGGACATCTCTTCTGTGGAGAGCATCTCTGTACTGAAGGATGCTTCTGCTACTGCAGTCTATGGTGTGAAGGGAGCTAATGGTGTCATCTTGGTTACCACCAAGCGTGGTCAGGAAGGCAAGGCTAAGATTGACGTTGGTTTCAATGCTACGTTGAAAGCTCCTTCTAAGTTGCCTAACAAGTACGACTCTTATGATGCGTTGATGCTTCGCAACCAAGTGGTAGAGCGTGAACTGGGCATTTATCCTGAAGGTGTTTCATATCTTCGTCCTCAGTCTTTTATAGACAACTATCGAAACCAGACTACGCAGGAGCAGCGTGAACGTTATGCCAATGTGGATTGGCAGGATGCACTTTTCAAAAAGTCTGCTATGTCTTATAATGCCAACGTGAACGTGAGTGGTGGTACAAAATTCGTTAAGTATTTCGCTTCTGCTGATTTCGTGCATGAGGGTGACCTCTTCCGTGTGTATGACAATGGTCGTAACTACAACTCTGGCTATGGATACAATCGTATCAATGTTCGTAGTAACTTGGACTTTGCCATCACTAGTAGCACTACTTTGAAGGTAAATGTGGCTGGTAGCAATGGCGTAAGAAAAGCTCCTTGGAGTAACATGAAATTTGATGAGTGGCAGATTGGTCAGCAGTGGGCTGGTGCTTATAACATCGCCCCAGATGTGTTCTTGCCACAATATTCTGACGGCACATGGGGATTCTATCCTGCTGCTTCCAATGTAAGTAACTCTGCACAGAATCTTGCTATCGGTGGTACAGCACAGGCTACAACCACTCGTATCAATACAGACTTTTCCCTTGAGCAGAAATTGGATTTCATAACCAAAGGCTTAAATTTCCGTGGTACTATCTCTTGGGATAATGTTTTTGTTGAGACAGGACGAGGTATCAATGACTTGAATAATGAAGCCCAGACTAAGTATATTGATCCTGAAACAGGTCAGATTACTTATGGTAAAGAACTTGAAGGACAGAACAAGTTTGATTGGCAGCAAGGTGTGAACTGGTCAACGGAAGGTGGTTCTGTAGATAATAACCAGACTGTTCGCAACCTCTACTATCAGTTGCAGCTCAACTGGGCTCGCAAGTATGGACAGCATGATGTATCAGCCATGGGCTTGTTCTCACGTCAGGAGAATGCACGTGGTAGTGTGATGCCAAGTTACCGTGAGGACTGGGCGTTCCGTGCTACCTATAGCTATGCAGGTCGTTACAACATCGAGTATAATGGTGCCTATAACGGATCAGAAAAGTTCAGCAAGGACAATCGTTTTGCCTTCTTCAATTCAGGTGCTATCGGATGGACCATTACTGAGGAAAACTTCATGAAGTATCTTCGTGACAAGCACATCGTCGATATGTTGAAGTTCCGTGCTTCCTATGGTGAGATTGGTGATGACAACATAGGTGACCCATTTGATTCTACTCGTCGCTGGTTGTATATGAGTCAGTGGGCGTATGGCGGCAAGAGTACTATGGATCTCGACCATACAGAGAGCATCTATACATGGTATCGACAGAACACTCTTGGAAATGATAATGTGAAATGGGAAACAGTTAAGAAAACCAACTTCGGTATTGATTATGGTTTCTTGGGAGGCTTGATTACAGGTTCTTTGGATTTCTTCTGTGATCGTCGTAATGACATCTTGATTTTCGGCTCCAACCGTTCTGTTCCTTCTTATTTCGGAACGACAGCGCCTACTATTAATAAAGGTAAGGTTCGTACCAGTGGTTACGAGTGGGAATTGAAACTTAATAAGGTGTTTGCTAATGGTTTGCGACTCTGGGGTAATTTCAATATGACCCATGCCAAGAATAAGGTAATTTTGAAGGATGATGCCATCCTTACTCCAAATTATCAAAAGGAGGCAGGATTTTCCATGAATCAGTATCGCTCTTATATAGATAGGGGCTTTATCAATAATATTGATGATTTGATAGGTTCTCCGGCGCACGACTCCAATGACAATCACCGTTTGGTTGGTGACTATTACATTGTTGATTTCAATGGTGATGGTGTTGTTGATAGCAAGGACTCGGCTCCTGTAGGTTATAGCAGTAGTCCGCAGAACACCTATAATGCTACTATTGGTTTCGAATGGAAGGGATTCTCTGCTTTCGCTCAGTTCTATGGAGTAACTGATGTGACCCGTGACGTATCATTGACAAGCTTTGGTAATATGCTTGATAATGTTTATGATACTGGTACTTGGTGGAATAAGAATCAAAGCAATGCAGAATGTATCCTCCCTCGTTGGGGTGCCACTGCTTCAAGTTACACCTATGGTACACAGTTTATGTATGATGGCTCTTACATTCGTTTGAAGAATGTCGAGATTGCTTATACCTGGACCAAGGGTTGGATTAAGGCATTAGGCGTAAACTACCTCAAGGTTTACTTGAATGGTAATAACCTCTGGCTCTGGACTCGTATGCCTGATGACCGTGAGGCAAACCTCGGTGGTGGTGGCTGGATGGGAGCATACCCTACGGTTCGCCGCTTCAACTTAGGTGTTAAATTCTCATTGTAATTATAAAAAAAAATATTCAGATGAAAAATAAGATAAAGACATTATTGTTGACGGGATGCGTCTCGCTGGCTCTCGGTACTTCGCTGAGTTCTTGTCAAGACTATTTGGACAAGGAGCCAGACTCAACAGTTTCTGCAGACGATGCCTTTGCCAATTTCCGTAATTTCCAAGGTTTCGTTGAGGAAATATACAATTGTATCCCTGATAAAGAGAAATGTAACTGGTGTCCTTCATGGAACTGGGGTGATGATGAAATCTTCAATCCTGAGGCTGATAATAGAATGACCCATCAGGTTGATTTAGGTAACTTCCGTGCATGGGAATCTACTGGTAACTGGCTAAAGCGTGATGGTTCTTCTACTTCCACAGATAAGTTCGCACACGGTATTTGGAACCATGCGTGGTATTGCATCAGAAAATGTAATCTCGGTTTACAGAATATCGACAAGTTTGTGACTGGAAGTGCTGAAGAGAAAAAACTGATAGAGGGTCAGCTCTATTTCTTCCGTGCATGGTGGCATGAGGAAATGATGGAGTATTTTGGTGGTATGCCTTATGTGGATACTTATCTCGATGCCAATGCCGAGCTGAATTTACCACGCCTTTCTTATCAGGAATGCGCTGATAAAGCGGCAGCAGATTTCCGCAAGGCTGCCGATTTGTTGCCTGTTAATTGGGATAAGACTTCTGCAGGTGCTGCCACACAAGGTAAGAATGATCTTCGCATCAATAAGATCATGGCTCTTGGTTATCTTGGTAAAACCTATCTTTGGGCTGCTAGTCCTTTGATGAAGAATGGTGCGCAGACTGGTGCCAGCAAGAATGGCAAGACTTATGATTATGATCAAGAATATGCTAAGAAGGCAGCTGAGGCTTTTGGTGAACTGCTCTCTCTTGTGGAAGCTGGTCAGACACAATATGCATTGGCAGAGTTTAAGTACAAAGACATCTACAATCATGAGAAATCTGATGATGCCAATAGCTGTTTTTCTGATATATTCTATACCAAGAAGCAGAACTGGAAAATGCCTGGAACGGTTGAAGCTATCTTCCGTGGTCCATCTGCTGATTTCAATGGCTCTAACTGGAACACCTCTAAGGTCTTTGGCCCTAAGGTACAGAAAGTAGTTGATCGAGATAATGTCATTCACCAACCTACAGCCAACCTTGTAGAGGCTTATGGAATGGCTAACGGAGAACCAATCTATTTGGTTGAGAATGGTCAGTATGTACTCAATCCAAAGTCTGGTTTCGACCCTACCCATCCTTTCAAAAATCGTGATCCCCGTTTCTACCACGATATCGTCTTCGATGGTTTTAAGTATTTGAACGGAACACCTGGTCAGTATGCAGATTTACAGTATTGCCAATTATATACGGGTGGTAATATGCGCCCTGTAGCAAATGCAAGCCGTACGGGTTATTTCATTCAGAAGTTGGTGCCTCATACTTGTAATGAAGTGGATAAAGATTACGACTGGGGTTCAGCTTTCCACTGCTATTTGCCATATATGCGTCTTGCAGACATATACTTGATGTATGCAGAGGCTTGTGCAGCATACGGTGGTGCTTCTGGCAAGTCTTCAAACTTTGGTAAGACCGCAGAAGATGCAATTAATACACTTCGCGACCGTTGTGGTGCAGGTCATGTTGCTCCAGAATTTGTTGCAGACAGCCATAAGTTCATGGACGAGGTTCGTCGTGAGCGTGAGGTAGAACTTTCTTTCGAAGGATTCCGTTTTTGTGACTTGCAGCGTTGGTTGCTTCTGACAGAGGCACCATATAATCAAAAATTCTCACAGGAGTTTGACCGTGTGGAAAGTCCAGACTTCTATACGGAGAATGATCCTAAGGACGCTGAGGTTGCCAATTATCGCAGAGAGTTGATATTGACTCGTAATTTCGATGCCAAGCACTATTGGTTCCCATTGCCAATCAAGGAGACTCAGCTCTATCCAGAGTTTAATCAAAATCCTGGCTGGTAAGGTTTAAAATTATAAATTAGTAATACTAAATGAATAATGATAGTATGAATTCAAGATTCAAATCATATAATTATAAGCTTTTTGTAGCAAGTCTCGTGGCTTTGGCTCCTCTTGGTGCCAATGCCAAGACTGCACAGACAAGCGAATCCGACACAGCCAGTGCCGACAAGGAGATGGTTCAGGTGGCTTACCGAAAGGTAGCCAAGGATGACCTCTTGGGCGGTGTGTCTGTAGTCGATGTAGAGAACTTGATGAAGAAGAACTACCATACTTATAGCCTCGACAATATGCAAGGTTATGTAGGTGGTTGGAATGGCAATTCTCTCTGGGGTATGGATGCCGACAACGCTGGTTATCTCGTCTTGGTAGATGGTGTGCCTCGTGAAGCTAACAACGTTCAACCAAGTGAGATTGCACAGATATCTTTCCTCAAGGGTGCGCAGGCTGTAGTGCTCTATGGTAGCAAGGCTGCCAAGGGTGCTGTAGTCATAACCACCAAGCGTGGTCATAATGACGGCTTGAAGGTCGAGGTGCAGGCTAATGCAGGTTTGAATGTAGCAACGTCTTATCCTGAGTATCTTAGCAGTGCAGAGTATATGACTCTCTACAACGAGGCTCGTCGTAATGATGGTCTGTCTGAACTTTATTCTACTGAGGATATCTATAATCATGGAGCAGGTTTGAACCCTTATCGTTATCCTAATCTCGATTTCTATTCTTCTGATTATCTCAGAAAGGTGAACAGCCGTTATGAGGCTACTGCAGAAATCAGCGGTGGTGGTAAGCGAGCTCACTTCTATAGCAATATCAACTATTATCGCCAGGGCGATTATTTCAAGTTTGGTGAGGCTAAGAATAATAATACCCAGCGCTTCAGCGTTCGTGGTAATGTGGATATAGACATTACTGATGATATTAAGGCTTGGGTCAACTCCAGTGCAACCTTCTATGATTCTCATTCTGCAAAGGGTAATTACTGGGAAGCTGCTTCTACTTGGCGTCCTAATTTTCCACAGAATGCAGCTCCTCTTATCTCCACAGATATGATAGCCCCTAATGCTAAGGCTGCTTGGGACTTGATGAGCGTTGCGAAGTTGGTAGATGGCAAATACTTCCTTGCTGGTACTCAGGCAAACTCCTCTAATGTTTTTGCTGATATCTATTCTGCAGGAAGTAGTAAATTTACTAGTCGTCAATTCCAGTTTGATACGGGTGTCAATATCAACTTGCACAAGGTGTTGAAGGGCTTGTCTTTCGAGACTCATTTCGCAGTTGACTATGCCACCTCTTATAATACTTCTTTCGATAATAGCTATGCTGTTTATATCCCAACATGGGCTAACATCGATGGCAAGGATATGATTGTCGCATTGAAGAAGGAAGGTGAGGATAAAAAGTCTGGCAACCAGAACATCAGCGGAAGTACAGATAACCAGACCATGTTTTTCTCTGGTCAGTTAAACTACAACAATACTTTCAACAAGGTTCACAATCTGTCGGCAATGTTGATAGCTTCTGGCTTCCAGCAGTCGAAGTCTGGACAGTATCATAAGAACTCTAGTGCCAATCTTGCATTCGATGCTTCTTACAATTATGCCCAGAAGTATTACGCAGATTTTGGATTAGCTGCCATTCACTCTGCCCAGTTGGCTCCAGGTCATCGTGAGGCTCTCTCACCATCACTTTCTTTGGGTTGGAGACTCAAGAATGAGTCTTTCTTGAAGAATTCCAAGGTGGTAGATGACATGATGATTAGTGTATCAGGTAGTATTATCAATGAGGATATTGATATAGCAAGTGGTGACAATCGCTACTATCTCTATCAGAGTATTTGGACTTCTGCTTACGGCTATGGATGGTATGATGGATCTAGCGATAAATACACCTATTCATTAAGAGGTGAGAACAAAGACCTTGATTTTATCAAGCGCAAAGAGTTGTCTCTGAATTTCAAGACATCCTTGTGGCAGAAATTGGTGACATTGGATGCAAGTTTCTTCATCAATTCGATGGAGGGTTATCTCATCACTTCGCCAACATTCTATCCATCTCATATGAATACTCCTTATCCAGTGGCTTCGTTTATGCCTGTACTTAATTACAACAATAATCGAAGAGTTGGATTTGATTTCGCAGCCAACTTCAATAAGAATGTAGGTGATGTGGATCTCTCACTTGGTGTGACTGGTACTTACTATACAACCAAGGCTACCAAACGAGATGAGAACAACGTAGAGCAGTATCAGAACAGACAAGGAAAGGCACTTGATGGCATTTGGGGCTACAAGAGCGCAGGTCTCTTCCAAAACGAGGAGGAAATCAAAAATTCTCCAGACCAAAGCTATTTTGGTGGAACAGTTAAACCTGGTGACATCAAGTATGTGGATGTAAATGGTGATAATAAAATTGACCAATACGACCAAGTCTTCTTGGGTAAGGGTGGTTGGTACGGAGCACCATTCACGCTTGGTGTCAATCTTACAGCTAAGTGGAAGAACTTTACCTTCTTCGCTCTTGGTACCGGTAACTTCGGTGCTTGGGGTGTCAAGAACAATTCTTATTGGTGGGTAAAGGGCGATAGCAAATATTCTGCTGTAGTTCGTAACCGATGGACAGAGGAAACCAAAGAGACTGCAACCTATCCTCGTTTGACATCTCTTGATGGTAACAACAACTTCCAGACATCAGACTTCTGGATGTACAAGACAGATGCTTTCCGCTTGGCTAAGGTACAGGTAACTTACGACTTGCCTAGTACTTTGTTCCAAAAGACATGGCTTAAGGGGTTGTCGGCATACGTAAGCGGAGCTAACTTGCTTACCATTTCAGGAGAGCGCGAAGTCTTAGAGATGAACGTTGGGTCTGCGCCTCAGACACGCTATTATAATATAGGTGTGAAGGCAACATTCTAATCATTTTAAAATGTAGAAAGAAATGAAAGTAAAAAATATATTTATATTAGCAGCAATGTCGCTTACTTTGGCTTCTTGCTCAGATCTTTTCGAGCCTGCAGAGGAAAACAACCGTGGCTTGGATGAGATTTACAATGAGCCAACATACGCTCAGGGACTATTGGGATATGGTTATGCGATGCTTCCTTACAATACCAAGAGTGTTACTGATGTTGCTACAGATGACGCTGTAACCAATAACTTGACAGATAGCTGGCTCAAGATGGCTACAGGTTCTTGGACAGCTAATAGCGATCCTATGTCTAAATGGACAAGTGGTCGTGCTACTATCCAATATCTCAATATCTTCCTTCAGGAGGTAGATAAGGTAAACTGGGCAAAGGACGAAAATGCCCGTAAGATGTATTGTGATAGCCGTAAAGGTGAAGCTTATGCTTTGAGAGCTCTCAACTTGTATTATCTTTTGATGAATCATGGTGGATGGACAGCCGATGGCAAACTGCTTGGCGTTCCTAATTTGACAGAACCAGAGTCTTCTACTGATGATTTCAACAAGCCACGTAATACATTCCAAGAGTGCTTGGATCAAATCTATAGCGATTTGAACGAGGCTGCCAAGCTTCTCCCTCTTGATTACAATGATTTGACTAATGATAACGATGTTCCTGCCAAGTATAAGGAAATCGGAGTAAAGACCGCAGGAGACTACAACCGTGTGTTTGGTTCCATTATGCGTGGTCGTATCAGCGGTCGTATCGCTGAGGCTATTCGCTCACAGGTATCTTTGCTTGCAGCTAGTCCTGCTTTCTCAGAAGGTACAAACGTGGATTATGCTAAGGCTACTGACGATGCAGCTACCGTTCTTGACCGTATCAATGGTGTGAATGGTTTGTCTGCTACAGGTAATAATTGGTTTATGCAAACCAAGGAAATCGATGCGCTCGGCTCAGGTGCTTGTCCTGCTGAAATTCTTTGGCGTGGCAGTCGTACCAATGGTGCTGATGACTGGGATTTTGGTCTGAACCAAGAGTCTGATAATTTCCCTCCGTCTCTTTATGGTAAGGGTAGAATCAACCCAACTCAGAATCTGGTCGATGCATTCCCTGCTGAAAATGGTTATCCTATCAACGATGCCCGTTCTGAGTATGATAAGTTGAATCCTTACAGCAATCGAGATCCTCGTCTTGATCTTTATATCATTCATGATGGTAGTACTTATAAGGGAAAGACCATTCATACAGACATTACGACGGCTAATAACAATGATGGTTTGAATAAGATTTCCAATTCTACTCGTACAGGCTATTACATGAAAAAGCTGTTGCGTGAGGATTGTAATCCTGACCCTAATTCAAAGAATGCTCAGTATCATTATCCTGTGTATATTCGCTATACTGAGATATTCCTCGATTACGCTGAGGCTGCCAACGAGGCTTGGGGACCACAGGGTAAGGGAACTCACAACTACTCAGCTTACGATGTAATCAAGGCAATCCGTCATCGTGCCGGAATTGGCGAGTTTGGCGAGGATCCATACTTGGATGAGTGCGCTGGTAGCAAAGAGAAAATGCGTGAGTTGATTCGCAACGAGCGTCGTTTGGAACTTTGTTTTGAAAATAAGCGCTTTAGTGACCTTCGCCGTTGGAAAGCTCCTCTAAATGAGGCTGCGCGTGGTGTAGAAATCACTTCAGAGGCTGGTGTTCCATCATACAAAGAAATGAAGGTTGAGGATCGCAGCTATAAAGATTACATGTATTACGGTCCTATACCACAGAGCGAAATGTTGAAGTGGAGCAACTTGCAGCAGAATGAGGGCTGGGAAGTAAAAAATAACGACTAATGTTTAAAATGATGAAAACAATGAAGATAAGCAAATATTTGTCCATGGCTGCATTGGGAATCTTGGCTTTAGGCTTTAACTCTTGTGAGAATGGCAACCAAGAATTTCCTGATTATGAGGGCGGTACTACTGTATATTATCCTTATCAGTATATCGAACGTTCTGTAGTTTTAGGCAATGATGAGAATCGCGATAATACGGATGATAACAATCATGTATTGTATATCGTATCTACAATGGGTGGAGCATATAATGGAAAAAACATCACATTGAATGTAGATGTTGATAATTCATTGTGTGACAATCTGTATTTTGAGGATGGAGTCACTCCTGTAAAGCCAATGCCTAGCAATTATTATACAATTCCTACCAAGACGGTTGCGTATAATGGAAAATTGCAGGGACGTCTTCAGGTTAAGTTGGAGGATGCTTTTTTTGCTGACCCTGATTGTGCAAAGAATACCTATGTAATCCCAGTTCGCATCAAGGAAATGGTGGGAGCCGATTCTATTCTTTCGGGTTCTCCTTTCGTTGCAGGTACAACTCCTGTTCGTACTGATGCTTCAGCTTGGTCTGTTGCTCCTAAGGATTATATCCTTTATTGCGTTAGGTTTATGAATCCATGGGATGGCTATTATTTCCGTAGAGGAACTGACAAGATTACAGAGAATGGACAAACTCATGAGGTAAAGCGTGAAGGTGCAACTCTTGAAAAGGATGAAGTGAGTCGAATTACAACCAAGAGTTTGAAGGAATGTAATTTCGTAGTCTCTGTAAATAAAGCTGACGGCTCAAAGGTCTCTTGTAACTTGAAACTTACGTTCGATGATAATGGTAATTGTACCGTTACTTCTGATACAGAGGGCATGACTGCTTCTGGTTCAGGAAAGTTTGTAGAAAAGGGAGCTAAGTTGGCTTGGGGTAACAAGGATCGTGACATCCTGACTCTCAATTACAAGGTTGATTTCGGTTCAGGTATTCTTTTGGAAACATCCGATCAGTTCGTTGCCGAGACTCGTGGTAACACCAATGGTGTTGTTCAATTCAGTCCTCAGTATATCAAGAAGTAATATTCTTGATAGATAAGTGTCATTCTAATAATTTGATTATTATGAAATTGAAAAATATTAATTTAGGTTTAGGCTTGGTGGCTCTCTTGGCTTTGTCTTCTTGTGCTGATGACAAGTTCTCGGAGTACAGAACTGATATGACCAAGAATTTGAAGGATTATCAGTATCTGAACAACTACGAGCCTTTGAAGAAATACGTGGAAGATATGAAAGCTGCCGGCAAGTGCAATCCCGACTTTAAGTTGGGCATTGCGCTCGAAGCAGCCGAATTCAACAAGCAGGAACTTGTATATTGCCTTGCTGGTAGCAATTTCAATGAAATGACTGCTGGTAATGCCATGAAAATGTCTTCTTGTGTGAAAGATGATGGCAGTACGGATTTTTCGTTAGTCAAGGAGTTCGTCAAGAATGCGCAAGATGCAGATATGACGATTTATGGTCATACGCTGGCTTGGCATTCTCAGGCAGCCAATAAGTACCTCAAAAATCTTATCAAGGATAAGGAACTGCCACCTGATCCAAATGGTGGAAACAAGTACTTGGAGATTGCTTGTGGCGAAGCTGGTGCCAACAAATGGGATAAACAGATTAGTTATGTGTTGCCTAAGGCATTGGTTAAGGGACAAAGTTACGTGATGACCGTTAAGGTAAAGGCTTCGGATGGTGGAACTTTTGCTGCTTGGCCTATTTGGGAAGCAAGTGATAATAAAAACCAATGGGGTGGTAGTAATGATGTTCAGTATATGGAAGATTATGACATCACTAACGATTATTCTACTTTGAAGTGGGAGTTTACAGCCAATTTCCCTATTGATAAGCTCCAGTTTGTGTTCGGTAACGTAGGAGGAACCATTTCTTGCGATGACTTTAAGTTGACGAAAGCTGGTTCTGATGAGAATCTTATTGAAAATGGAGACTTTGCAAAAGAGTCGGCTCATGGTTGGAATCCGACTGGCTGTACCATCAAGGTGGTTTCTGCAGCCGCATCTAAAGAGGTAGAACAACTAGTTCATGAGAAAACCTATACTGATGGACCTTTCCCATTCTTTGCTATGGGATGCGAACCACCTGTTGTGAATGGTGCTATCCATTTTGTTCCAACAGGAGATTGGTCTCAGTTCTTTGTTATGCCAGGTGGCGAAAATACGCTTTCTGAGGAGGGTAATTATGTGGTTTATCTTGACTTGTCTGCTTCAAAGGATGCTAGTGGAGTAGAATTGACTATGCAGAATGGTTGGGGTGGCAGTGACCAGCAAATTACTGTAAGTGTACCTGTTTCTGCTGGTCGTCATACCGTAAAACTTCAGATGCCTAATATTGCTGGAGGTAATTATGATATTATCTTGAAACCACAGACAGCAGATGCTACTTTGGATGTACATTCTGTTAAGGTTTGTCAGGTCAAGAATCTCAACTCCATTCCTCTTACAGATGAAGAGAAGAAGAAAGCTCTTACCACTGCCATGGGAACTTGGATTGATGGTATGATGGAGGCTACTGATGGTTATGTTACTACATGGGAAGTCGTTAATGAGGCGATCTCTGGTAAGGTTGGTGCTGATGGATTCAATGAGTTGCAGCATGCAACTAATGCTCCTGCTTCTGATGTAGCCAATAGCTTCTACTGGCAGGATTATCTCGGTGATATCGACTATGTTCGTACAGCCGTAAGAGATGCACGTAAGAGCTTTGCTGAGCACAATGGTGATCCATCTAAGTTGAAGCTCTTTATCAATGACTACAACTTGGAAGGTTACTGGGATCAGCACGCTAAGCTGAAGAGCTTGATCCACTGGATTGGTCTGTGGGAAGATCCTAATGCAGAGGAGCCTGTTGTTATCGATGGTATTGGTACACAGATGCACGTAACATGCTATGGTGATGCAACTAAGCAGGCTAAGCTTCAGAGCGACATCGAAGAGATGTTTAAGTTGATGGCTAAGACAGGTAAGCTCGTCAAGATTTCTGAGCTTGATATGGCTTATGAGGATGAGGCTGGTACTTCTGTTACCTTCGACAAAATGACTGAGGAGCAGCACAAGCAGATGCGTAGTTTCTATACATTCATCATCCAGAAGTACTTCGAGCTGATTCCACAGGCTCAGCAGTATGGTATCACTCAGTGGTGTGCTACTGATTCTCCTAAGGATTCAGGTTGGCGTCCAGGTTGCCCTACAGGTCTTTGGGATAGCAACTATCTCCGCAAGCACACATACGCAGGTTTCGCTGCTGGTCTTGGTGCTCCAGAATATTGGAAGGACGCCAAGTAATTACTCTAAAAGACATTAGTTTTAGGTTTTATCATACAAAGATTAACCGAAAAAAAATGTTAGTCGTTAAGGTTGGTCGTGTCGTGATGACATGACCAATTTTTTTATCCAAAAGCATCTTTATAATTGATATTTAACATATAACAAATGAGACGTTTAATAATTATCGCATCTCTTTTCATGAATCTGTGCCTTCCTATGGGGACACAGGCAAGTAATGGGGGCAATGTAAGCCCCGATCCTAATTTTCAAATTTATCTCTGTTTCGGACAGTCGAACATGGAGGGCAATGCCGCCATCGAAGACATCGACCGGATAGGAGTAAATCCAAGATTCATGGCAATGTATGCCGTGGATGATGAAAAAGCTGGATGGAAAAAAGGACAGTGGCATACTGCCGTTCCTCCTCAGGCACGACCAGACACTGGCCTTACTCCTGTAGATTATTTCGGAAGAAAGATGGTGGATAACCTGCCAGACAGCATCAAGGTGGGAACCATCACCGTGGCTGTGGGTGGCGCCAGCATCGACCTCTTCGACAAGCGTACCTATAAGGCGTATCTGAAGAAGCAGCCCGACTGGATGAAGAACTTCGCTTCCCAGTATAACGGCAATCCATACGCCCGACTCATCGAGCTTGCCAAGATAGCTCAGAAGCAGGGTGTCATCAAGGGTATCCTGCTGCATCAGGGAGAAACCAACAATGGTGATGTCAACTGGCCCAACCGGGTGAAGACCGTGTATAACGATATTCTGAAAGAGTTGCACCTGAAGGCAGAAGATGTACCTTTGCTCGTGGGCGAAACCGTTCAGAAAGACCAGGGCGGCAGCTGCTGGCAGCATATCGCCATTGTGGATGATATCGCAAAGACCATCCCTACTGCCCACGTCATCTCTTCCAAGGGTTGTCCGCAGCGTGGCGACGGATTGCATTTCATTGCCGAAAGCTATCGCACCATGGGCAAGCGTTATGCCAACATGATGCTCTCTCTGCTCGGCATCATTCCGGATGCCAACTATCCGCGTGTGGACAAAGACCATCGTGCCTATGTCAAGCTCCATGCACCGGAAGCAAAGCAGGTTATCTTCGACATCTGCGGAAAGAAGTATCCTATGAAGAAGGATTTGGACGGCGACTGGTATGGTGTTTCAGACCCATTGGTAGTAGGCTTCCACTATTATTTCCTGAATGTGGATGGTGTACAGGTAGTAGATCCTGCCAGCGAAACTTATTTCGGCTGCTGCCGAGAGGCGAGTGGGCTGGAGGTTCCTGAGGGAGCCGAAGGCAACTACTATCGTCCTCAGCAGGGAGTAGCACAGGGTCAGGTTCGTTCGGTATCTTACTATGCTGCATCTCAGGGCAAGTTCCGCAGAGCCATGGTTTATACGCCTGCAGAATATGAAACCAATCTGAGCAAGCGCTATCCAGTGCTCTATCTGCAGCACGGAATGGGCGAGGATGAGACGGGCTGGAGCCATCAGGGCTATATGCAGCACATCATGGACAACCTTATTGCCGAAGGCAAGGCTGAGCCTATGATTGTGGTGATGGAGAGCGGCGATGTAAAGCAGCCTTTCGTGCCACGTCCGGGCAAGGATGTGGATGAGGAGCGCAAGCTCTATGGCGCATCTTTCTACGATGTGATTATCAAGGATCTGATTCCGATGGTAGATAAGAAGTTCCGAACCTATACCGACAGAGAGCATCGTGCGATGGCTGGCTTGTCATGGGGCGGTTGCCAGACTTTCAACACCGTGTTGCCGAACTTGGATAAGTTCTCAGCCCTGGGAACCTTCAGCGGTGCACTTTTCGGTGTGGATGTCAAGACCTGCTTCAACGGCGTCTTTGCCGATGCAGAGAAGTTCAACAGCCAGATAAACTATATGTTCATGGGCTGCGGTTCTGAAGAGAACTTCGGCACGGAGAAGATGGCGAAGGAATTGAAGGACCTGGGCATCAAGCTTGATGTCTATGTTTCTCCTGGCACTCATCATGAGTGGCTTACCTGGCGCCGCTGTCTGAAGGAATTTGTGCCACATCTGTTCAAGTAACAAGACAGGAAATCAATAATATAACAAAAAGAAATCCCGACACTGCCTGGCAGTTTCGGGATTTCTTTTTGTTATATTTCTAATATCTTATGTTTCTTTTTGTTTTTTTATTATGTTTCGCAAAAGTAATTGTAACATGAGAGAAAGTCATTTCACGAAATAAATCTTAATTTTGCAGCGTGCTTTGCAAAAGAATGTTTTTACTGAACACGTACACAATCATAAACTGATAAAATAAATAATTTAATCTATTTTCTTATGAGGAACTTAAGAAAGATTGAAAAGCCGTTAGCGTTGCTATCCTTTCTCTGTTTATTCCCTGCAGGAATGTCGGCTCAGAGTATTGTAAAAGGAGTAGTTACAGATCCAAGTGGTGAACCTGTCATTGGTGCAACAGTGAAAGCTGCAGGCAGCAAGCTGGGTGTGATTACTGATTTGGATGGTAAGTTCAGCATTGATGCTGCACCTGATGCAACATTGACTATTACTTATGTGGGTATGGAGCCTAAGACCGTAAAAGCTCAGGCTGGTAAAACGCTTACCATTACCTTGAAGGATGATTCTAAAGTTCTGAATGATGTCGTTGTCATCGGTTATGGCGTTCAGAAGAAGAGCGACCTGACAGGTGCAGTTGCATCTATCAAGAGCGATGACATCAAGGGCTTGTCTGCTACCGATGCCGGTGCTGCCCTCCAGGGTAAGGCTGCCGGTGTACAGATTATCAACTCGGGTGGTCCGGGTGAGGCTGCTGATATCCGTATCCGTGGTTATTCTTCTAATAGTGGTAATATCGGTCCGTTGCTCATCGTCGATGGTCTGAAGGTGGATAATATCCAGTATCTGGATCCATCTATGATTGAAAGCATGGAGGTATTGAAGGATGCCGCTTCTGCTGCCATCTATGGTGCGCAGGCTGGTAATGGCGTCGTTATCATCACAACCAAGACGGGTGCTGCCAATGGCGGTAAGGCTCAGATCTCTTACAGTAGCAAGTTCACCATCCAGTCGTTGGGAAAGAGGGCTGATCTCTTTGATGCTCCTGAGTATATTGAGTATCATAAGTACTTGGGGGATATTGATGATGCCTTGCTCCAGAAAAACGGTTATAATGGACAGAATACCAACTGGTATGACGAGGTGTTTGAGAATTCCTTGGCTCACCAGCATAGTCTCACCTTGCAGGCAAGTAACGGTAAGGGACGTTTCCTCGCCAGCCTGAATATCCTGAACAATGATGGTATCGTTAAAGGTAGCAAGGATACTTATAAGCGTTTCACTGGTCAGATCAATGCCGACTATGATATCTATAAGTGGTTGAACGTGACTACTAATACATCTTTTGAAAAGTGGAAGACCAAAGGTGTAACTAAAGGTTATGGTTCATTGCTGAACTCTGTGGTTTCTATCGATCCTTTGACTCCAGCTTATATCAGTAATGTGGAGGATTTGGCTCCTGGCATGAAGGCACAGGTAGAAGCCGGTGGCGCAGTTCCTAGAGATCCAAGCCATAACAATGACTTCTATGGTACTTCTAAATATGTAGATGATGCTACTGGTAACCCTCTCTATCAGCGCGACCGTCATGACACATGGAATTCTGGTATCAATGTACGTGGTACCGTTGCTGCCAATATCAAGCCATTCAAGGGCTTTACATTTACTTCTCGCTTAGGTTATCGTATCACTCAGAGTAACTATCATAACTACGAGACTCCATATTGGTTATCATCTATGGCACATAGTGAAAACTATACCATTGCAGCGAATACCAATAATGGTTTGTACTATCAGTGGGAGAACTTTGCCAACTATATGAATACATTCGGCAAGCATACAGTGGGTGCGATGGCAGGTATGTCGTTTACCAAGAATCATTGGGATAATAGTTCCATCAGTTCTACAGGAGGTAACATACTCTCATATTATGAGCCAAACTTCCGTTACATCGACTACTTGTTGGCTGATGCAGCCAAGAGTGTAGGTAACGCTCCTTCAGATGCAACAGAGTTATCTTACTTCGGACGTTTGAGCTATAGCTATGACAACCGTTACTTCCTGCAGCTCAACTTCCGTCGTGATGCCTTCGATACATCGAAGCTTTCCAAGAAGGCTCGTTGGGGTAACTTCCCATCTTTCTCTGCGGGATGGTCTATCAGCAATGAGAAGTTCTTCAAGGATCATATCGACCGTGATGCCGTTTCCTTCCTGAAGCTCCGTGCATCATGGGGTCGCAATGGTAACGTCAATATCCTGAGCGGTTATCCATATTCTTCTCCTATTGCACTCAACCAGAGCTTCTATCAGTATAATCCATCTATCGGTGATGGTAAGCTTGCCTATGGTTCCAAGCCAACTGGTCTTGCCAATCCTGACTTGACGTGGGAGACATCTGAGCAGGTGGACTTAGGTCTTGATGCTCGTTTCCTTAACGACCGTCTTACCTTGGGTGTTGACTGGTATCGCAAGACTACCAAAGACCTCTTGATTCAGATTACTCCTCTTCCAGAGATTGGTGTAAACAAGAGTGTTGTTAATACAGGTAAGGTACTTAACTCTGGTCTTGATTTCGAGTTGGGTTGGAGAGACAACATCAAGGACTTCAAGTATAGTGTGACCGTAAATGGTTCAACTCTGAAGAATGAGGTGAAGGAGGTTTCTAACCTTATAAGCCGTTTGACCGAAATAGGTATTGATGGATTCAATAACCAGCTTAAGCCTACATTCGAGGCTGGCCATCAGGTATGGTATTTCCGTGGTTACAAGTATGCAGGTGTAGCCGAAGATGGTAGTGCTCTCTATTATAATAAGAATGGCGAAACAACTTCAGCTCCAACCGATGAAGATAAGCAGGATTTGGGCTCAGCTATTCCTAAGTTTACTTATGGTATTACTCTTAATGCAGAATATAAGGGCTTTGACCTCACCGTATTTGGAACAGGCGCTGCTGGCAACAAGATTTACAACTTGATGGTTTCTGCAGACCGTCCGTTGATCAATGGAATTGATACCTACTGGAAGGATTCTTGGAGAGCAGACCGCACCAATGCTAAATATCCTGATATGAAAAAGGTTGCTACCGACTGGAAGTTCTTCAGTTCTGATGCAGCTGTGTTCAGTGGCTCGTATTTCAAGATCAAGCAGATTCAGTTGGGCTATACATTGCCAAAGGCTATCACTAGCGTGGCAGGTATCAGCAATCTTCGTGTATATTGCTCACTGGATGATTTCTTCACCATCACCAAGTATCCTGGTGCTGATCCGGAGACCGCTTCTATCAACAGTGGTGCCTCTCGTGGTTTTGATAATGGTACTTATCCAACTTCCAAGAAGGTGGTATTTGGTATCAATGTAACATTCTAACCTTTTAAAACGAAAAGAAATGAAGAAAATATTATTTTCAACAATATTGGCTCTTGCTGCCACAGGAACAATGACGCTCACTACGTCTTGTGAGGATCAGCTAGACATTGAGCAGAAGGGTGTAATACCTACCGAGAACTTCTATAAGACCGATGCTGATGCAGAGGCAGCCCTCGTTGCTGCATACGAAGGCTTTATGTGTAATGTGATGGGACGTAACCACGATGGTGGTGGCCCAGGTATTTATACTCCATTGAAACTGATAGTCAATGAGTGTGGAGACGATGTGTTGGCAGCAGGTGCCAACTCTGGTGATAATACGTTTGGTATCATGCTCAATCAGTTCTATTATGATGCTGAGGCTGAGGTGCCAAAGTTTATGTACACAGGTCTCTATCTCTCTGTATATACCTGTAACCTTGTACTCGATCACTTTGCCGATGCTACTACCGCTGTGCAGAAACGTTGCGCTGCAGAGGCTCGTGTGCTTCGTGCTTATGATTATTTCCTGTTGGCTAATCTTTGGGGTACTCCACCATTGGTAACTCATGTTCTGGATGCTTCTGCACAGCCTGTTAATTGCGATAAGGATCCTGAGAATCCTATGGATCACAAACAGTTGATAGAGTGGATTGCGCAGGAATGTGAGAATGCTGCCAACGATTTGGATGAGCGTAAAAGTAAGGATGACAAGGATGGAGCAGTGAAGGTAACCAAGGGCTTTGCATATGCTCTTGCCGGAAAGGCTTATTTGTTTGCCGGTCAGTATGACAAGGCTAAAACTGCCCTTAAAAAGGTTATAGACTCGGGCAAGTATGACCTTGTTCCTGGTGAGAAATATGCTGACAACTTCCATATCGAGGGTGATGCCAACGAGGAGAAGGTATTTGAAGTCAACTTCGAGTATAATGCAGGTAAGACCGATTGGGGTGGTATGATTCAGCGTTCTAGCTGGATGGAGACCAACTATTGGGATTGGCGTGCTGATCACTTTGTTGCTTCTCCTAACAAGGTTTATTGTGGCGGCGTTGATGGCTGGGGTGGCCTTGGCGTGCCTCAGTGGTTTGGTGACGAGTTCTATGCCAATGATGGTGACTCTTATCGCTTGAAGGCTACTTTAAAGCATATTGATGATGCGGTTTATCATATGTCTTACGGCAAGGATGAAATCGATAATATGACTGACGAGCAGAAGAAAACCAGTGACAAGATTGGCATCAATGACCCTCTTCAGGGACTCTACGGCAACTCTACCTGGTTGGCATTCAAGCAAATAATGAGAGCTTCTGATACTGATGGCAAGAAATATGGTGATAACATTCGCTTGAATAATTATCTTGTAATGCGTTACGCTGAGGTTTTGCTCAATTATGCAGAGGCTTGTCTTCAGACAGGCGATCAGCCTGAAGCTAAGAAATATATCAATATGATTCAGAAACGTGCTGGTTCCAAGACAATCAGTGAAACTGTTGATATGGATGTGTTGAAGAAAGAAAAATCATATGAACTTTGGCTTGAAGGCTGTCGTTGGTTCGATATCATGCGATGGAATGATACAAAGGCCAAAGATCGTTTGACTAAGGCTGGTACAGTCGTGCCACATTTGTTTGATAAGGTTTTCAGAGCTCCAAAGGCAGACGACCAGAATGTAACTTGGGAGCATGGATCAGAAGCAAACAGCCGTTTCTATACGACCAACACTCCTGAGACTAATTTCAAGGTAGGTTTCAAGAAGGGCAAGCATGAGTTCTTCCCTTATCCACAGACCGTGTTGGATAAGAATCCTAACCTGCAGCAGAATCCTGGTTGGTAATCATGAAGTTGTTTTGTAAATAAAACGTTTTAAGAACTATAGATTGTTTGACAATTAAGGGGGTGTTTTGAAAAGAAGCACCCCCTTTTTTCTTCTTTAAAGGAATTTGCGTATGAAAACATGGATGTGTGCCTTGATGCTGGCGTTATCGACAGGAGCTTCGGCTCAGAACCCGATTATCAGCGGACAGTATTCTGCTGATCCTACGGCTCGCGTATTCAACGGGAAGGTATATCTTTATCCTTCTCATGACATTCCGAGTCCTATCGAGAAACTGAAGGAATGGTTCTGCATGGCAGATTATCACGTTTTCTCTTCTTCCAATCTTACCGAGTGGCAGGATCATGGAGTCATCGTTTCGCAGGACAAAGTACCTTGGGTACAAGACGGAAGTTATACGATGTGGGCTCCAGATTGTGTGGAGAAAGACAGAAAATATTACTTCTATTTCCCTGCTGCTCCAAAAGGGGAGGAGAAGGGATTCGGAATAGGTGTGGCGGTTGCCGACCATCCGGAAGGACCATTTATGCCGATGTGGAAACCCATAGAGGGGGTTCATGGTATAGACCCTTGTGTGTTGATAGATAAGGACGGACAGGCTTATATCTACTGGGCGGGAGCAGGTTTGCACATGGCTAAGCTGAAACCAAACATGACGGAACTTGCCTCGGAACCAAAACTGGTAGAGGGGTTGCCTGAGGGATTCAAGGAAGGACCATTTGCCTTCGAGCGTAACGGCAAGTATTATTTCACCTTCCCATGGGTACGTGAAAAGGATGGAACCGAAGCGCTGGCTTATGCCATGGCTGACCATCCGATGGGACCTTTCACATTCAAGGGCATCATCATGGATGAGTCGCCTACGAAGTGCTGGACCAATCATCATAGCATCGTGGAATATCAGGGACAGTGGTATCTCTTCTATCATCATAATGATTATTCGCCTAAGTTTGACAAGAACCGCTCGGTGCGAATCGACTCTCTGAACTTCAATCCTGACGGAACGATACAGAAGGTGATACCTACACTGAGAGGTGTGGGATTGACGAAGGCACGTTCGCACATTCAGATTGACCGTTATTCTGCGCTGCAAGGCAAGGGTATTGGTATTGATTATCTGGATAAAAACAATTGTTTTGCCGGATGGAAGACTCTCTTCTCTAAATCGAATACAGCTCTTATATATAATAAGGTGGATTTCGGTAATGAGAAGGTGGAAGAAATCACCGTTCGTGCCAAGTCGGTTAAGGGCGGTGTGCTCGTAGTCAGAGCCGATGGCAAGAAGGGTAATATCATCGCTAAGGTGAAGATTCCGAAGTCGGCAGGCTGGAAGAATGTCCGTGCCCAGGTGCTCCATGCTCCTCAGGGCGTTCATGCTCTCCATGTATCCTTGCAGAGTGGTGCCGATGTTGAGGTAGACTGGCTGGGCTTTGATCTGATTATTGAACCTCAAAAATAAAAAGAATAGTCTATGTACAACTTTTTCAATAAAATAGTTAGATTGTTTTGTTTATGTGTATTCCTTTTTGGGCATTCCTCTGCGGATGCCCAAAATAGGAATTTACCAGCAGACATCAATCCTTATTTCGGACCAGTCGGCAAGCTGGCAGTCATGCCTAATGCGGCTGGCTTTATTCAGAGATGGTTGCTCTTGGAGCCAATCTCTGTGCCGGTCAAGAGCAATGTCGTTTTTACTGATTCTTATCTGAAGGAGATATTCCATACGCAGTATTTCCCTAAACAGATGGAAACAGTTCCTAAGGATGGAGCCGTTGTGAAGGTGGGCAAGGAAAAACTGAAATGGCATGCGCTGGATAGTAAACTGTTTAATGTGAAGCTCTTCCGTTTCGCTACTTCGTTTAAAAAGCCCAAGTATGGTGTCTTGTTCTGGGCGGTTACCATTATCGATTGCCCTGAGGAGATGAAAGATGTCCGCTTGTCTGTTGGCTCGAATGGTGCTTCCATGTGGTGGCTCAATGGTGAGGAGGCGGTGATGCTCGAAGGCGACCGAAGGATGGTTCGCGATGATGTGGTTTCTAAGAAGCTTACCTTAAAGAAAGGTAGAAATATCCTTCGTGGTGCGGTAATCAATGGTCCTGGCATGAGTGACTTCTGTGTTCGATTCATCGACGGACAAGGCAAGCCAGTCAGAAACCTGTCTATTCAAGTGAAGTAGTGCAATCAATAAAGAAAGTTATGAAACAGAACAATATATTTTTCAGATATTTTAGCCCGATTGCTGTTCAGCAGAAACTTTATGCCGCTGCTTTGGTTGCCTTGTTGTCTTCATCTGCTTACGAGGCAGAAGCCCAGGTTGGCGAACCTTTCATTCATGATCCTTCTACCATTGCCCTGTGTGATGGAAAGTATTATACCTTTGGAACGGGTGAAGGTGGAATCTGGTCGGAGAATGGCTGGACCTGGCAGGGTGGTGCTGTTCGTCCCGGCAGAGGAGCGGCTCCTGATGTGTTGAAGATTGGCGACCGTTATCTTGTAGCCTACAGTGCTACGGGTGGTGGATTGGGAGGCAGTCATCGCGGTGATGTCCTGACGATGTGGAACAAAACGCTCGATCCGAAATCGCCTGATTTCAAATATACTGAACCGGTGGTGGTAGCTTCTTCATTGGATGATGAAGACTGTGATGCCATTGATGCGGGCTTGTTGCTCGACCCTACTACCGGCAGACTCTGGCTCAGCTATGGTACCTATTTCGGATTTATCCGTCTGGTAGAACTTGATCCGAAGACTGGTAAGCGGATGGAGGGCAACGAACCCGTCAATATCGCCATCGACTGCGAAGCTACTGATTTGATTTACCGCAACGGCTGGTATTATCTTCTTGGCACTCATGGCACCTGTTGCGATGGTCCTAATTCTACCTACAATATCGTGGTGGGACGTTCGCGAAAGATAACCGGTCCATACGTAGATAATGTGGGCAGAGAGATGTTGCAGGGCGGTGGAAAGATGGTGATTGCTGCCAACAATCTGAAGACGGGTCCCGGTCACTTCGGACGCTATATTGAGGAAGAAGGTGTGGAAAAGATGTCGTTCCATTATGAGTCTGATTTCAGACAGGGAGGACGAAGCGTGTTGGCTATCCGTCCTTTGTTGTGGAAGAACGACTGGCCTGTGGCTGGTGATGATTTTCATGCCGGAACCTACGAGATAGAATCGGAACGAAGAGGCTATGCCCTGGAGATTGCCGTAGATTTCGTGAGAATGCAGCGGGATATCGAACCTTTCTGGATCAAGCCAACCAAGCCTCTGAAGAATATCGAACCTCAGACCTTGAAGGAGGTAGAGGCAGGATGGCCTAAGGGCGAGGTGAAGGTAAGAATGAACGATTACATGTTCCGTCCTCATCAGAAGTGGAGTATCATGCCTGCCGGAAAGGGTGGTTATCTGGGTGGTCCTTATTATAAGATCTGCATAGAAGGCACTACCCGCTATCTTACTGCAACCGCTCAGCATGATGTCATTGCCAAACCTGAGTTTACGGGTGAAGATGCCCAGCTTTGGCGCATCGAGCAGCTCACCGATGGTACCTATCGCATCATGCCGAAGGCTGTGCCAGGCACAGAAGAGAAACTGGCATTGGTTTCACTCGGCGACTGTACCCCAGGTCTGGCTCCCTTCGATTTCAACAGCGATAATTCTAAATGGAATTTCAGACAACAATAAATTCATGATGAATCCCAATTTAATATACTAATAGCTTAATAGTAATTACAATGAACAAGAATGTTATATACGCAGCTTTGATGTTTGTGCTGACTATGTCTTCCGGCAATGCCTCAGCGCAGCAGTTGCCTTATCAGAATCCAGCCCTCTCGGCTCATGAGAGAGCGGTAGATTTATGTGGTCGTCTCACTTTGGAAGAGAAAGCTTCTCTGATGCTGGATGATTCGCCGGCTATCCCGCGATTGGGAATCAAGAGATTCCAGTGGTGGAGCGAGGCACTGCATGGTGTGGCGAACATGGGAGATGTAACCGTCTTTCCGGAACCTATCGGAATGGCAGCTTCGTTTAACGACAGAATGGTGTATAGAGTCTTTGATGCAACATCTGATGAGATGCGTGCCAAATGGAATGAACTGCAGCAGAAGGGAGGAGATGTAACCCGTTTCCATGCCCTCTCGGTCTGGACTCCAAACGTGAATATCTTCCGTGATCCTCGCTGGGGACGTGGACAGGAAACCTATGGTGAGGATCCTTATCTTACCAGTAGGATGGGATGTGCCGTGGTGCGCGGATTGCAGGGACCTGAAGATACGAAATACCGCAAACTCTGGGCTTGTGCCAAGCACTATGCAATTCATAGCGGACCAGAATGGGCTCGCCATACAGACAATATTACCGATGTTGCACCGCGCGACCTTTGGGAAACTTATATGCCTGCCTTCAAATCACTGGTGCAGGATGCCAAGGTGCGTGAGGTGATGTGTGCCTATCAGCGTTGGGATGATGAACCATGCTGCGGCAGTACCCGCCTTTTGCAGCAGATTCTCAGGGATGAGTGGGGATTCAAGTACCTGGTAGTTTCCGACTGTGGCGCTGTTACTGATTTCTGGGAGAATCATAAGGTTTCGAGCAATGCCAGAAATGCAGCAGCTAAGGGTATATTGGCAGGAACCGATGTAGAATGTGGATTTAATTATGTATATAAATCGGTGCCTGAGGCTGTGAAGTATGGTGCCCTGACTGAAGAAGAAGTTGATAAGCATGTGATTCGTCTGCTCGAAGGTCGTTTCGACTTGGGTGAGATGGATGACAACAAGATAGTATCATGGTCGAAGATTCCTGTATCTGTGCTTTGCAGCAAGGCGCATCGCCAGCTCTCGCTCGATATGGCTCTGCAGACCATGACGCTGCTCCAAAACAAGAATGAGGTGTTGCCTCTCGATAAAAAGGTAAAGAAGATTGCTTTCATCGGACCAAATGTGGATAACGAACCGATGATGTGGGGAAACTATAATGGTACTCCACGACAGACAATTACCATCCTGGATGGTATCAAGAGTCGTTTGAAGAAAAAACAGGTCGTCACCTTTAAAGGGTGCGACCTGGTGAACGACCAGACTTTGGATTCTTACTTCAACCAGTGTAGCATGGATGGCAAAATGGGCTTTAAGGGCACTTTCTGGAACAATCGTGAAATGGAAGGTAAGCCTGTTACCATCACTCAGGAAAAGAATCCTGTGCAGGTAACTACCTATGGTCAGCATTCGTTTGCACCCAATGTGAAGTTGACGGGCTTTTCTGCCAAATATGAAACCGTATTCCGTCCTAAGCAGAACGCCAAGGTATTGCTCGATGTGGCTGCCTGCGGTCATTATGAGGTTTATCTGAATGGTGAGAAAAAGTCAGAGAAGAGCGATTGGCGTACTGCAGAATCCCGCATCGAGTTTGAGGGCGTGAAAGGCAAGGAGTATCAGATAGAAATACGATATGCTGAGATGCCTAACTATAATGCGGACATGAAGTTCAATATCGGGCATGAGAATCCTATCGACTATCAGGCTTCGCTCAAGCAGTTGAAGGATTGCGAGACAGTAGTCTTCGTAGGTGGCATCTCTCCACAGTTGGAAGGTGAGGAAATGCCTATCGAGATTTCTGGCTTCAAGGGTGGTGACCGCACCAACATCGAATTGCCTAAGGTTCAGCGCAATTTCCTGAAGGCTTTGAAGGAGGCGGGCAAAAAGGTTGTCTTTGTCAACTGTTCGGGTTCGGCTATCGCCTTGACTCCAGAGACAGAGAGTTGCGATGCCATTCTCCAGGCCTGGTATCCTGGTCAGGAAGGTGGTGAGGCTGTGGCTCGTGTACTCTTCGGAGAGTACAATCCTGCCGGCAAGTTACCTATTACGTTCTATAAGAATTCTGAGCAGTTGCCTGATTTCAAGGATTACAGCATGAAGGGCAGAACCTATCGCTATATGAACGATGCCCTCTTCCCATTCGGATATGGTTTAAGCTACACTTCTTTCCGTATTGGCGATGCTACCCTTTCCAACTCTATCCTGAAGAAGGGTGAGAAGATTACGCTGAAGGTACCGGTAAGCAATGTAGGAAAGAAGGATGGAACCGAGGTGGTGCAGGTGTATGTGAAGGATCCTGCCGATACCGAAGGACCATTGAAGAGCTTGAAGGCTTTCGAGAGAGTGGAGGTGAAGGCAGGAAAGACTGCTGAGGCTGTCATCACCCTGGACAGCAAGAACTTCGAACTCTTCGATGCTGCCACCAATACCGTGCGTGCCAAGGCAGGTAACTATGAGGTTTATTACGGCAGCAGTTCGGCTGATAAGGATTTGAAGAAACTGGATGTTTCTATTGAATATTAAGTAACTTGAGAAAATCATCAAGGAGCTGAGTAAATATGAAAAGAGGGTGTGTCTTGGACTTTTGACACACCCTCTTTCTGTAATCAAGGGTTCTCAATCAATAGAGCATCCATATTGTTCTTTATGGGTGCAAATATACAAATTAAATACGAAATTGCACTCTGCTCAGTGCACTTAATCCTTCTTTGCGCACACGTATAACTTTTTTTAGAAAAAAAGTCTCATAGTCTCATTTTTAGCCACAAATATCACGTTATATTGTTGATATAAAGATATTTATAACTAATGAGACTTCTTGCAAAAAGTAGAAAGAAGTATCATAGAAGTATCATTAAAAATCATAGAAGTATCATTAAAGATAATACAATGTATGCGAAAAGCCAGTTTAAACATCAGAAAGTACGTATTTTTTATAAGTGATTGAGAATGAGATAAGTTTTTATCTCATAAAAAGAAGAGGTTACGAATTAGAAATAAACAGAATGTAGCATCCTGCTGTGATTTGCATAACCATCCAAAGAACTCTTTCGGTTGCAAAGGTACGATATTTAATCGGGGATAAAGACCGTACAGGTCGTGTTTCCCCTGCCTAAATTCTCTATTGAGGTTTCTATTTCTGAGCTGTACTATTCATATACTTACCAATTTTGTCACAAAAAACACATTTTTATGTGACAAGATAGTATTGTCATAAGTTGTACATTTATGCAAAAAGGATGGCAAGAAATATTTATCCTACCATCCTTTATATTATTTATAGAGAATTTCTATGGCAAACTGGCTATTCTCTCTATGAGTCCATGAAAATGTTCATTTGTCTTTTCCATTATATTAGCATTTTTTCTAGTATTCAGAACTTGTGGGTTAAAACTTGTTGTAGCGCTCACCAAACCTTTCTAAAAGGTTATTTAAGAAATAAGCCCACCCTGCAGGATATTTTCTCCAAGTCTCCTTATTTTCAGATATGTAACGACAAATATAAAGTTTAAATTCGTCTACAGAAGAAAAACACACCTCATTTTCATGCCTTACAAGCCTCAATCTATTTTCCAATGCACTAACATTGTTATAAGACTCATTTTGTACTTCAATAGCAGCCAAAGGATAGAATGATTTTAAGACATTTTGCAATAACTTTTCCGATTCATCAACATACCATACAAGTACATCATTTAAGCCGCGTTTTTGAAGATTTTTAAATACTTGCTTCCAAAAGCCAACTTTGCGTAATGTAGCAGCTGACGGATAAAGCCCCATCAAGGACTTACTTCCTGAACGCTCCATACCCATCACACATACCATAGCATGTTGACAGACTCTTCCTTTCCTATCCTTAATTTTAAACGGGACTATATCTACCCAACAAACCATTATTTTATAGAAATGACAGATATCATTTTGTATTTTCTTCAAATTATTATGAGAACGAGACTTTACCAAATGGTTCATGTCGCAAACTGATAGTGATTTAAAATAAAGGCTTAGCTCCCTATCTATGTAAAAACGTACCTTCCTTCTCAATGAACTTTCAAATCCTCCACAAATGATTACTTTAAGTTTTTGCATACCTAGCAAAGCTTCGCTAGAATTATACTTAAACTTATTTAAAGAACAAACACTAGAAGATTTATCAACCAAAGACATATCAAACTCGCCTCGCCTTACAATAGCAAACACTCCTGCTCTTTCTCCATATTTCCAATTTCCTATTAATTGCGCTCCATCATTATCAGCATCATTCAACAAGCATCCCGCACCATGCGGTTTCCCCCTCAGAAAATACCCTTCAAAGGAAAATCCCGAATATTTATAAAGACCGTATCTGCCAAACAGACCATTTTCAACATGTCCTTGATACGAAGTGCCATCAGCAAAAACAAATTTGCCTTCACCACATGTTTTGCTCAGATGGTCATTAAATTCACCAATATAGGCATCTCCTAACTGCATATTCAAACTTCTTGTTGGCGTATCAGAAAGGCATAGATAAAATCCTTCTTCATCTTCACACTTTCCTTCCTTCCATTCCCCTTCATAAATATCCCCATTGGGATACTCCATGATGCCATGTCCTTCCATAGCACCATACAACCATTGTCCATTATAGACAGAGCCATCATTAAACCATGCCTGTCCAAAACCATCTGGCTTATCCTCTATACCTGTTTCACCCTCATACCATTTAATTCTATCAGCAACATCAATGTCATAATCCCAATAATCAGGCATATGATTTCCCAAACATGAGTTATAATAGCGATAGAAACGACTACGAGAGTCCATTAGATTTAGCCATTCCTCATGTGTCAACAAACCTTGTATTTTTTCATCATCTAATAGAGAGCTAAAAATATCAAGTTGATTGGCAGCACCTATAGGATTAAAGCAACACCAAATTTCCATTTTAGCTCGCAGAGTAGCAAAAATATCATAAAGGTAAGCCAACTCTTTTTGATGAGACCATGATAGGGTCTGCATTCGCAATCCTCTTTTCACTTTTTCCAAGATTTCATCCTCATCAATATTTGGTTTGCCTTCCGACAAGAGTATATCTTCCCATTGAGCTTCCTTTCCCCAACCTTCTTCTCTATAATCGTCCATTGTTCAATTCATTTATTACCAAAAGCTCATTATTAATCATTTTGAAATATTCAGAGAGTCATATCTTTGTTTGGTATAATCTTAGCTAATAGCTCAGGATGAACAACTGCATTTTTTTAATTAGATATATTCTAACTGATTCACCAATCTCTCACAACGATTTCTAACATAACGTCCTGGAGCTTTATAAGATATGACTCTTGCAGGGACACCAGCGGCAGTTGCTTTTGGAGGAATGTCCTTTACAACGACTGCTCCCGCACCAATTATAGCCTCGTCACCAATAATAACATCTTCCACAATGCAAACGGATGGTCCTATATAAACATTATTGCCGATATGAGCAGCTTTACCGTCATTAGACCCTATTGTTGTAAAATGACTCAGATTACAATTGCGTCCTATTACTGCATTGGGATTAACTACAATGTTTATACCATGCCCTAGACAGAGTCCTGGACCGATTTTCGTACTAGGATATATTTGAACCCCATAAATTCGAGACATTCGTTTGTGCATGTAAGCAGCAAATAAATAAAACACTGTGGGTTTTGATGCCAACCGCAGCCAAAAGCAATAGGTAAAACTATGATTCCATCGACTAATAATTGCCCATAGAATTCTCCACAATGTCGGGCGTTTCCCATATCGAGCATAATCGCACTTTATATAAGTGTAAATCTGTTTTAAGTTATTATTTTTCATTTTTATTTAAGAAGAAAACACATAAAACGAATAGGGTGGTATAAACAATTGACCAATACTAAAGGATGAGCATTCTTTACCAGACATCAGATCTGTATACTTAGATTTGTTCAAATGTCCTCCTAGTTGAACAGCCATCTGTAGAGAAGTTGGATTTAATACAATTATTGCCTCCTCCGCATTTATATCGCCTTCACTTAGCGTTCTGCAACTCAATCTTTTATATACAAGCAATTGATTGCTGTCACCATAAATTGTATGCCAAGCACCATCTGCCAACCACCTTTTTTCTCTTCGGAAATGAATTAGTCGGCTATATACTTTTCGTAACCATCTTCTATCTCCTGCTTGCGAATGCTCCCATAGCGTCTCATCCCATTCCATACATTTTCGGCAATCAGGGTCAGAACCACCCTCCATTCCTATTTCATCACCATAATACACCATAGGTGTACCTGGAAATGTAAACAACAAAACAGCTGCAATAGCGCTTTTTTTTATTTTTACAGAATAATCATCGCCCATACCTATTGCAGTCATTATACGTTCCGTATCATGATTGCTCAAATAATTGACAACTCCTATTTGAAAGGTTGAAGGATACTGCAACCATAAATTGTGCATATACCCATCAAAAAAGGCTGAGCTGATGTTTCCTTTTAGATAGTCTATGACTAATTCCCGCCAATGATGATTCGTAATACCTTGTAACATCTCAGAGTTAACCCAATGATTGCCATCATGCAAGATTTCCCCTAAGAGCCATTTGGAAGAAGGCATAGCATTCAATTTCTCTTTTATTGACTTTACAAAATCGTCACCGAGTTCATTAGCAACATCCAATCGCCACCCATCAATATTTGCAAGCTTTGTCCAATACTCAACAACACCAGTTAGATAATTTGCGCATTTTATATCCATTGTATTCAATATAGGAATATGCGACAAATTAGCAAAACCTCTTATTGACCCATCAGAATTTCTCTCAGCCCAATTATAAAAAAAAGATTTTTCACCTTTTGTTTCTATATCCTTAAATACAGAAACATTTTGACCATTATGTTCTACCCTTAAATTCTCACTACAATGATTAAACACACCATCAAGAATTACGCGGATATTGTTATCATGAGCGACATTTACCAAATTCACAAGATCTTTTTTGTCGCCAAAACTCCCATCTATGTTATAATAATCTTCTGTGTCATATTTGTGATTGGATGGAGACTGAAATATTGGAGTCATATAGATACATCCTATCCCCAAAGTTTGCAAATACTTACCATCAAACGCCAAGGAATGCAGAATACCCTGTAAAGACCCTCCAAAAGTTGCCTTATGGTAAAAGTCATTGTCAGGGGGACGAATTTGCCAAGATAAGTTTCCTGGTTTATCCTTATGTTTTCGATAACGATCAACAAAAACCTCATACAAAGTACAGCCTCTTAGCCAAGAGGGCAAATTAGGAAGATAATGACATAAATCATTTTTCCGTATCATTGGTATGATAAAAGAGAAAGGTAACGCTTCTGCTATATGCTTGTTTTTTCCTACTTCGGAATACCAATAAAGATCTGTTCCATAAACACCAATAATAAAATTTATATCACACTTCCAGACTTTCACAACTCCTTCCCAAATAGAATCATCGTTATCATAATAAATTTGCCTGGCTAAGCATTCACAATATTCATTAGTATTTATGTACCTATACCTCCATCGAATAACGACAGACTTACAGTAGCCACTTACACGGCATACAATTTTGATATTCTGTCCATCCAACAGATAAGCAGAAATCAGTAAGTTTGCACTTTTAGCATTATGGATTATAAAGAATGACATCCTATCTCGACTTTAGAACCAAGTCATCCAATAAATCGCCTGCATTATCACATTTACACATCATGTCTTTTAAAATTCCATGTCCAAAAACACAGCCTTGGCAAGGTTTATCTAAATAACCCCCATTTTTTACTATTCCTCTCATTTTCTTAGCTTTTGGTGAGTTCCAGATCTCATCAAAATTAGCTTCCATAAGATTACCCATTTTCGGCTTATAGGTAAAACAACAAACAGAAACATCTCCATTGGGTCTAATCGTTGCCATAGACCATAAGCCAAAACAACTCGTCGGCTGTTCAACCTTATCTACTAAATCATAAATCTCTTGGTACTCTTTCAAGCCTTTGTCAAAGATTGCACAATAGGCACCAGCCAATGCTATACCTTTCTCTTTTGCAAGTAACCTCAAAGAGGTAAGAGTTCTATTGACCAATAACATATCATCTTCAGAGAACAACATATCTTTAGGAGCGAATTCCCAAGGGTTCACCAAGGCACCACCAAGTTCTCCCGCTCCTTTATCCAATGCAAAATCAACAAACTTTTCCAAACTGCTGATATTGATTTTAGAAATAACACTATGAAAGCGAAGCAACAGGCCTGGCAAACGATACTTGTTTATTAACTCAATTGTGTTCATTATATGTGCATAAGAACCTTTCACCCCTCGTGACTTATCATGTTCTGCCTCAATAGTGCTGTCCAACGATATAGTTATGATGTCTGCATTTTGAACTATATCTTTTGCATTGTCTTCTGTAAAAAGCGTTCCATTAGTCCATAAGTGACATCTCATTCCACATTGTTTAATACAAGTCATTACCTCTGGTAAATCCTTACGGCAAAGAGGTTCACCTCCCCCTATCAAAAGGATTTGTTTCACCCCCATACGACCTAATATCTTGACATTTTTCAACAACACCTCTACCGGTATTTCTCCTTTTAAATGTTTCTGATAATCTTCCTTATGGGTTCTATCACACATCGGACAACGCATATTGCATCTTATAGTTGATTCTATAGACACAGAAGCAGGAACCTTCATTCCTGATTCTTTTTTCCAAGATTCATACAAAATATTCATGAAATATAATTTTCTTTGTTTTTAAATTTACATCCAGTCTATGGTCTCGATTTCTCTTTGTAATTTTACAAAATCATTATTCCTAATACGATAAGGGTTGCTAATAATGTGTAAATATTCCAAACTATCCAACGGAACAGCCAAAAAACGAATCCTATCAACAATATTATTACAGCTATCACATAAAAGCCTATATAGCCAATTATGCAACTAAAAATTAAACTTAGGATTCCCATTAAGATTCCCTCTTTGGCAAATGTTCCAACAACAAGAATCACTAAATATAGAAGTCCTAGACCCAAAGCACCCGCAGCAAAAAAACTAGTTATTTTCGGATAAAATCCATCATACCAATTTCCAAAACGCCTAACGGCATTATCTAAACGAGTCCACCAATTATCATTCGAAGATGATGATTCAAGTATATCCCAATCTGTATACGCTTGATAATGAGGTAGGGCGTTACTCGCTTTTCTTACCAAACGTCCATATTGATCAAATTGCGCCATTATTAATGTGTTACTTTGAAATATAAATACTTGTTGTTACTTGAAGCGGATATTTGAATATCTCAGCTTGTTCGCCACCAATTTGGGGATTATTTGTATTACACACCAAGGTGTACTGCGTTAAATAAGGAACCAATCTTTGTATAAAGCCTGGTGTACTACGATTCAACAAATCCAATATTATCTTAACTCCAATGATTGTGATAAAGTTAACATCTGCAGAAATTCCAGGCTCAAAACTAACTTTCTCCAAATCTTCTTCTGTCGTATAAAATCGCCTATTTTGCGTCACGCGCCCAGAGATATATCCCATAGCTTTCAAAAAATCACGATAAGTAGGCATCCCATTTGGTAAGCAATAAAAAATTTCACCAGCAAAAGCACGTTCCCAACAACCAATAGAAATAAAGGGCATTTTATTTTCCAAAGCGAAATCACTAGCATATAAGTCTCCTTCGCGATTATCTGCTCCTCCTATAATGATAGTATCTTCATTACAAAAATCTTCCATTTCCCCACGATCTATCTCTTGAATCATACAGTTCTTCTTCATGACTGTAGCATACGGATTGATTTGAAAGATGCGGTCTGCAAGTGCATCCGTTTTAAAATGACCTACATCATATATTCCGCATTGATGGCGACAAATGTTATGGTATCCAAACACATCATTGTCTATAAGCATAAAATTTCCAACACCCGCTTTCGCCAATTCTACAGCCACCAAACTGCCTACAGAACCACATCCTACAAACACTGCTTTTTTCTGCAACATTACAGTAGATTCCAATATTCCAACATTGCGTGAAAAGATATCCATTTGCAGCGCATAAGACTCGATTTTCACCTCGCGAAGAGTGTCTATTTGCAAAAGATGTAACGTTTGGTTCTCCCACCATCCAATAAGACCAGGAAGCGATGGTTCTACACGTAAGGATATATTCTCCTGCAAAATGTTTTTCACCTTCTTAACTAATTCATCAGAGGTAGCTTGTGAACGAACTGTCCTAAAACGTTCTAGTTTTGTCTTCGTATAATCCACTTCCAAGTCTAGCAATCTAATACAGTTTAATTCTTCCTTAGTCAACTTTTCTAAAGGATTATATCCCAGGACCTCACCTATAACCAAACTTTTCTCTCTCTCAATTTTAACATCTTGAGGTAATATATTATAATAATTTGTATTGGGAACATAATACCCCTTGAGAACTCCTACATATTGAACACCTTCTGTTACATAACTCATAGAAGAGGGTAAGGCAATTCGAGGCTCTCTTTTCGTTTCTAATCTAAAACTTTTCATCTATTTAGTTTATTTAAAATTTCCTTAATATCCGAAAGAGCTTGCTTCATCGTGTATTTTTCACCACATTCTGACTTGGCGATTTTTTCCTTACAATTTTCTGTAGTTTGTTCTGAATTTTTATACTCTTTTTCGTTAGAAGTGATTTGTTCATTTGAAATTTTGTTCAAATCAGGCAAACTATCCTCGGATGTATACCATAATTGCAAGTACTCCTTTGGTATTAAATCACCATCATCTACAAACCAGTCTATATGTGTATATTTTCCTTGCTGACTAACATGATACATTGTGATTCGCATTTTTGAGTCGCAATTTACCAATGCAGAGATTGACCCATAAGTTTGTCCTTGCGCAAACAAGAGATTGGTTCCATCATCTGTAGAGGAAAATGTATCTAAGCTACCTGGGTGTCTATGCCATAATCCTAAGACTTGCAAATTCCCAACATATTGTCGCGCCACTACATTAGAAAGATAGTTAACAAAGACCTCATCATACTCAAAATACCCCCATTTGTGCTGAGAATTTTGACCTGGAGGGATGTTCTCTACTACAATACGGACACCATTGTCCAATACATATCCTATAAGGATACCGCCTGTTTCAACAGGATTCTTATGAATCGTTTCTGTAACAATCGAATTGAATGCGCGTTGACTAAATACTACATAAGGTTCATTTGCCATAATTTAAATTCCATCTGGTTTTTGAAATAGATTCGGATCCAAATCCCCCGTCATAACGAGCTCTAATGCCGTTAACCATTTTACAGCCCATGTTAAGGTTTGTACAGCAGTTGTTGTATAGGCATTGTCACCAATTATTCTATTATTAGACATATCTTCCGCACGTGTTGTACATAAATATCTTCCACCCTCTCCATCATTTATAGCATGATGTGGGCGAAATCCTAAGGCAGCATCAACTTGTTCCATCGTTGGATCTAACAAATACACACAGACAGAGCCCCCCATACAAGGTGTTGGATGATTAGGTTGATACACAGCCATTACTTCCCAAGATTGACCTTGCAATATGCCTGGTGCAAGTTCACCTACCCAACACAAGCAATTATACCATCTAGAAGAGCTGTCATCAATTCGTTGCAACTCAAATTGAGGAAAAAAATGCTTCATTGCTTGGCATTCTGCCTCATAGAGTTCTGGATCCAAGACATACCATTGAGCAGCCAACTTGCCTTTTTGCGTCATCAATTCGGTTTGTTCCTTACCAGTAACATCACCAGAGGCACCTATATGCAAAGGCTTACCACTAGCCAAGTCGTCCGCAATTTTCTTACGTTTCAATTTACTCACATCAATTGCCAGTTTTCCCTTTTGAGTCATAAGCTCAGTTTGTTCTTTCCCAGTAACATCACCAGAGGCACCTATATGCAAAGGCTTACCACTAGCCAAGTCATCTGCAATTTTTTTACGCTTTAGTTTACTTACGTCAACCGCCAATTGTCCTTTTTGTATAAACAAAAAATGCTTCATACAATAAAAAATTAAGTTATATACTACGTTGTAAAATATCTTTATTTCCTCTATTAATTTCTCTCGTGTCAACTTATGATTGTCTATATTCACGAGTTGTTAACTGCCTATTTTTTCACAATAAGCACTCGGTACGTATGCCGTCAAGACGGTCAGCAGGTTGTCCACGACAATACCCACTCGTTGTTGGCCTTTATGACGTGCCACTATTCCCATAAAGCCTTCAAATTCACCTTTTATTACTCGTACCAACTGACCTTTCTCGAACTTCTGAATTTCTCCAGAGACAATGATAACATCATCTTCCTCTGAAGCGCACGCAATTTTGAGACTTTCCATTTGATAATCTGGAACGATCAATGGAGTCTTCTCTATTCTGCTGCCAATATGGGTATGATGATAATAAAAACGAAGGAATGGGAGGTTTACATTGTCGTAAACAAAAAGTTTGAGCTGTTCTTCAGTTCCGTGGGCGAAGAATATGTTAGGTAAACGTGACTCAGTAACAACTTTGCGCTTACCATTTATTAGTTTAACCGTATCGATTGTAGGATAAAAAGCCGTGATGCCTTTGGCTGTCATATAGTCATATGCCTTTTTCTCTCTGCCATAAGTGGTACGTAAGGCATACCAATGAGGAACGTCTTCCTTTTTTTGCGCTTTAGACTTTGCTGCTATATGTGCATTTCTGGTGGACACCCCTGTTTGTGAACTCTCCGCAGATACAGTGCTTTGAGCTTTGGGGAGGGTGTTGGAGGTAAGTCCAACACAGGGAGGAGTTTCACCACCTCCTACGGTGTGTACATCTTTTAATGCACGTTCATCGACTTTCATATCGGTGTTAACTTATTCTAAGCAGAACCCAGTTAATAAATTGACACAAAAAAAGCGTGGAATCGTCCTGTTGCCCATCCCACACATCGAGGCTCTTGCATTGCCTATTTTGGTTGAACAGACAACGTTAGAGCCCACGCCGATATGAAAATCATTACCGCAAAGAGACCTATATAATACATTTGACTGTGCCCAAAAGGGTACAATCTATGCTTACAAGGTCTCCACGGGATTTTGATATAATCACACCCGGGACATCTATCGTTGCTAAGTTCAAGACCAAAATATCGATATGGTTGCAAGATTTCGATGTGTCTTAAACAGAGCGTCAGATAAACGCCTTATATGTCTGGACTGCTTTTCCCACCCAACACCCGCTTTTGTATAGATATGTCAGATAAGTGACTTCACTACACTCAGCACGGCGTAGGCTGCCGACTCAGTTATCTTGAAAGAACACGTCTAACAGCGACAACTGCGGTCGAATACATACAGTCCAAGTGCAAAAATACGAAAATTAATCGAGAAAACAACAATAATGATTGAAAAAATCTATTATTTGGGGTAAATTTAAGACAATTTAAGCCTATTTACTTGAATGTCTCAACTATTTTGTGTAATAGAGCGCACCACTATAGATGAAAAACATTCAAAGATATGCCAACTTCACTACAAATAGAAAGCAAAAAAGTACAGAGAGATACAACCATTGGGGGCTTTTCTCTCTGTACGCTATTATATAATAAGGTGTAACTTAGTTGATGCCTTTTGGCATTGTGCCATTCATCACGATAATCATCGTTCGTTCCTGCTTTTCTGGAGTAGTATGGCTTTCTTTATGATTTTCTATCTTTCTCATAAGCCATCTTCTGAAAAGCAATGCTTGGTAAGTATCCACTTGCCATGCAATGGCGACTATCACGTCTAAGCTATAGACATCAGCTGAATATCCATTTTCAAGTTTGATGTATTGTGAATGCTCAAAATCCTTTAGGACACCTTGCTTCCAAATTCGCTTGATAGCATTATTCACAAATGTACCTGTCACATACAACAGTTCTGCTATTTCCCAAGCAGTCATACATACCTCACCATGATGTGGAGCGTAGATAACCATGCTTTCCTGTATTGTTATCACTTGTCGTTTCATACTATGCCTTTTTTGTGTTCGTATTATCGCTGCAAACATTCCCGAATGTGAATTCCTCAATGTGATTGAGTTGTTGGGACAACTTTTCTACATCCTTGCTCAACTTTTCCTTGGTAATCTTGGCGTACACTTGCGTGGTCTTGATGTCTTTGTGACCAAGCATGGAACTTACTGTTTCTATTGGTACACCATTGGAGAGGCAAACCGAGGTTGCGAACGAGTGCCTTGCCACGTGCACAATTTAAGAAAAAGCAACGGAAAGTGAATATGAGAGAAATGAACTGCAAGTGGTTGATAATGAGCAATATTTCATAATTCTTCCAATTGGCTGCTAAGCAAAGCCGAGCAGGATATTGAGTTATTTCAGTTACTAAACCGTTAGCGGTCAGTTACCGAAACCAACACTGCTAACGAGGTGAAAAACAAATAGTTTGTCACCAGTGTTTGTTGCACTGTTCTGCACAACTTTCAATGACGGAGAATGCTTACTGATTGATTATTTTTGCAAACTAAAAAAGTAAGCAGATGAAAGTTGAAAAATTCAAGGTGCTGCTCTACCTCAAAAAGAGCGGATTGGACAAGAACGGTAAGGCTCCCATCATGGGACGCATCACCCTCAACCGAACAATGGCGCAGTTCGGTTGCAAGTTGTCATGTACGCCAAAGTTATGGAATCCACGTGAGAGCAGACTTGACGGCAAGAGCAAGGAGGCTGTGGAAGTGAACGCCAAGATTGACAAGCTGTTGCTGGCAATAAACTCAGCCTACGAGTCACTTGTGGAGCGCAAGACGGATTTTGACGCAAAGGCGATAAAGGATCTGTTTCAATGCAGTGCAGACACTCAGATGACCTTGTTGAAGCAGCTTGACGCCATCATTGCGGACATTGAGTCAAGAATCGGCATCGACTACAAGAAAGGCACGCTGCCAAACTACCAGTACACTCGCCTGACATTGGGATTGTTCGTCAAGAAGCGTTATGGAACTGACGATGTGGCATTCGGTGAGCTTGACGAGCAGTTTATCCGTGAGTACATGGACTTTTGCTTGGACGAGAGAGGTCTTGCACTTGATACAGTCCGCCACTATCTCGCCATCTTGAAGAAGACCTGCCGAATAGCTTTCAAGGCAGGACACTCCGAGCGTTATCATTTCATGCACTTCAAGCTACCTCAAAAGAAAGAGAATCCACCAAAGGCATTGACACGTGAGGACTTCCTGAAAATTCGTGACCTCGAAATACCAGAGCGAAGAAAATCGTTGGCTTTGACCCGTGACCTTTTTCTTTTCGCTTGCTATACAGGCACGGCTTATGCCGATACGGTTTCCATCACGGAAGAAAACCTCTTTCGTGATGAGGAGGGCAGCCTTTGGCTGAAATACCATAGAAAAAAGAACAAGATGCTTGCACGTGTGAAGCTGCTGCCAGAGGCGCTTGCCATGTTGGAGAAATACAAAGACCCGACAAGACCTACTCTTTTACCGCCACAGGAATTTCGAGTGCTGAGAGGTAACATGAAAAGTCTCCGAGTACTATCTGGCATAAGTATGGATTTGGTCTATCATGTTGGACGGCACAGTTTCGCATCGCTCGTTACGCTCGAAGAAGGTGTTCCAATAGAGACTATCAGCAAAATGCTTGGTCACAACAACATTCAGACCACGCAAATCTATGCACGTGTCACCCCGAAAAAGCTATTTGAGGATATGGACAAGTTCATCGAAGCCAACAAAGACTTCAAGTTTGCCCTGTAATATTTTCACAAAATAAGAAAGGAACATAACAATGAGAAGTACATACAAGCAGTTTTATTATATCAACCGTGGCAGAGTAAAGGCAGACGGAACCACATCTATATTTTGCCGTATCACGATTGACGGCAAAGTGTCAGCCATAGCAACAGGTCTGTACTGTGCTCCCGAAGAATGGGACACGAAAAAAGGTGAAGCCAAGAATGCAAGAGTGAACGGACAACTGCAAGCGTTCAGACAAAGAATTGACGAAGCCTACGAGCAGGCAACAAAGGAAAAGGGCATCGTTACCGCCGAGATTCTGAAGAATGTTATTGTTGATGCAAATACTATCCCGATGACATTGCTTGCCACTGGCGAGGAGGAGCGTGAACGCCTTAGGCTGCGCTCCATCCGTATTAACTCAACATCTTCTTATCGCCAATCTAAGACATCGCAGCTAAACTTGCGAGAGTTCATCGGGTTACGAGGAATGAATGACATTGCATTTGAAGATTTGACTGAGGAATTTGGCAAATCTTATAAGTTGTTCTTGATTGGCAAAGGGTATAGTGCATCCAATACGAACCATAATCTTTGTTGGCTGCAACGCTTGGTTTATATCGCTGTTGACAGAGGTCTGCTGAAATTCAATCCATTGGAAGATGTCGGATATGAAAAGAAAGGCTCACCAAAGCGTAGACATATATCCAGAAATGACTTGCTGCTCATTATGGAGACTCCTATGGAGGATAAGGCTTTGGAGTTGGCACGCAGAATGTTTGTTTTCTCCAGCCTTACAGGTTTGGCTTATGTCGATTTACGTAACCTGTATCCACACCATATCGGGATGACGGCAGACGGTAGAAAATACATCCGTGAGAAAAGAGCAAAGACCAACAACGAAGCGTTCATTCCCTTGCATCCGATAGCTGAACAAATAATGTCGCTATACAATACAGCGGATGATAGCAAACCAGTTTTCCCTCTTTCTTCACGTGATTCCATGTGGTTTGAATTTCATTCACTCGGTGTGGCTTTGGGTATAAATGAGAACCTTACCGCACACGTTGCAAGACATACATTCGGAGTAAACATGGTTACTTCGGGCATATCAATGGAAAGCATCGCCAAGATGATGGGGCATTCCAACCTGCGAAGCACCCAGGTCTATGCCGTTATCACCGATGACAAGATATCCAAGGACATGGACAAGCTGATGCAGCGCAGAGAAACAAAAGAAACTGACCAAAAGAGAAATAAGGAGGACGAAAAATGAACAGAGGAGTTATAACTATCAGCGAGAGCGGAACGGTATCCATGCCGACCGATACTGTATGGATGACCATGCAGGAGATTGCCGACATGTATAATGTGTTCGGCTGCTATGTGCGCAAGGCTGTCAAGGCTATATTCAAGGACGGCATTCTGAAAGAGCAGGGTGTACGCCGTCATGTCAGGAAGAACGACCGCATCAGCTATGATGTGTATAGCCTTGAACTCGTCATTGCGGTAGCCTTCCGTATTGACAGCATTGAGAGCAGAGCCTTCCGTGATTTCATCATGCAAGCCATCATCAAAAAGCAGACCAACCGCCCGAAGTTGGTCTGCCTGTGGTCGAAGAATATAATGGTGTAGCAATTACATTTTTCATCAATGACCTCTATTCTTTGAAAATTAATATTTATTAAAATTTTATAAATGTTTTAAAATTATTTGCTTTATTCTATTTATTTCTCTAAAATTGCAATGTTAAACAAATAATGAACTAAAATGAGCCTTTTGGATTTTTATATAATATGGAGAGGAGATATGCTATTTGCAACAGTTGTTCCTATAGCATATTTCCTATTGTACCTAAAAAACAAACAAGTGACATTTGTCTTTCTGAAATTTGTAATGGCATTTGTGATATGTTTGTACTGGGCAACATACGCTTGTACTTTTTTTTATTCATATTATGATGTTATAGGATGGTTTAAAATACTTATAATACCTGTTTTTTCCATTTATAGTGGATTTGTACTTCACCTTTTAAAATCGAAGAAGAAAAAGGTGTTTTTTCTTATCTCCATAGTCTATATAATATTTTGGTGCATATTAATATTTTGGCATTGCATGAGTAGTATGTAATGCAAAAGAATGAAGAGAGATGATTCCTAATTGTATAGGAATCCTTCAAGCAACGTTCCTTGGAGGCTTTGCGCCTCCAGCCACTTGGGCGAACCACCGCAGTGTGTTTTAGCATGGTATTAGATTTATACAGGTAACACAAATGATACCCGGCAAACACGAACAACTCGGTATAGCCAATAAAACGAGGCGACAACCTATAACAGCCACGCTCGGTA